>Ga0265294_10000176_pt1 | contig 78359 bp, 74 predicted proteins | sample MunlanPumphouse3_FD_192504 | JGI IMG/M metagenome (GOLD analysis project Ga0265294, IMG submission 192504) | Groundwater microbial communities from a municipal landfill in Southern Ontario, Canada - Pumphouse #3 | ecosystem: Environmental > Aquatic > Deep subsurface > Groundwater | place...
GAACTAGTCTTAGAAATTGGAGTGAGATTTACCCACAACTTTGCATATTTTTCAGCGAAATTATGGAAAAATACACAAAGTGATTATAGGGTAACTGGTGGGTTTACACAGTTTATTTTACAGGCTCCAATTTCTTCCACTTTGCTTTGCTTTGTATAGATTTTGGTCAGCTCTTTTGAGTAATGTATCTTTTGTATCTTGTGGTTCTCCTTGAGCAATACCAAAACTACTAGTAATATGACCTACATACGAAAAATTATATTGTTCTATAGCAACTCTTAGCTTATTCGCTAAAGTTAGTAAGCTATTTTTAGAAGAAGCATCTTTTATTAAAATTATAAATTCTTCACCACCCCATCTATAAATCATATCATTTTCTCTTAATGTTTCTTTTGTAATATGAGCAAATTCCTCTAAAACAATATCTCCTACATCATGACCATAAGTGTCATTAACATACTTAAAATGGTCTATATCAAAGATTATCAAACTATAACTATTCTCTTCTTCTATTGAAATAAGTTTTGAAATATCATTATTGAATTTTGCTCTACTATATAGTTTTGTCAATGTATCGATGTAAGCTTTCCTCATAAATTTATCTTTTTCATCAGAGTAGTATTTTAAAATATAAATCATTATAAAAATAATGATAATTAGATGTGAAAAGAATAAAGATAAATAGTATCCTCTTTCTTCTATGAAGATAGTATCATCCTCAATATAAGATGCAACATAAGTATTGATAGTTTGATTAAAATCTGCCACTGGAATAAAAGTTACAATATAATGCTTTTTATTAACTTGTAGTGATTTTACAAATTGTTTTTTAGTTTTTAAGTTATTAGCAATATCGTTTTTAAGTAAATTATCAATAAATAGTAAATTATTTGGAGTAATATATATTTTTTTATTCAAAGGTTTTGTGTACTTTTCTTCATAAAACAAATCACTAATAGAAGATGGCTTATAATATTTATCAATAAGTTCAGGAAATACTTTGCTATCAACATACTCTTTTGTTATAAGAAGTTTAAACTCTAAAGGAAAATTTTTATGTAATGTAGTACTAAATGTATCAAATGAGTTTGAAAGCTCAACAGTACCATAAAACTTTTTATCAATAATAATTGGGAATACATTTCTAAAACCATTTAGGATTTTACCCTCTTCAAATCCAAATTGTGGGATTTTGGTCTTATTGGTTTCTAGAATGGTAGCTCTAAAATTAAATAAATTATCACCATAATTATCAACAGAATGAAATCTTAAAAAGCTATTGCCTTTTTCATCATGAAAATGCAATTGTCTAAATCCATGGCTAGTTAATCTATCGTATGTTGGCTGTAATATATTTAATAATTTATTCCTAATAATATCCTGCTTAACTGGGTCACTTGTATTTATATCAACTAATAGGTTTTTAATTTCTTCTTGACTTAGAATTTCATCTATCAGTATTGTGGAAGTTGTAGAGTAAAAATCAATTACTACTTTTAATTGGGTATTTAATTTTCTTGTATGAGTAGATTCAATAGCTTCAATTTTTGAATTTTTAATATAAGTTAAAGCAGATATCAAAACCACCTCAGCAATAATAAAAAATACAAAAAAGTATAAATAATTCCAATTTAAAATCTTAACTTTCATTTTTGTCCTTATATTATAATTATAACATAAAAAAGCCTAAAATAATAAACGGGACTATTTGATTTTTGTTTTTTATGTTATAATAAAACCCTATAAAATTTAAATGGAGTAACTCTATGCAATGGGGAAAAATTAAAATTAAATTGATAAAATTTTTACAAGATGAAGTTAAACAATCTGGTTTAAATAATGTTATATTAGGTCTTAGTGGAGGACTTGATAGTGCTGTTGTTGCAATTTTATGCAAAGAAGCTTTTGGAAATAATCTTCATTGTGTATTGATGCCATCACATTATTCAAGTGCTAGTAGTATACAAGATGCAAAAGAGCTTTGTGAAAAATTTGCTATATCATATGAGACTGTAAGTATAGCACCGATGGTTCAGGCATATGAAGCTAATATGCAAGAAGATAAGCTAAGAATTGGTAATTTTAGTGCGAGAATGAGAATGGCAGTACTTTATGATATGTCAGCAAAGCATAAGGCACTAGTAGTAGGTACTAGTAATAAAAGTGAGATTTTGCTAGGATATGGGACAATTTTTGGTGATACGGCTTGTGCTATTAATCCAATTGGTGAGCTTTATAAAAGTGATGAATTTGAGTTTGCAAAATATCTAGGTGTTACTGATGCTATTATAAATAAACGCCCAAGTGCTGATTTATGGGATGGTCAAGCTGATGAAGATGAGCTAGGATTTACATATAAAGAACTAGATATTGTATTAAAAGAGATTTTTGAAAAAAATAAAACAAAAGATGAGTTATATAAAGATGGTTTTAGCCAAAAAATAGTAGAATTTGTCTTATTTAGATATAATTCAAATGAATTTAAGAGAAGATTACCAAAAATAGCTTGTATTCGTTAGTCGTAAGTAGTGAGTCGTGAATAGAAAGAGATGTTATTCATGATTCAGGACTTACGATTCACGACTTGCGATTCACGACTTACGGAGTAAAACATGACAAAAGAAATACCATTTTATAAGCCATCAGTTGGTAAAGAAGAGATTGATCAAATAGATGAGGTATTAGAGTTTAAAGGTTCTTCTAAAGTTGAAGAATTTGAAAATGAAATCGCGAACTTTGTAGGTGCAGACTATGCAATATCTACATGTAATGGAACTGCTGCTATGCACTTAGCCCTAAGTGCTATGGATTTAAAAAGAGGTGATAAGATTGTCATGTCTGTAAATTCTTTTCCAAATGTTCCAGAAGTTGTAAGACACTTTGATGCTGAGCCAATTTTTATAGATATTGACCCAAATACTATGAATATAGATTTGATCAAACTTGATGAGTATCTTGCAAAAAATAAATCAAAAAAACTTCGTGGAGCGATAATCTCTTTTATAGCTGGACAAGCACCTGATTTGGATAAATTATACGAAATTGTATCTCGTCATAAAATCATACTTATAGAAGATGCCACAAATGCCTTGGGTGTAACATACAATGATGAAACTATTGGTTCACTGAAAGCTGATATGACTATTTTTTCTATGAATCCATCAAATGGTAGAAGCTCACTAAGTAATGCTGGTGTTATTATTACAAATAATGAAGAATATGCGGAACGAGCAAAGCTTTTACGAACTCATGCAATAACAACAACTTATGATGATTATGGTAATTTAGATTATATTTATGATGTTGTTGATATTGGATTTAAATATGATATGAGCGAGTTAGAAGCATCATTTAGCTTGGCTCAACTTCAAAAAACAAATAAGTTTATAAAAAGAAGAAAAGAGATAGCATCAATTTATTCAAAAAAACTTAGTGGTATCAAACATGTGAGTTTACCATCATACAATGATGAGCATATTTTCACTCACTATATTATAAAAATTAGTAAAAATAGAGATGCGTTTGCAAGAGCATTAAAAGAAGAAGGTATTTCTACAGGATTAAACTTTATACCGCTTCACCTATTGAGCTATTATAAACAAAAATATAATTTAAAAGTGACATCATATCTCAATGCTCTAAATTCTTATCAACAAATTTTATCTTTACCTATTTATCCATCTTTGAGTGATGATGAGGTGAATTATATTTGTGATAAAGTAGCTACTATAGCTGCTAAGTGGATATGAGTTTTAAACAAAAATTAGTACTTTGGATAGAAAATTACCTTTTCTATCCAAGTGGTTTCCAACAGCTTATTTCTGCACTTTTGTTGCCATTGACTTTGGTTTATTGTGTGATAAAGTTTGCAATCAAAAGTATGAGTACTCCAAAATACTTTGGTGTAAGGGTTGTGAGTATTGGCAATTTGCTTATAGGCGGTACTGGTAAAACTCCTTTTATTATAGCTTTAAGTAAACATTTCCCAAACAATGCAATAGTTCTTCGTGGCTATAAAAGAAAATCATCTGGAATGTATGTAATCTCAAGTGATGGTGAGATTTTGGAAAATATAGATACAAGTGGTGATGAAGCAATGCTTTTGGCACAAAAATGTCCTCAAAGTATAGTAATTGTGAGTGAAGATAGAGCTAAAGGGATATTAAAAGCCAAAGAACTAGGTGCTAAGGTAGTATTCTTGGATGATGGGTATTCAAAAAGAGATATTGAAAAATTGGATATTGTACTTCGTCCAAAAAATGAACCAACAAATCTTTTTTGTTTGCCAAGTGGTGGATATAAGGAACCAAAAATTGAGTATTTAAGTGCTGATATTGTGGCATTAGAAGATAAAGATTATGTGAGAAATATTAGTTTTTCTTTTTATGATAGTCAAAATAAACAATATTCTGTAATAGAAAACTTGCCAAATGATATAGTCTTGGTAAGTGCTATATCTAAGCCTCAAAGACTTTTTGAGTTTTTACCACTTGGTATAAAACACGAATTTTTTGAAGATCACTATGATTTTACAAAAGAGGATATTTTAGAAATTCAAGAAAAATATAATACAACAAATTTAATAGTTACACAAAAAGATTTTGTTAAACTTCAAAGATTTGGTATTGATTTGTATGTTATTGATTTGGAAGTTAAGATAAATATTGAGATAGTGGATAAAGTTGGAGAGTATGTAGGTTGTAGGTTGTAGGTTGTAGGTTGTAGGTTGTAGGTTGTAGGTTGTAGGTTGTAGGTTGTAGGTTGTGACGGAAAATTATTTCTTAATTATCTTCTCTACCACCTACAACCTACCCACTACCACCTAATTTCTACCACCTAATTAACACTTCCCGATACAGTTCAAATCACTAAATGCAATTTTTAGTCTTGCAATAAGAGTTTTTTGACCTTCTCTTATCCAAACTCTAGGATCATAGTATTTTTTATTAGGTTTGTCTTCACCTTCAGGATTACCAATTTGACCTTGTAGATAGCCTCTATTTTTAGCTTCATACGCTCTGATTCCATCCCAAAAAGCCCACTGAGTATCTGTGTCAATATTCATTTTTATTACACCATAACCTATTGCTTCTTTTATCTCTTCAGTTGAGCTTCCGCTTCCTCCGTGAAAAACAAAATTAACAGGTTTTGAGTCGTTTAATTGGAATTTTTCATTGATATACTTTTGTGAGTTATCCAAAATCTTTGGCTCAAGTTTAACATTTCCTGGTTTATAAACACCGTGAACATTTCCAAATGAAGCAGCTATTGTAAAGTTTGGACTAATTTTACTAAGTTCTTCATATGCATATGCCACTTCACTAGGCTGAGTATATAAAAGTGCATTATCAACACTAGTATTATCTACTCCATCTTCTTCTCCACCAGTAATTCCAAGTTCTATTTCAAGTAATTGCCCAATTGCTGACATTTTTTTCAAATATTCTTTACAAATTTCTATATTTTCTTCCAAAGGCTCTTCACTAAGGTCAAGCATATGAGAACTAAAAAGAGGTTTTCCTGTTTCTTGAAGTGCTCAGTACTAGCCTCAATTAAAGCATCTATCCAAGGAAGAAGCTTTTTAGCAGCGTGGTCTGTATGAAGTACTACTGGTACCCCATATGCTTTTGCCATCATATGGATGTGTTTAGCACCGCTTATTGCCCCAACAACTGCACCTATTTTGCTGTCAAGTCCTTTACCAGCATAAAATACAGCTCCACCATTGCTAAATTGTAAAATTACAGGTGATTTTACAATTGCAGCTGCTTCAATTACACCATTGATTGAATCAGTACCAACTATATTAACAGCAGGTATTGCAAAATTGTTTGCTTTTGCATAATCAAAAAGCTTTTTTGTCTCATCACCACTTAAAACACCAGGACTTAAAAAATCTAATACAGCCATTTTGTTCCCCTATTTTATTTCAATTTTCGCTTTAGTTCTAAGAGTATTAGCGATATTTTGGATATCTTTTTTAAATTTTTCTTCTGTTAGAAGTTGTTTAACATCTTCTTTTACTTCAGCTAAAGTTAAAGTTTTTGATGGTTTAGAATCATTTAACATAATTATATGAAATCCGAATTGAGATTTTACAGGAGTTTTTGTATAGTCACCTTTTTTTAAAGACGAAGCTGCTGAAGAAAATTCTGGTACCATTTGATTTGCAAAAAACCATCCTAAATCTCCACCTTTTGGTGCAGTTCCTGGGTCTTGTGATTTCGAAGTTGCAAGGTTTATAAATTTGGCTTGTTTATCTTTTGCACTATTTAACTCTTTTATTATAGCAGATGCTTCAGCTTCAGTTTTTACTAATATGTGTCTAGCATTTAATTCTACTGGTACAATAAACTGTTCTGGATTGTTTTTATGAAATGCATTAATTTCATCTTCAGTTACAGTAATTTTAGAAAATTTTTCTTGCATCCAGATTTCTAAAGCTAAATCAGATTCAACTCTTTTTAATGCCTCTATATATTGAGGGTTTGATTTTACACCACTTTTAAATGCTTCTTTAGAAAGTAATTTTTTTTCAATTGCTTGGTTAATTACAGTAGTTTGTGTTTCTTTAGGTAAAGTAGCAAAATTTACTTGAGGGTTTCTAATAACCATAGCAACATCATCACCTGTAATAGTTTCTCCATCAACAGTAGCATAAACATTTGCAAAAGCTATATTTGAACTTAACAATAATACAGCTAAAGCACTTAGACAATTTTTTTTCATTCGAGTATCCTTTTTATCTTGATAATTTAATGCAGATTATATCTAAAATTAAATAAATTACACAAAAAAACTATGAATATTTAGAATTTTCCTTAAAAGTACTTTAAATTTTCTAAAAATTATGATACAATTGCGCAAAAATTAATCTAAACTTAAAAAACAAGGAAAATGAATGAGAATATTGATTGTTGAAGATGAGATTACATTAAATAGAACTCTTCAAGAAGGGCTACAAGATTTTGGCTATCAAGTTGATACTGCAGAAAATTATAAAGATGCAGAATATTTTGTTGAAATCAGAAATTATGATTTAGTTCTTACTGATTGGATGTTGCCAGATGGTGATGGAATCGATTTAGCAAAAGTGATTAAAGGTAAGAGTGCTAGAACATCTGTTGTTGTACTTTCTGCTCGTGATGATAAAGAGAGTGAAATAGCAGCTCTAAGAGCTGGAGCTGATGACTATATCAAAAAACCTTTTGATTTTGATATCTTACTTGCTAGAATTGAAGCAAGACTTAGATTTGGTGGAACTAATGTAATAGAAATTGAAGATCTTGTTATCAACCCTGATGAAGAAAAGATTTTATACAAGGGTGAAGAAATAGAACTTAAAGGTAAACCTTTTGAAGTACTTACTCACTTAGCTAGACATAGAGACCAAATCGTATCTAAAGAGCAATTACTTGATGCAATCTGGGAAGAGCCAGAGCTTGTAACTCCAAATGTTATTGAAGTTGCTATCAATCAAATTAGACAAAAAATGGATAAACCTCTTAATATTGCTACAATTGAGACTATTAGAAGAAGAGGATATAGATTTTGTTACCCAAGTGTAACTCCTGAAGATTTAGCTTAACAAACAATGAACAGTAGAAGCATTTATAGAGAGTTTTATACTAAACTTATAGTTGCTACAACTGTTTTTATTATTATTCTCTCTTTTATTTTTTATGGCTTCACAAGAGCCACTATATATGAAGAAATAAAAGACGAGATGATAAAAGATGCTCAGGTTATTTATAGAATATCTTATGATGTAGGTACAAATCAAGCAACATTTAATGTAATAACAAGTACAAATGTTTTTGTTGATTTGGTAAATGTCAAAAATTTAACTACTACAAAATTTACAGAATACAAAAAGGGAAGCGAAACTTTTGTTGAGCTACTTTATCCTTTTAATCTTTCAGAACATTCATTTATTAAAATAGTAAAAAATACAACTTCACATGAAAAGATGTTGAGTAGAATATCAAATAATTTGATTTTTTTAATTATTGGTGGAGCTATTATGGTTATTTTATACGCTCTTACAATTTCACAAACTTTATTATTACCTATTTTACAGCTTACTAGTAAACTTTCTAAGATGAATGAAAATTTTTTAGAAGAAATAAATATCAAAAATCTTCCTATTGAATTTCACCCATTAGCTAATTCTATCAACAGTTTGACAAATAGGATAAAAACTTTTGTAAAATATCAAAAAGAACTTTTTATAGGCTCAGCTCACGAATTAAAAACACCACTAGCTGTTATGAAACTCAAAAATGAAGTAACATTGATAAAAAAAAGAGATATTGAAAAATATGAAGAAGTGTTGAGATTGAATATAAATTCAATAGATGATATGAATAAAATGATAACATCATTTTTAGATATAGGAAGACAAGAGGGTGCTCAGTTTGAAAAGCCTATTGAGATTGATATGATAAAATATTTAGAAGGTAAATTAAAAGATTACAAGTTGCTTACAACACAAAAAAATATAAATTTAGAATTTTTTACTAATACTGATGAATTTTTTACCATTATTCAACCGACGCTAGTATTGCAAATTATTCAGAATTTTGTTCAAAATGCTATAAAATTTAGTCCAAATGATAGTACGATAAAAGTTTATGCAAAAAAGAAAAATGATACTTTAAAAATCAGCGTACTTGATGAAGGGAGTGGAATTGATGAGAATATTGACCTTTTTGCCCCTTTTAAAAGAGTTGGTAATCAAGCTGGAGCAGGATTAGGTCTATTTTTGGCAAAAAGTGCAGCTGATGCACTAGGAGCTGTGATAAAAATAAAAAATAGAAAAGATGGCATAAGCGGCACTGTTGCCTCTGTGATTCTTTATTCAAATCCAACTTGTAAGGTTGGGCGGAAGGCGTAAGTTGTGAGTTGAACTGTGAAGCTATATTCTCAATTCTCAATTCACAATTCACGAAAACAGTTGTCTATGCTCCACCATTGTGCAGTGATTTTGCACTACTTTGATTCCCTCATCAGTTGCTCTTTGTGCTGCGTGATTGTTTACAATACCTTTTTGTGTCCAAATAGTTTTTACATCACCCCTTTGTATAGAATCAGTTACTACATCTTCGACAAAATCTGGTTTTCTAAAAACATTTACTAAGTCAATTGCAAATGGAATTTCACTAAGACTTCTATATACTTTTTCTCCAAGTATAGTATCTTCTTTTGGATAAACTGGTACTATTATATATCCTACGCTTTGTAGATAAGCAGCAACTTTATGACTATCTTTTGTAGCATCAGGACTTAGTCCAATGATGGCAATAGTTCTAGTTTCGCTTAGAATTTTTTTTATCTCTTTTGAGTTTGAATTTACTGTAGGAAATTCACATTCCATGTTTTCTCCTTTTGTTTTATGCTAATTTATTTAATTTTTCTTGAAAGAATTTCTTTACATCATGGTAGTAAATTGTTTCTTTAAAATCTTCAAATTTACATCCAGAAGCATTTTTATGTCCACCACCATTTGCTAATCTTGAAGCTAAATCACTTACATCAAGATTCCCTTTTGCTCTAAAAGAAGCAATACCTCGTTTTCCAATATCTATAAAAAAGTCATAGTCTTCATTTTCTCTTAAAAATTGGTTTGCTACTATTGAGATAGAACCTAAAGTATAAGTTAAAAGACCCTTATGGTTTTTGTAATTTACACTTAATTCTTCTTTTTTCTCTTCCAACATAGTTACAAGTTTTGTTGATATTAGATTATCAATTGTATCATCTTGATTATTTATTTTTAAATAGTTCTTTTTAATTGTATGAAAATCATCATCAAGTTTTATATGACCGTTTTCAAGTGAGATATATTTAGATGCATTTTGTAATAAATAAAATCTAAAATTTCTACTTTCATCGGCAAATAAAAATTGGTTTATTTCATTACAATATTTCATCATATGCATACAAACTTTACCAAATTCAAAGTTGTATGTTTGATTTTCCAACCAAATATCAACAGCATTTACAGCATCAACCAAAGGTGATAGCCAGATTTTAACATCTTCAGTAAATCCAAAATGTTCTTCAAAATAGTCATATACAATTTTTGTTGCAGATCTTGATATATCCAAATAGTACCAATCAAACTCATCAGCACTTTTTTGACCCGAGATATGATGATCTAGCAATTGTAGCTTGATTTTAAATCCATTTTGATTTAGTTCATTTATTTTTTTATTAAGCCATCTTGCTTCATCATGGTTTAAATTTAAATCACTAATTATAAACAAAATATCTTCATGTTGAAAATCTTGAAGTTTTGTAGTAACATATTCAAGGGCTAGTTTGACTTCTAATCCATAATTTGCATTTAAAAAAATACCATCACTAAAAAATTGTTTAGCAATAAGTTGGCATGTATATCCATCTAAGTCTGTGTGGGATATATGATAATATTTCATTCTATCAAGTCCTTTAATGTCAAATCATTTAGAAAGACATTTATTTTATTTTGAAGTTTGTTTAATGTAGGCCATAAATTACAACATGTGCCTCTTGAACTTGGGCAGTCATTCATTGAAGATGAACATTCAAATACTGATGGCATTTTTTCTTCAGCAGCTTTTGTAATATCAAGTATATTTATCTTTTCACTACTTTTTGCCAGTATAAATCCACCATTAGCACCTTTATATGAGTGTACAATACCATTTTTTGATAAGCTTTGCATGATTTTAGCTAAAAATGATTTTGAGATACTAAGCTCTTTGGCTAATACATCAACATTTATAGGTTCTGAATTTCTTGCTATTATTATAAGAGATAAAAGTGCATATTCACTTTTTTTTGTTAGTAGCATATGATTCCTAATTAATGACTAATTTTTGGTTATTTTACTATAGATTAGATGAATTGAAGATTAAATAGGATAAATTATATCTTAATTTTAAAGTTGTTGTAAGGTCAACCTAAGCTTAGAGCTTAGATTGAAAAGATTATTTAGCTCTTATGCCAAGTTCACTAACTAATTTAGTAAATCTAGTATAGTCACTAGCTTTTAGGTATTTAAGAAGTCTTTTTCTTTTTCCTACCATTTTAAGTAGTCCAAGTCTTGAAGAGTGATCTTTGTGATTTAATTTCAAATGCTCAGTTAAAGTTGCAATTTGTTTTGTTAAAAGTGCAATTTGAACTTCCGCAGAACCTGTATCTTTTTCGCTTCTTTGAAACTTAGAGATAATATCTGTTTTTACTTCCTGATCTAAAGCCATGTTAGACCTCCTGATTGGTATATATTCATTTTTTCAAATGGAAGCGGATTCTATCAAAAATATTCTTTAGAAAAGATAAAAGTTATATGCTAAGTTCTGAATATTTTAAAATTAATCAATATTTAAGCTATATTTAAATATAATCACACACTTTTTTCAGAAATATCTTTTCTGGATTGGGTAGTATTGATAAGCGAAAATCACTTATCACAAGAGAAGACAAGCAACTAAATGCTTAACTCAAGACATAAGAAAGGAAAAATATGCCTACAATTAATCAGCTCATAAGAAAAGAAAGAGCAAAAGTGGTGAAAAAATCAAAATCACCAGCACTAGTTAAATGCCCACAAAGAAGAGGCGTTTGTACAAGAGTTTATACTACAACTCCAAAAAAACCTAACTCGGCTTTAAGAAAAGTTGCAAAAGTTAGATTAACATCAGGTTTTGAAGTTATTTCATATATCGGTGGAGAAGGTCACAATCTTCAAGAACACTCAATTGTACTTGTAAGAGGCGGTAGAGTAAAAGACTTACCAGGGGTTAAATACCATATCGTAAGAGGGGCACTTGATACTGCAGGTGTTGCGAATAGAACAGTTTCTAGATCTAAATATGGTACAAAAAGACCAAAACCAGGTCAAAAAAATGCACCAGTTACTGCTAAAAACGGTAAAAAGAAATAAAGGATAGACAATGAGAAGAAGAAGAGCCGTAATTAGAGAGGTTATGCCTGATCCTATATATAACAGTAGAGTTATATCTAAATTTATAAATACACTTATGTTAGATGGTAAAAAATCTGTTGCAGAAAAAATTATGTATGGTGCTATAGCTAACCTTGATGCAAAAGGTGAAGCAAAAGGTATTGAACTTTTTGAAAAAGCTATCGAAAACATCAAACCACTTGTTGAAGTTAAATCAAGAAGAGTTGGTGGAGCAACATATCAAGTACCAGTTGAAGTAAGAGCTTCAAGAAGACAAACACTAGCACTTAGATGGTTGGTAGATGTTTCTAGAAAAAGAAATGAAAGAACTATGGTAGATAGACTTGCAAATGAACTTTTTGATGCAGCGAACGAAAGAGGAACTGCGTTTAAGAAAAAAGAAGATATGCATAGAATGGCAGAAGCTAATAAAGCATTTGCTCACTATCGTTGGTAAGAAGCCGTTAAAAACGATAACTGCTTATCGTTTTTAGGCTTCGCACCGAACTTGTGATGTGAAAGCCGTAAAACCAAAGCAAATTTCTTTGCTTTGGTAGGCTTGGAACCGAGTCGTTGTAAACAAGGTTTACCGACGAGGCAAACACCACAAGTCGGAAACCTTGAAAATTAGAATATATATAAGATAACTCATAAAAGGTGATAAAATGGCAAGAAGTACACCCCTAAACCGTGTAAGAAATATTGGTATTGCTGCACACATTGATGCTGGAAAAACTACAACAACTGAAAGAATATTGTTCTACACAGGTGTATCACATAAAATTGGTGAGGTACATGATGGTGCTGCAACAATGGACTGGATGGAGCAAGAGCAAGAAAGAGGTATTACAATTACTTCTGCTGCTACTACTTGTTCATGGAAGAATAAACACAATGGTGAAGAAATCCAAATAAATATCATAGACACTCCGGGTCACGTTGACTTTACAATTGAAGTTGAGAGATCTATGAGGGTTCTTGATGGAGCTGTTGCAGTATTTTGTTCTGTTGGTGGGGTTCAACCACAATCAGAGACTGTTTGGAGACAAGCAAATAAATATGGCGTTCCAAGAATTATTTTCGTAAATAAAATGGACAGAACTGGTGCAGATTTTTATAATGTTGAAAAACAAGTTGCTACAAGATTAATGGCAAAGCCTGTTCCTCTTCAAATACCAATTGGTGCTGAAGAAAATTTCAAAGGTGTAATTGACCTAATTGAAATGAAAGCTGTTGTTTGGAATGATGAATCTATGGGTGCTATGTACGATGTAGAAGATATTCCAGCAAATTTACTTGATAAAGCAAATGAATATAGAGAAAAATTAGTTGAAGCTGCTGCTGAACAAGATGAAGCTTTAATGGAAAAATACCTTGAAGGTGAAGAATTAACTATAGCAGAAATTAGATCTGGTATCAAAGCTGGTTGTTTGGCAATGAATATCACTCCAATGCTTTGTGGTTCATCATTTAAAAACAAAGGTGTTCAAACTATGCTTGACGCTGTTGTTGATTTCTTACCAGCTCCAACTGAAGTTGCTACAATCAAAGGTGAGACAATGGATGGTGAACCAATTGATGTTGATTCAACTGATGAAGGTCCATTGGCTTCATTGGCATTCAAAATTATGACTGACCCATTTGTTGGACAACTTACTTTTACAAGAATTTATAGAGGGAAACTTGAAAGTGGAACTTATGTATTAAATTCTACAAAAGGTAAAAAAGAGAGAGTTGGAAGACTTCTTAAAATGCACGCAAACAAAAGAGAAGAGATTAAAGAACTTTACGCTGGTGAAATCGGAGCGGTAGTTGGTCTTAAATCTACAACTACAGGGGATACTTTATGTGATGAGAAATATCCTGTAATTCTAGAAAGAATGGAATTCCCAGAGCCTGTTATCTCTGTTGCAGTTGAGCCAAAAACTAAAGCTGACCAAGAGAAAATGGGTATTGCATTAGGTAAACTAGCTGAAGAAGATCCATCATTTAGAGTAAATACTGATGAAGAATCTGGTCAAACTATTATTTCAGGAATGGGTGAGCTTCACTTAGAAATCCTTGTAGATAGAATGAAAAGAGAATTTAAAGTAGAAGCTGTTGTTGGTGCTCCACAAGTTGCTTATAGAGAAACTATTAGAGCAAGTGTAAACCAAGAATACAAATATGCAAAACAATCTGGTGGTAGAGGACAATTTGGTCATGTACATATCAGAGTTGAGCCTCAAGAACCAGGTGTTGGTTATGCATTCGTAAACGAAATCAAAGGTGGGGTAATTCCAAAAGAGTATATTCCTGCAGTTGATAAAGGTATTCAAGAAGCAATGCAAGGTGGTATATTAGCTGGTTATCCACTAGTTGATATTAAAGTTAGTCTTTATGATGGTAGTTACCACGAAGTTGACTCATCTGAGATGGCATTTAAACTTGCTGGTTCTATGGGTTTCAAAGAAGCTTGTAGAAAAGCAAAAGCTGTAATCTTAGAGCCTATGATGAAAGTTGAAATCGAAGTTCCTGAAGATTATATGGGAGATGTTATCGGTGATGTTAACAAAAGAAGAGGACAAATCAATTCTATGGATGATAGAGCTGGTATAAAACTTCTTGCTGCTAATGTTCCATTATCAGAAATGTTTGGATATTCAACAGATCTTAGATCTATGACTCAAGGTAGAGGTACATACTCAATGGTATTTGACCACTATTCTGAAGTTCCAAGAAATGTTGCTGATGAGATTATCAAAAAAAGAAGTTAATTAATTTAACTTTTTGTTTGGAAAGGGGTGAAGATTTATTTCTTCATCCCTTTTTTTATTTGGAAGCTAAGAGATTTGATCTTAGTGCCAAATCTTTTGGATAAGGTGATAAAAATTTTTGTTTTAGTAGATACTCACATTTGTGTTTTTTTGCAAACATATTAAGTAACATAATAGGAACAATAAGAGGCACTACTAAATCCTTGAAGCTTTCTATATTCTCAAAAAAACTATCTTTTTCATCTTGAGAAATATCATCTTTTAGATACCCATAGCAGTGTTGCAAAACATTTATAGTTTTTTTGATACTACTTTTTGTTTTCAGGATTGTTTTAAACTCTATTTCATAGCTATCTAATACTTCTTGTAGCTTTTTTTTATCTCTATTTGCTACAATATTTCCTAGACTTTTGTATGCAACTACACTTTTTGACATAATAAGATATTTATATGTAGTATGAAATTCTACAAGTTTAGCCATAGATGGAGTTGATGTTTTGAATTGTTCATAATCTGCATATGCAAAAACTTGCATCATAAAATTTTCTCTAAGCCATGGGTCTATTAGTCTATTGTTTTCTTCGATTGGAAGAAGTGGAAAGGATTTTTGAAGTTCTTTTGCTAATATGCCAACATCTGTTTTGAAATCAGGCATACCATCGGGTGTATAAACTTTGACTCTTTCCATACCACAAGTAGGGGATTTTGATTTGAGTATGACACCATATATGAGTGGGTCAGATTTGATATCTTCTATTATTTTGAATGATTCATCTTGTAGTTGGTCGGTAAAGTCACGCGATGTTTTATTGGAAATTGCTCTTATATTACCTTCTATATTTATTAATCTCAGTGTTTCTCTTGGAGCTCCTAGTATTGGAAGCTCTGGGCAGAAATTATAAAATTCAAAATATTTGGATAAGGCTTTTTTGACAAAATTATCATTATTGTTGCTTGCACTAAAAGTACAGTTTTCACCATTTAAACATGCTGATATAGCTAGTTTCATTTTTATTCCTTAAAAAGCTTGGTATAGTTTTGATGCTACTATTAGACCAGTAGTATTTTAAAGTAGTTAATGGTATTTTTTTTTGAGTTCAATAAACGCCAAACTCAAAGCAGAAAATAAAATTATTGTGAAGTCAATTTCACTTGCTTTATGAAAGTTTTCAAAAATTTCTATATGTTCATTTATCAAAGTTTCACCTTTAGAGATAAAGGCATAAACTCCTTCATTGAAATAGAAGCTAAATAGTAAAGAACTCACAGCAAATATTACAAAAGATATAATTGTTGTAATTGAATTTAAAAGTTCTTTATATTTAAATGTATGATATATAGTAATATATAGTAGTACAATATTTAATATATTACTAAAGCGTCTAAATATTTCACTCATAAGTAAACCATTGTCAAATCTAGTAAGTTCTGTATTATCTAAATAAATAGCACTATTGAAAACTACAGGAGCTACTATGACACCAAGTACTATAACTGAACCAACTACAAATAAAAGTAGTAGTATATATACAAAATCAATGGTTTTATTAATTGTTAATTTATGTTTATTCATTCGGTCATTTTAACACATTTATTCTTAAAAAGATTTATGATAAAAAATTTGTTCTTAATAAAAAAAAGTTTTGGAAAAAAATTATCATACTTTAAGTTTAATTAAAAGAAAAAAATAGTAAAATTCTTTTATAGATGTTTATTATGACAACTATAAATTCAAATAATGAAAAAGGAGTCGCAATGAAAACACTTAGTGTTGTTGTTAGTGGTTTGATGTTAACAGGTTCATTTGCATTTGCAAGTGATGCAGCTTTATTAAAAGCAGCTAAAGATTCTGGTCTTAAAGCAATCCCAGAAAGTAAACAAGAGCTTTTGAAGCTAGTTGATGATAAAAATAACCCAATTACAGAAGCTAAAGTAGAACTTGGTAAAAAATTATATTTTGATCCAAGACTATCAAAAAGTAACTTAATTAGTTGTAATACTTGTCATAACTTAGCTCTTGGTGGAGCTGATACTGTAGGTGCTGCTATTGGTCATAAATGGACAGTTAATCCTCATCATTTAAACTCTCCAACTGTATATAATTCTGTATTAAATGCTGTTCAATTTTGGGATGGAAGAAGTCCTCACTTAGAAGATCAAGCTCAAGGTCCTATTCAAGCAGGTCCAGAAATGGCAGCTCCAGCAGACTTAGTTGTAGCTAGAGTTACATCAATTCCTGAGTATGTTGCTGAATTCAAAAAAGCTTATGGTCCAAATGTAAAAATTGATTTCAAACTTATTGCTGATACAATTGGTAATTTTGAAAGAACACTTATTACTCCATCAAGATTTGATGATTTCTTAAATGGTCACCTTGATGCTTTGACAAAAGCTGAAAAAGAAGGTCTTTCTTTATTCTTAGACAAAGGTTGTACAGCTTGCCATACTGATATAGGTATTGGTGGTACAATGCAAGCGTTTGAAATTCACTCTAAATATAGCTTTGCAAAAGGTGATTTCAAAGGTGATGCAAATGGTATGGTTAAAACTCCAACTTTAAGAAACATTCAAGAAACTGCACCATATTTCCACAATGGAAATGTATGGACTTTAAAAGAAGCTGTTAAAGAAATGGGAAGCGTTCAATTGGGCGTAAAAATATCTGATAAAGATGCTGATAAAATCGTAACATTCTTGAACTCTTTGACTGGTACAAAACCACAAGTTATTTATCCAGTACTTCCACCAAGTACAGATAAAACTCCAAAACCAGATATGAACTAATATCTTTTATTTATTTCTCCTCTATAAAAAGAGGAGAAATAGATTTATTTTATAGAGTTTATTAGATTTATTTTATATGATGTAAGCTCTCTTTTTATTATATCATTTATCGTTGAGCCAAATAGTTCTGGAAGCTTTTCTGAGACTAACACCCCTTTTATCTTATCATGTTTTTTATTGAGTAATGTATAAAATATTAATATCCCTGCACCAATTCCTGTTGGATATGAAATATAAGTTGAGCCTGAATATGGTGTTTTTAAAAGGCTTGTATATCTATTAAATGATACTCCAATTGATTCTACACTTTTTACTTTTTTGGTATTTTGTGGATATGATATTTCCAATGATATGTCAGCAATTGCCGAGAACTCTGCATATTTTATAGTTTCATCTTTTACATATTGTTCTATAATTTCTGGTGATTTCATTTTTGGGATAATATCTTTTATGATTGAGTTAATTGAAATTTGTGAATCTTGATATCCATAACAATATTTATTTGACAAAAGATTGAGTTGATAAAGATTCTTCATAAGTTCTATTTCATTTCCACCAACATACATTTTAATATCTGTTACATCTTCAAAACTTTGTTTTAAAGAGATTAATTCTTCTTGAAATACAGGATACACTTCTACAGAGTTCCTAAAATATGGGAACTTAAATGTTTTTGATTTGGAAAATGGTTCAACTGAGTGTAATTTATTTTTTTTGAAATATAGAGGTCGGTATGATATTTCTTCTATGGCAACATTTGGTGACCAAGAAAAAATAAGTTGTTTTGAGTGAATTTCTTCTAATAAATTTATCTCAATTTTTGTAACTTTAGTCTCATAAGGGAGATTAGAAAATGCAAAAATTCTCTCTCCTATCAAGAAATTTGTAATACCTGGGGATATGCCTAAATTTATAAGGGCAAAAAGTCCTTTATCAATAAATTCTTGGTTTAACGTTTGTTGTTCAAATTTGAGTGTAGATATAACTTCATCATTATATATGTCACTTGCTAAATCTGCATAATTTGTATCGTATTGAAGGGCAAGTTTCATAATAGGAATATTGTATGATGGGACTGATGAGTTTATAAAAATTGTAGATTTTTTTAAATATTTTTTATACTCTTGAGGATTTTCAAATATCTCTTCAAAGTTAGATACTTCAAGAAACTCACCATTAGCTATCAATTCTTCATTCCTAAAAAAATGTTTTTTTGCTTTTTTGATATCCCTTACAATATAGGTAAACTCTATATTATCACCCAAACTTTTTTTTGATAAGTCATAAATTACTCTAGCAATTACACTACTAACAGCTCCAACTCCAAAAAATACTATTTTCATTTGTTCTCCCACCCCAATTTATATAGCATATTGTACACCATTTAACCAAAAAATTAATTAATGATATGATATTATTGTGTATATTATCAATTAGGATGTAATAATGCAAAAACAAAAACCATATTTAGAAAGTATGCCAGATATTAATGGCTTTTTTGGAAAATTTGGAGGTGCTTTTATTCCACCACAGCTTGAACAGCCATTTTCTCAAATAAATGAAGCATATAATAAATTATCCAAATCATTTGAATTTTTACATGAGCTTAGAAAAATAAGAAAACATTATCAAGGGAGACCAACTCCTGTTTATTATTGTAAAAATTTATCAGATATGATAGGTGGAGGACAAATTTACTTAAAAAGAGAAGATTTAAATCACACAGGTGCTCATAAACTAAATCACTGTATGGCTGAGGCTCTTTTGGCTAAGTATTTGGGCAAGAAAAAGCTTATTGCAGAAACTGGTGCTGGTCAACATGGTGTAGCTCTTGCTACGGCTGCTGCTTATTTTGGCTTGGAATGTGAGATACACATGGGTGAGGTAGATATCAAAAAAGAGTATCCAAATGTGGTAAGAATGAAAATACTTGGAGCAAAAGTTGTCCCTGCAACTCATGGACTTAAAACTTTAAAAGAAGCAGTTGATAGTGCTTTTGAAGCATATTTGAAAGACCCAGTTACTCAAATGTTTGCAATTGGTTCAGTAGTAGGCCCTCATCCTTTCCCAAAAATGGTAAGAGATTTTCAAAGTGTGGTTGGTATAGAAGCTAAAGAGCAGTTTTTTGAGATGACTGGCAAACTTCCTGATATGGTATGTGCTTGTATAGGGGGTGGAAGTAATGCTATGGGTATATTTAGTGCATTTATAGAAGATGCAGTAAAACTTTATGCTGTAGAACCTGCTGGAAAAGGTGATAAGCTCGGAGAACATAGTGCAAGTTTGACATATGGAAGTGAAGGAATTATGCATGGTTTTAATTCTATAATGTTAAAAGATAGTGATGGCAATCCAGCTCCTGTTCATTCTATAGGAAGTGGGATAGATTATCCATCAGTAGGACCTGAACATGCTTATCTTAATAATATTGGAAGGACTAATGTTGGGCTTTGTAATGATGATGAAGCAGTTGAAGCATTTTATAAACTTTCTCAATATGAAGGTATCATACCAGCACTAGAATCAGCTCATGCACTAGCTTTTGCTATGAAATATGCAAAAGAAAATAAAACAGAATCAATATTGGTAAATTTGAGTGGAAGAGGGGATAAAGATATAGATTATGTTATAGAAAATTATCCTATACCTCATAAATAAACTAGAGTATTATACTCTAGTTTTTGATATAAGCTTTTACTATTTTTTGAGTTTGTAAAGGTTTGTCACCACTGTTTCTACCATTTGTTTGAGTGTTTTCAATTTTTCTTACAATATCCATACCCTTAACAACAAAACCAAAAATTGTATGTCTTCCATTTAGCCAGTATGTTGGTACTGTTGTGATAAAAAATTGACTTCCATTAGTGTTTGGTCCAGCATTTGCCATAGCCAAAATTCCTGATTTGTCAAATACTGCATTTGGTGCAAACTCATCTTTGAAAGACTCACCCCAGATAGATTCTCCACCCATACCAGTAGCCGTTGGGTCTCCACCTTGTATCATAAAGTTTTTGATAACTCTATGAAATGTTGTTCCATCATAATAACCATTTTTTACATGAGTCAAGAAGTTTTCAGATGCCAAAGGTGCTAAATCTTCTCTGATTTCAAGTTCTATATTGCCTTGATTAGTTTCAAATATTACTATAGGATTTTGTCCAAATAGTGTAGAAGAAAATAAAACCAATGCCAAAATAATTTTTTTGCTTGTTGATAATAAGCTGATAGTTTTCATTTTTAGTGATTCCTTGTGTATTTATTTTGAATTTTAACATATTTTATATAAAATTAAGCATTTAATAATTTTTACTAACTATAAATAATTATAATTCATTAAATAATAATTTACTATTAAGGATTGTAATTATATAATGATTCGATATTATAACATTAACTAATATGTATAAGGCTGAACAATGTCAAGAGAAAAAGTACTTCCCACGGATACGGAATATGTATTAAGTCAAAATGACTTTATTGTTTCAAAAACTAATCACAAAGGTATTATTACTTATGGAAATAAAATCTTTATTGATATGTCTGGATATAGTGAATCAGAGCTTCTTGATAAAAATCATAATCTTATAAGGCATCCTGATATGCCACGCATTGCTTTTAAGATAGCATGGGATTTGATAGAGTCTAAGCAAGAATTTTTTGGTTTTGTGAAAAATTTAAGAAAAGATGGTGGATATTATTGGGTATTTACAAATATTACACCTGATTTTGATGGTAGTGGTAAAATTATTGGTTATACAAGTGTTAGAAGAAAACCAAATCCAAAAGCTTTAGAGGTTGTTATACCATTATATCAGAAGCTTCTTAGTGCTGAAAAAAGTGGTGGAATGGACGCATCAAAAGCTATACTTGATGAGTTATTAATTGAAAAAGAGATTGGATACAATGAACTTGTTATCTTATTGCAAGGGGCTTAATGATGGAATGGTTATTTGATAGAGTTAATTCATTTAGATTAGTGAAAGGTATATTAATAGTAATAGTTCTTGCACTTTTATTTACAAATATTATAGTTTTATTTTTTATGCAAGATATTGGTAGTTCAATAATATATCTTTTAGTAGGAGTTAGTTTATTTACAACAATATTGATTGTGGTAGCATATATAGCTCTTACGCGATATGCAAGAAAGACCATGGAAGTTGCTTCTATTGCACGAAAAGTCGCAAATGGTTCACTTTATCATAGGATTGTAAATATTGATAATACTGAAGAAATTGGTATTGTTGCTTGGGCTATAAATGATGTACTTGATCAGTTTGAAATATTTAGTCGTGATATGGATAATTCACTTTCTCAAATCGCAAGTGGTAAAAGCTATAGAAGGATGATGAGTGATGGATTAAATGGGGATTTTGTAATATTATGTGAAAATATCAATAAAGCTCTTGAGCGAATTGCTATTGCACAAAGTAAAGATGAATTTATACAAAAAATGTTGAAAACAATTGATAAATATACACATGGTGATTATAGAAATCAAATCGATACTACTGGTATGCAAGAAGATTTGATTGGCCTTGCAAATGGTATTAATACACTTGGAATTGGACTTGGTAATATGAGCTTGCTAAATCTCAAAAATGGTTTGGCATTACAGCAAAATGCAAATATTTTGGAAGAAAAAGTGGTTACTCTTACAAACTCAGCCAATCATCAAGCATCAAGTTTGGAGCAAACATCAGCTGCATTGGAGCAAATCACACATAATATAGGAAATAGCACAAAAGATACTTTAAGTATGACAAATTATGCAAATAGTATGACACAAGCTTCAAGTGAAGGTGAAAAACTAGCTATAAAAACAGCTACTTCAATGGATGATATAAACAATAAAGTAAAAGCTATAATTGAAGCTATTTCTGTAATTGACCAAATTGCATTTCAAACAAATATTCTATCTTTAAACGCTGCAGTTGAAGCTGCAACTGCAGGTGAGGCTGGAAAAGGGTTTGCGGTTGTTGCTGCAGAGGTAAGAAATCTAGCAACAAGAAGTGCTGAAGCTGCAAAAGAGATTAAAAAGATAGTAGAAGATGCGACACAGATGACAGCTCAAGGAAAAACTATAAGTGATGAAATGATACAAGGATTCAATAAATTAAATGATAATATAGTGACAACAACAAAATTAATTTCATCCGTAACGGCATCTAGTAAAGAACAAGAAAGTGCTATATCACAAATCTTTGATGCAATTAATTCTCTAGAAGAAGTAACAAGTCAAAGTGTTGCAGTAGCTAATGATACTAATGTAATAGCAAAACAAACTCATCAAATAGCTGGTATTATTGTCGAAGATGCAAATAAAAGTGAATTTCAAGGGAAAGAAAATATTGTACTAAGAAAAAAGATTATAAATCCTGATTATAAAGGTGTTGAGAGACGAAGTATAGAAGGTGACATCAAACACAATAGGATTAAAATAGAAAAATAGCAATCTAGTAAATACTAGATTGCTTGATTGAAACTTAGATACATTTTGACATTGATGTCGTTTGTTGTTGATTCTTTTACCATTCTTATAGGATATTGGATAGTTATGCTATAATCTTGGGTATTAATTCTATCAATAAAATCAAATAGTTCTTGAGGTGATTTGATTCTTAAATTTAACTCAAAAATATTTTTAGTGATGTTATCTTGTGTTTCACTTTTTAGATAAACTATTTGAGAATCTTGAGTAGATAAATGCTTGATAGAATCATTCATCATAGTATAAGAAAATGATGTTTGTTTATAGTTTGTAGTTGGATTTTGAGTATTGGTTGGTGCTAATCTAGTACTATTTTTTATAACTCCTATAAAAATAGGTGAATTAGTACCATTTTCTTCATCAAATCTTATAATCGACTCTTCATATAGTGCCAACATATTTGGCTTGATTAGTTTGACAAATGAATCTTTTTCGAGAAATTCCCCTACAATAATAGAATCATTAGAATCAAGAATAAACTCATTTAATACTGTATTATAAGGGATAGAGTCAAATATTTCTTTTATTAGATTTATTATTGAAGTATTTTTGGCTATGTGATTTGTTAGAGTTACATTTGGAACTTGAGCTTGTTTGATTTGTTCAGTTTTTGCTATTACTTCTTCTTGGGCTTTGTTATTGTAAAAGCTAAATAAAATATATGCAGTAGCAACAGAAGCTACACAAGCGGCTCCTATCCATAAATATTTGTCTATAGATGATGTTTTTTTTCTAGGTGTAATAAAACTTTTTTTAGAAGTTTTGCTATTTGCCAACTCATACATATAGCTATCTAAAGATATAAGATGATATGAGACATCCATCATATACTCTTCTTTAAAAGACTCTATAGAAGAGTTGTCAAGCTGTTTTAAAGTATATAGGATATTTATTTTTTCTATAAATGATTCTGGAGTTGTAGCATAAAATTGCTCTAATACAACTTTTATAATTTCTTGAAGTTCAAAAAAATAAATTTCATCAAAAAGTTGCTGACCTTTTATCTCGTCATCATAAAATTGAGAGTTTTTTATTTCATCAAAAGGGGTTAGTTCTTTGATGTCATAGTATATTGGATTTGATGAAGCATCTGTAATCATAATATATACAATATTTGAAATAATCAATACTAACATATTACTTTTTGATGGATTGTCCAAAATATAGTGTGTGAGTATTTGATATGGTGAGAACAAATAATCAAGTCCTGATTTCTCGAAATAATGTTTTGTCTCAAATATAATACTTTTTGGTGCTACAACACTTGTTTTATTATAAAGTTGTACAAATTCATAATCATTTGTATTGTACTTTGATAGCTCGTCATTTTTACAAATATATTGCTCTTTGTGGTTTAATATTGTACTTATGTAGTGGTTTGTATTTTCTTTTTGTAAAGCTTCTAGTTTGAAAAAAATATCTTTTGTCATAGTTTCATCATAAACTAAAAAAGATGCTTGGTCATTTTTGATTATATTATTATTTTTTATAAGTGTATAATCAAGTTTTAATTGATTTGGTAATTTTACTACATTAATATAAATTGCAGAACTACTTTTCATCTGAATCCTTTAAAGTGTGGAGCATCATTTTTTCTTTTATAAGAGCCTTTGCATCATCCATACTAAGCCCACTTATATCGATAGGTTCACTTATAAAAAAATCAATTGTTCCAAATGGTTTTGGTATTATAAATTTATCCCAAGAATTTAGTTGCCAATATGAAGATGGATTGGAATTAAAAACTACTATTTTAGCACCACTTTTTTGTGCGATTGCAACTATTCCATCAGCTATTGAGTATCTAGGACCTCTTGGACCATCTGGAGTAATTGCTATATCAACACCATTTTTGATCTCTTTTATTGCATTTAAAAGAGCTCTTACTCCACCTTTTGAGCTACTGCCTTTGATATTACCAATACCTAAATATTGTATAATCTTTGCGATAGCTTCACCATCACGATGGTCACTTATGATAGTTTTTACTATACCTTTTGGGTTGACATATTTATAGGATAGTGGTTGCATAAGCAAATCACCATGCCATAAAGCTACAATAAACGGCTCTTTTGGAAGAACGCTTGGCTTGTGAAATATCTTTTTACTTGATATAAAAATAAATTTAACCACAAAATGCAACAAATAAGGGAGCACGGTTGTTGTAATGTAATGTTTGAATTTATTGTTTATTTTTCTATCTTTCAAATTATCTCACCTTTTAGTACAGTTCTTGTAGCACCTGTGATTTTCACATCTAAGATTTTACCCAAAAGTTCTTCACTTCCCTTGACATATACTTGTATGTAGTTGTCACTAAAGCCAGATATTTCACTATTTGGTTTGAGTTCTTCAAAAAGGACTTTCATGGTTTTACCAATGTTTTGATGCAATAACTCTTCTTGATGAATTTTGTGAAGTGTTATTACTTCTTCAAGTCTTTTTGACGCTTCCTCATCACTTACAATACTCTCCAAAGAAAGTGCTGCTGTATTTGGTCGAGGTGAATACTTGAAATTGAATATTTGATCAAACCTTACTTTTTCTATTACATCCATCGTATCCAAAAAGTCCTCATGAGACTCTGTAGGAAATCCTACAATTATATCTGTACTTATCCTAACATCAGGTACTAAATCTTTGATTTTTAAGGCACGATTTAGAAACCACTCTTTTGTATATCCTCTTTTCATCTCTTTTAGTACTTTGGTACTTCCACTTTGAAGAGGCATATGTATAGATTTGCAAATTTTTGGATTTGTCGCAAATTCTTCGATAAACTCATCATCCATATGTAGAGGATGAGGTGAAGTAAATCTAATTCTTTGGAGTCCATCAATTTTGCTTATTTCTTTTAGTAGATGTGTAAAGCTTGATTTTGTACTTCCATCACTAAATCTCTTGCCGTAATTATTGACATTTTGACCCAAAAGCATCACTTCTACTACGCCACTTTCAACTGACTTTTGTATCTGAGAAACCAAAAGTTCTAAAGGTATAGAGACTTCATCCCCTCTTGTAAAAGGGACAATACAATAAGTACACTCTTTGTCACAGCCTATTGAGATATTTGCACTTGTTTTATAAATACTATGTCCATTTGAAGCAAACGAATAAGTACTTTCATCATAATCCAAATCTACTTCAACAGCACCTTTTATATCAACAATATCTTTGATTTTAGAGACATTTCTAGCTCCCAAAACAAAATCAACATAAGGGGCTCTTTTGATAATATCTTTGCCTAAGTGACTTGCAGTACACCCACAAACACCTATTTTCGCACCTTCTTTTTTGACTTTATTTAAAGAACCAAGTTCTGAAAAAAGTTTTTGTACAGGTTTTTCTCTCACAGAGCATGTATTGATAATGATTAAATCAGCATCACTTATATTGTCTGTTTGAATATAATCTTTGTGTGTTTTTAATTCACTCATTAGATGTTCAGAATCAAGTGAATTCATCTGACATCCAAGAGTTTGAATAAATAGTTTTTTACTCATTTTCTAACTTAATACTCGCTATCAAACATAGTATGATTATACAATATGTAGTTCGTAAATAAATTCACCATCACTTAAACCATATTTCACTTCTCTAAAATGAGTATTAAAACCATCTTTCTCAAAGCTTTCAACTACAGCCATCATATCTTTATGTGAATTTTCTTTGTCAAAATAAAAGATTTTCTCACCACTTTCTTTTAGCTTATCAAGTTTAACTTTTTTAGGCTTTTCATTTATATCTGTTCTTGCGATTAATATTTCCATTTATCGTATCCTCTAATGTTTTTAATTTTTAAGAATATATTATAGCGAATACCAAATTAAAAACTAACTAAGTATATTAACTATTATTTAATTGAGTTCTCTAAATAAATCTATTGTAAGATTTGGAGTCTGTAATGCTGATAGTGAATCAAGTTCAGCATGACGGATTCAGTATCAAAATGACTCACAATTGCCACTTAGAAATTGATTCAGAGTTTTTTTATGAATTTATTATTGGTGTTGAAGGGCATTAACTTGACTTTTATAAATATTACGATATAATTCAACTCTACATCAACAAAAACAATCACAAAAGACCATTTTGATGTTACAAAAATTACGGAGATAAAAGTATGGATAAAATAATAGATATTATAGATTCTATAGCTTATGAAAAAGGGCTAAAAGTAAGTGATGTTGAGATTGCGTTGAAAGATGCATTAATAAAGACTGCAAAAAAAATGATAAATCAAGATTTGATTTTTGATGCGGAGATAGATAGACCTAAAAAGAGATTGAAATTATTTCAAAAAATAGAAGTTGTTGCAAATGATAGTGAGTTTTTGAGTGAAGAAAATAAAAATTGTATTAGTTTAGATGAAGCAAAAACAGTTGACCCATCTTTAGAACTTGGCGACTTCTTGGAATATGACTTAGAGTTTGAACACCTTGGAAGAAATGCAGCTACTATTTTGCATAGCAATCTTGAATACAATATCCAAAGATATTTGGAAGAAAATTTACTAAAAAAATATAAAGATAAATTAGGCAAAATTGTTACTGGAAATATTACATATATTGATAAAGCTGAAAATACTTATATTGAAATTGGTGAAGTAAAAGGGATATTACCTAGAAAAAACAGAATCAAAGGTGAGTTTTTTAAGGTAGGTGATGTTATCAAAGCTGTAGTAAAAGCTGTAAACATAGATAAAGCAAAAGGTTTGATGGTAGAAATATCAAGAACTACACCAAAATTCCTTGAAGCACTATTGAAGCTTGAAGTTCCTGAATTAAAAGATGAAAAAGTAATAATTGAAGCTAGTGCTAGAATACCAGGTGAGCGTGCTAAGATAGCACTTAGTACAACTGAAAGCAATATTGACCCAATAGGGGCTGTTGTAGGGGTAAAAGGTGTTAGAATCAACTCTGTAAGTGCACAGTTAAAAGGTGAAAATATAGATTGTGTTGAATATTCAGCAGTTCCAGAAATATTTATTTCTCGTGCATTATCCCCAGCAATCGTAAAAGCTGTAAAATACAATAAATCAGCAAAACACGACGAAAGAGCGACAGCTGTAGTAATGATTACTGCTGATCAAAAAAGTAAAGCAATAGGTAAAAATGGTTTAAATATCCGTCTTGCATCTATGCTTACAAAAACAGATATAACTATAGAAGAAATCGGAGGAGTGAGTGCGGCACCATCAGATAACTCTTCTTCTCAACCTGAAGAAAGAACAAAAGATACAACTAGTTTGGAAGCTTTATTCAAATAAATTTGTGAATTGTGAGTCGTAAGTAGTGGTTAGGAAGAAATACAACTGATGACTTGCGATTCACTACTCACGATTTAAAAAGGAAACAAATGAAACCTTTATATATATATGATTCTGTCAAAAAACAAAAAATTGAGTTTACTCCTATGAATTCAGATGATGTAAAAATCTATATTTGTGGTCCTACAGTTTATGATGATGCTCACTTAGGGCATGCTAGAAGTGCTATTGCTTTTGATTTATTACATCGTGTTTTATTGGCAAATGGCTATGGTGTGACTATGGCAAAAAACATCACAGATATAGATGATAAAATCATAAACAAAATGGCAAGTACCAATCAAACTTTGAGCCAAATCACTACTTTTTACACTACAAGTTACAAAAATGATATGACATCACTCAATATTCTACCAAATACTATAGAACCTTATGCTACAAAAAATATTGAGCCTATGATTGATATGATAAATACACTACTAACTAAAGATATAGCTTATGTGATAGAAGATGGTGTATATTTTGATGTTTCAAAAGATAGCTCTTATGGAAGCTTGAGCTGTAAATGTGAAGATGATAGCCAAAATATTAGTAGAATAGAGCAAAAGCTAGATAAAAGAAATCCAAAAGATTTTGCACTTTGGAAATTTACAAAAGATGGCGTAACATATGATGCACCTTTTGGGTTGGGGCGACCTGGCTGGCATATAGAATGTAGTGCTATGATTTCAAAACACCTAAGTAGTGGTGGAGAGTTTCATATAGATATACATTGCGGAGGGGCTGATTTGCTTTTCCCTCATCATGAAAATGAAGCAGCACAAACTAGATGTGCTACAAATAAAGAATTGTCAAAATATTGGATGCATAATGGTTTTGTGACAATTGATGGTGAAAAAATGAGTAAATCTCTTGGTAATTCGTTTTTTGTCAAAGATGTACTCAAATCTTACCATAGTGAAGTGATTAGATTTTATATGATGAGTGTACATTATAGAAATGATTTGTCATTTAATGAGCTTGATTTAATAGCATCTAAAAAAAGACTTGATAAAATTTATAGACTAAAAAAAAGGGTAATATTTGGTGATGATGAGGTGATGATAAGTGAGTCATCTATCTTTTCACAATTTATGGATGCACTAAATGATGACCTTAATATATCAATTGCTCTTAGTATCGTAGATGAATATATATCAAAAATCAATGAAAATCTAGACCAAAAAGTAAAAATAGACAAAAAAGAGCTAAAAGCAACTTTCAAATTATTATCAGATGTTTTGGGAATAGGGGGAAGTGATGCTTTTGAATATTTCCAATTTGGCGTAAGTTTGGAGCAAAAAGCTTCAATAGAGGATATGCTAGAAAAAAGAACATTGGCAAAAAAAGAGAAAAACTTTGCATTAGCTGATAGTATAAGAGACGAACTGAAAAATATGGGAATATCTATTATGGATACACCAAATGGTACTGTTTGGGAAAAAGAATAAAGAGACTATTTCACAATAGAGTGGATTAACACTCTATTTGTATCTCTTCTTTGATATTTAGATTAAAGCCATTTAGCCCTACAAATGAGTGTTTATTACCACCACTTGTGATTAGTTTGATTTCTTCAATACCAAGATATCTCAAAATCTGAGCACCAATCCCATAATCTTTCATTGTTTCATTTTTTGGAACATCATTTTGTAAAAATACCAAAACTCCACCTTTTGACTGTAGAAAATTGATAGATTTTAAAATAGATTGTAGTTTTGTATAATTCAAAAATAAATCCAAATCATCACTAATTGTATGAAATTTTGCTAAAGAATTTTTTTGAATTTCACCAAATTGTATGATAGTATGTATGTGGTTTAGATGGTCTTTGAATACTCTTTTGTGTGCTATTGCCCCAAAAAAGTCAATTTCACTATTTGATATTTCACTTACAAGTGTCTCATGAGAAAGTCTATATTCTACCAAATCAGATATATAAACTATCTTCATATCATGTTCTTGTGCAAATATATCCAAATCATCTCTTCTAGCCATTGTGCCATCAGCTTTCATTATTTCACAAATTACAGCTTCACCACTAAAACCAGCAAGTTTACATAAATCAATAGAACCCTCAGTATGCCCAGTACGAACCAGAACCCCACCTTCTTTTGCTATAAGAGGGAATATGTGTCCAGGACGAACAAGCTCTGTAGGTCTTGATATATGAGATGCCAAAATCTTGATAGCATCATCTCTTTCTTTTGCGGAAATTCCAGTACTCGCATCTGCAGCATCAACAGAGACTGTAAATGCCGTCTCATGACAAGATGTATTACTTGCTACCATTGGAGTAAGTTCAAGTCGTGAAGCTGTCTGTTTGCTTACGCTCACACATATAAGCCCTTTTGCATGTGTCGCCATAAAGTTGACATGCTCTGGTGTACTCAAAGCTGCTGCATATACCAAATCACCTTCGTTTTCTCTATCTTCATCATCAAGCATTATTACCATTTTGCCTTTTTTAATCTCTTCAATTGCACTTTTTACTCTTTGTATTGCTTCTGACATACTTATTCACCTATATTTGATTAAATTTTGATGATTATATCATAAAGTTGCATAATTTATACGATATTAGCTCAAATGCCCTTGACAATTCAAAAAAAAAATAGTATAATTCCACCCACTTAAACGAAATGTTGGGGTATCGCCAAGCGGTAAGGCAACGGTTTTTGGTACCGTCATTCGAAGGTTCGAATCCTTCTACCCCATCCAATAGGTTGACGCGGGATAGAGCAGTCCGGTAGCTCGTCGGGCTCATAACCCGAAGGTCGTAGGTTCAAATCCTGCTCCCGCAACCAAAATACAAAACTCTCCCCAGGTATAATTTTGCCATCTAACAATCAAGTATGATAACTTATCTTCAATATATTACTCTATTAAGTACTCTTCATTATGATATATTTTTGGAAATTCAACTGTAAAACAAGCACCTATGCCGTTTGGGGTTATCTTATTTTGAAGTGTTATTTGACCATGGAAGTGATTTTGTATGATTTGGCTACTCATATAAAGCCCCAAACCAGTCCCCTGAAATTGATGTTTTGTGGTAAAATATGGATCAAAGATTTTATCTTTTATTCCATCGCTCACACCTCCACCATTGTCTTGTATACAAATCTTGATATTATCATTTTCTTCGAATAATAATATTGAAACTATCTTATCTTCAATTTGGTTGTGTACGAGAGCATCTTTGGCATTGGATAAAAGATTTAAAACTACTTGTGATAATAAATTATCACTCCCAAAATAATATATATTTGAATCTAAATCTTTATTGATCTTAATAAAATTATTATCATATGATGCTTGAACTATTGTGATTGTTTCATCGATAGAAGTTGCTATAAAAAACTTTCTTTTAAGTTGGTCTTTTTTGAAGAAATTTCTAAAGTTATCAATTGTTTTTGATAAAAACTCAGCATTTTTGATAATTTGGTCATTAGCATCAATAATATCTTTTTCTTCCAGTAAGGAGAATTCTTGTTTTAATTTTAATCCACTAATAGATGAAGTAATAGCACTTAGAGGTTGTCTCCATTGATGTGCTATATTTGCCATCATTTCACCAATGGCTGCAAGTCTGGTTTGTTGTTGTAATAATATATCTCTTTGGCGAAGTTGCTCTTGAGCAGTCTTTCGTTCTGTTATATCTCTTGAACCTGCATACAAGTACATTTTACCATCCAATTCTACACCAGCTGTTCTAACTTCAACATCAAATACATTACCATCTTTTCTTTTGTGTTTTGTTTCAAATGTTTTAGGATTTATTACAAGTTCAGAAATTGTTTTTGGGTTGAAGTCATTATCCCAGTCACATACATGTAAAGTTGATACTTCTTCTTTTGAATATCCTAAAGATTTTGCAAATGAATCACTAAACATAAATATATTGCCTTCCATATCAAGAATATGTATATAATCCCCAGCATTTTCAAGAATTGTTTTGACCCTACGAGTTTCTTCTATCAAAGAGTGTTCTAAAATTAATTTTTCAGTAATATCTTCAGCCAAACCTATATATCCATATATTTTACCATTAGAATCTTTTTGAGCTGTGACACTAAGTCTTATTTGAATAGGATTACCATTTTTAGCTATGTATGTCCAATTATGCTCATTTGGTAGATTTTTATCTGTTTTGATTACAAAAACTTTAAAAGTAGGTTCTATAATTTCACCTAATTCTTTACTAAATTCTTTTGATCGTTGTATAATTTCATTTTTATCATGTAATATTTCAGGAGTAATTTTACCAACTACATCATCTGCTTTATATCCGAGCATTTCTTCTGATTTATTATTGAAACTTGTAATAATTCCATTTTTATCTGTTGCAATCATTGCGTAAGCTATATTATTGATTAGAGCATTTTGAAATTCATTTTGTTGCTGTATTGTTGAAAGTTGATTTTTGATATGAAAAGTCATAGTATTAAATGTTTTTGCCAAATGACCTATTTCATCATCAGTATTGATATCAAGTTTAACATCAAAATTTTTATTGGAAACATTTTCTGCTGCATTAGTCAATAAAAAAAGATGTTTAGTTAATAAATATCCAATAGTGAGTAACAATATAGTAGTCAAAGCTATTTCAACCAAAGCTATTATAAAACTTTGTTCAAAAAGTTCACTTTTTGCATTTTGTAAGAATGTAGTATCGACACCAAAATAAACTTCAGCATAGGTTTGACCTAAAAAATCAATACTTGTTTTTGTATTATAAACATCAAAATTTGTATTGAATTCATTGTTTATTTTTGGTATTTCTTTTTCTAAATCCCATTTTGAAGAAGCAATAATTTGTTTGTCATCTTTTACAAAAATATATGATATCTTATTTGAATGTGTGAATTCATTTAGAAGTGAATTTAAGCTTGCATAATCTCTTGAAACTACAAGAGGAAGTAATGATGCATTAATATTTGATTTTGTCTCACTCAATTGCTTCATTGCTTGTGCAGTCAAATGATTTTCAATAAGTCTTGAGCTATTTGCAATTAGAAGACCTAGCATTATGATTTGAATTAATACAGAAAAAGCTATTAGCTTAAATCTGAGGCTTTTATAAAATTTCATTTAAGTCCCAAAAATCCCTTTGTTTCTTCCAACACAGGTTGTATAGAATCAAAATCCTTTTGTGAAATATCAATATAACTTTTATATCCTGTCTTTTGAAAAAATTCTAAACCTTTTGGTGATGATTGAAAGTCTATAAGAGCTTTTTTGATTAGCACAATTTTATTAGAGCCAAGAGAGGGATTTGCAATAGTAAAAAGATGTGGCATAGCAAAGTCTGATTCTATAATTCTAATTTGACTTTTTATATTTTCATCTGTTAGCTGTTGTATCGGGGTATGTGTAGTAATAGCAGCATCACTTTCATGTAATACTACACTCATTATTGCACTTGTATGCGATTTGTAATTCATAAGAGTAAAATCTATTCCATTTACAAAGCTTTCATCAATAAGAGATTTTATTCCAGCGATTGACGATACTGATAAATAGTTGGACATGGAAATTTTTTTGTTTTTCAAATCACTTATTTTTGAATATCCACTATTTTTTAATACTACAAAAATTGGTTTTAAATTAGTGTTATATCTAACAAGAGGTACAAATCCATCTTGTATATGAAGAAGTCCAAAATGAGGTCCAGTTATAATAATATCAAATTGACCTTTGGCAGTATCTTCAAAAAACTTTTCATAACTAGCCGAAGTATAAATTTGCACTTCTTGATTTAATTCAGAAGATAAAAAATCTTTTAATGGTTGATGAATATTTAATATTTTTAAAGCATCTGCATACGGTAAAACGCCGATTTTAATCCCATCAGCTAAAACACAACTAGTATATAATAGAATCAAACCTACAACTTTATTAAACTTCACATTACACCTCATAAAATAGTATGATAATACATTATTACAAAATGATAACACTAATGAACTTTGTTATAGCTTTTGTGTTTAAATCAAAAACTCAATAAAGAGAGCAGAATCACTCTCTTTAATATAAAACAATAAGTTTAGTGAATAGGTGTAATTTTATAACCAATGTTAGATAATGTGTTCATGATAGAATGAGTTGTTTTTTTTCTAATATTTTTTGCAACAGTTCTGAGTGTATCAATAGATATTGGTTTGCCATTTTTTTGTTTAAAATGTTCTTGAATTTCTTCATATGTAACTATTTTTGATATGTTTGCAATTAAGAGTTCAATTAATGTAATCTCTTGAGATGTTAATGTTATTTCTTCACTACCTTTTATAAAGCATTTTGCAGTATATGAATAAAAATATCCATCTTGAAGCTCAACCATATCATTAGTATTATTTGAAGATGTTTTAGAATTAGTATTGTTTTTAGCATCCCTTTTATCTTTTATCTTTTTACCAGTTTCATCAAGGTATTCAAAAAATAATGACTCTTTAAAAGGTTTTATAAAATATTTATCAATATCGTATTCAATCGCATCTAGTAAATAATCAGTTTCAGCATAAGCTGAAGTTACTACTATGATTTTATTCTTATCGAAAGCCCTTACAAATCTAGCAAAATCAAGTCCAGTATCACTATCTGGTAATCTTACATCTGTAATTATCAAGTCAAAATCATTATAACCTAAATCAAAACTTTCTGCAGCTTCTTGATATGTTGTTACATGTTTGACTTTAGCACCAAGTCTTGTTAAGATACTTACAAAATTGAAAGATATTACTTCATCATCTTCAATGTACAATATATTCAAATCTTTTATATTTGTGTATAACATGTTTTACTCTTTAATATAATATATGTAACTTTATCAAATAATTACTTAATATTTAATTTATTAAGTAATTAAAGACAAATTACTTGAACTTCATTTCTTATTGTTCATACAAAAATCTCTTTTGAGATTATTTAAATGTCCAAATACTCTGAGAAGTGATTCTTCCACCATTTTAGCTGTAATTTCCAAATCTTTATTATCGACTTTTTGTGCATTTTGACTAACAAATTTTTGTAAATTATTTGTGAATGTTATATTATTTAATTTAATATCATCAAGTACTTCTTGTGAAATCTTATATTTTGAACTTACATTATCTAACCAAATATTAAGTTTGTCAAACTGAGGTACTTTAAAATCTTCAAACTTACCAATTTTTGAGTAAGTATCATCTTTTAATCTAATAGCATCCACTTTTATTTGTGCAGTATCATAAACTAAATCAATATTACAAACTTTTTCTCTAGATTCAGGAATAAAACTTGCACGAGATGCAGCATTTACAAGTGAATCAGATAGTTTTGCTATATCTAAAGACATAGTAGATATATCAGTTGCAACACTTGCATTCTCTTGTGTTGCACTATCTAGCTTATTCACAGCATCACTAATTTGATTCATTGCTAATTCTTGCTCTTTTGAAGCACTAGTTACTTGCTCTATCATATCTATAGTTGATTTGATTTGATCATTTAGTTTATTGTACCCATCTATCATATTAGCAGAAATAGATTTACCTTCATTGGCTTGTTTGGATGCACTTCCTACTAAGGCTTTAATCTCTTTTGCAGCATCAGCACTTCTTGAAGCTAGATTTCTAACCTCTCCAGCAACCACTGCAAATCCTTTTCCTGCCTCTCCTGCAGTTGCAGCTTCAACTGCCGCATTAAGTGAAAGAATGTTTGTTTGGAATGCTATTTGATCAATTACTTCAATTGCATCATTTATAGCAGTGACTTTTTTATTTATCTCGTCCATAGATGAAGCAGTTGTATTTGCTAAATTTAATCCACTTGTTGCTGAATGATTAACATCTTTTGCTAAATTTGCCATATCAATAGTATTTTGTGCAGTACTTCTAATGTTTGAAGTAATTTCTTCGATTGCTGCAGCTGTTTCTTCAAGACTTGCTGCTTGAGAATTTGATGAATGTGATAAATTCGATGAGTTTTTTGATAAACCATGTGTACTAGCATTTAAGCTACTTCCTGCGTTCATAACCATAGCTAAAAGTTCACTAGTGTTGTTTCCTACTAGTTTGATAGCACTTGTGACACTTCCCAAATCTCCATATATTCCAGCATCATCTAATGTGTAATCAAATTTTGATTCACTATATTGTCTTAATGTATAATTTATTTTATTAAGTGTAGTATGTGTATCAACTATCATAAGGTTTAGCTTATTTTTAAGTTCTTCAACATAAGGATTTGATGCTGATGATTGTACTTCATATACAAAGAAACCATTTGCACATTTTTGTAATACATCACTAGCTTCTTCTATAACAATCTTATCTTTTTCAAGTCCAGCTTGAACTTTATCCATATATTTGTTGAATAGTGTTGTTACTTCACCAATTTCATCATTTGAAGTTATTGGAAGTTTAATATCAGAACTATTAGATTTTAAAAGATTTTCAAATCCATTTTTAAGTCCATCAATAGGTTTCGTAGCTCTTGTAATTGCCCAAAAGACAAGTCCAATTGTAAGCCATCCCAGAATTGTAGATGTTATAAAAATACTAAGAGCTATAGCATTTCTTTTACTATCTGAATCTTCAAGTGAAAAAGTTAAATCCATAACACCAATAACATCACCTTCATTTTGATTTGCATGACACATTAGACATTCATTTGTTGCAATCATAGGTCTTAACATTCTTATGAGATGGTTATCATCAGTATACTCTATTAATTCCTCTTTTTTTGAATTTAAGACTCTTAGTGCATCTGGGTCTTTTGTTACACTTTCTCCTGGAGAATATAAATCTAACAATGCTTGAGATTTTGAAACATTTAATGAATGAACTCCACTAATCGCTCCACCATCTTCTCTAGACTTTGCAATAATAGATGGATCACCTGTGTTCATAGCATTTCTTAAGCTTTGGAAGATTGCTGTACTTAACATATGTAAGTTTTCAGTTGTAGTTTCTATTGAAGTTTCTTCAACTTTTTTTACAGTTGTATAAATAACTGCTAAACTACTTAAACTTATCAAAGCCCACATAGCAAATACTATCTTATAGCTTATCTTTGAACTAATTAAATTAAAAACTTTGGTAATCACATCTTATCCTTTATCTGTCTATCTATGAAATATATGAAAAATTTAAACTATATTTTATTTTATACTAGAAATAAAAGATGCTAAAGATTTAATATCATCATCACTTAATTTTGAAGCAATTGGTTTTTTAACTGCTAACATACCATGAACATTTCTGCTTCCATCTTTGTACCCTTGCAATGCTGCAACTATATCAGCCTCAGCCCAACCAGCTATAATATCACTCTTACCTAAAGCTTTCTTCTCTGCACTTGCTCCATGACATGATGCACATTGTGTCTTATACAAATCTGCACTAGCAAAAGAGATTGACACTAACGCTAAAGTTGTAATTAATATTTTTTTCATTTTTTATCCTTAAAAGTAATTTTCATATCTTATTCATTTTGACCTTACATACAGCTTAAAGAATCTATATTTATACAAAATTTATACAAAAAAATAATATTTTATATGAATAAAGAAGAGATATTTATCTTTAACCTCCAGTTTCATAAAAAGCTCTTGAAGAATCTCCTTCGCTTTCATCACTCCATTTATTTTTTTCTGGTTTATTGGATAATACTTTTTTTAGAATTTCAATTGCACCATCTATATCACAATTTCTTACATAATCTCTTATACTCATGGCATCTTCAAAGTATAGACAAGGAATCAAAAACCCTTCAGCTGTAAGTCTTATACGATTACAACTAGCACAAAAATCATCAAGGTGAGGCTCAATAATACCAAATTCATATCCATCATCTAGTGCAAAATACTGAGCAGGTGAAGTTGAATTTCTTGGTATTTTTTTGAAATGGTATTTTGTAGATATAATATCTTGAATTTTAGAACTTTTTAATCCTTTAAGTCCACTTTTTGCATAAGAGTTTTCCATAAATTCTATAAATCTTATTACAAAACCTTCTTTTTTACAAAATTCTAGTAATGAAATAATTTCATTATCATTGATATTTTGTATTGGAACACAGTTTATTTTTACATGAAGACCGACCTTTTTTGCTTCAAAAATACCTTCTAAAACATCTTTTAAAACATCTTTTTGGGCTATTTTAGCAGCTTTATCTGCAATCAAAGAATCTAAAGAAATATTTATTCGCTTAAGCCCTGCATCTTTTAGTCTTTGGGCTACATTTTTGAGTAAAAAGCCATTTGTGGTAAGTGCTAAGTCAATATTGGAGTCATAATTATAAATCATCCCAATAAATTTATCCAAATCTTCACGAAGGAGTGGTTCACCACCTGTTAGACGAACTTTTTTAATACCTTGATCAATTGATGCTTTTACAAATTTGAACATATCTTCAAAGGATAGGATATTTTCTTTTGGAACCCAAGAAAAAGGTTTTTCAGGCATACAATACTGACATCTGAAATTACATCTTTCGGTTACTGAGATGCGAAGATAATCAACTTTTCTGCCGTGTCCGTCTATTAACATGTGAATCCTTTTTAATTAATAACTAACAATTAACAACTAACAATTGTGGAGTGACTTCGTCACAGCAAAATGCTATAAATAATGAGCGAAGCGAATACATAAATTATTAGTTATTAGCTATTAGTTATTCGTTTACAAGAATATCAAAGATATTTTTGTAAAACTTCTGGTATTTCTATACTCCCATCAGCCTTTTGGTAGTTTTCCATAATAGCTATAAGAGTTCTACCAACTGCTAAACTTGAGCCATTTAATGTATGTACAAGTTCATTTTTTTTATCTTCTTTGTATCTTATCTTAGCTCGTCTTGCTTGGAAGTCGTAAGTATTAGATATTGAGCTAATTTCTCTATATTTTCCTTGGGCTGGTAGCCAAACTTCTAAATCTATTGTTTTTGCTGCTCCAAAACCCAAATCTCCTGTACAAAGAAGTACTTTTTGATGAGCTAAACCTAAAGATGTCAATAAATCGCTAGCACAACTTACCATTTCATCAAAAATTTCTTCACTTTGAGATGGTTTGGTAATAGCTACAAGTTCAACTTTGTCAAATTGATGTTGTCTTATCATTCCTCTTGTATCTCTACCAGCACTTCCTGCTTCTTTTCTAAAGCAAGGTGTACATGAAGTAAGTTTCAAAGGAAGTTCTTCGCTGTTTATTATTTCATCACGATAAAGGTTTGTAAGACTCACCTCTGCTGTAGGAATCATATACAAATCTTCACCTTCTATTTTAAACAAATCATCTTCAAATTTAGGTAGTTGCCCCGTTCCAAGTAGTGATGCACTGTTCGCCATCACAGGTACATTCCACTCAATAAATCCTCTTTTACGGTTGAAATCAAGCATATAGTTTATCAAGGCTCTTTCTAGTCTTGCACCCATGCCACTAAGTGCGGTAAATCTACTTTTTGCTAGTTTTACACCTCTTGTAAAATCAAGCCAACCATTGATTTCACCAAGATCAAAATGCTCTTTTGGAGTAAAACTGAACTCTTTTGGAGTTAGAATCTTCTCTAAAACAACATTTTCATTCTCATCAGCTCCAATTGGAACTTCATCACTTGGTAAATTTGGCAAAGTCATAAGCTTAGATTCAAGCTCACATTCAAGCTCTTTTACTTCATTTTCTAATTCAATTTTTTTCTCTTTTAGGTTGTCAATTTCAATTTTGAGTTCGCTTGAATCAAGACCTTGTTTTTTGAGAGAACCAAATTCTGCTGAAAGTTTATTTTGCGTAGCTTGTAAATCTTCCATTTGAGTTCTAGTTTGTTTAGTTTTGAGGCTTAATATTTTTAAATCTTCTAAAATTTCAGAGCTTACCCCTTTTTTAGCCAGTTTTGTACAAACTAAATCAAAATCTTTTTGTAATAATTTAACATCTATCATTTGTTCATTTCCATTATTATATTTACACAATTTCCATCAACTTGATGGCTAAATTTATGTTTTTTGCAAAATTTAGTATTACCTTGCTCACACATCTGCTCAGCTGTACTGATAGCAACTTCTATAGTGTCACATTCAGTCTTTTCTTTCCAGTTTTTTCTTTTCTTTGCACACCCACAAAGTTTTTCTACTAATACAGTAGCCATTAACAAACCTCCATTTGAAAATATCCAATTGTGGTATCTTAGCAAAAAATTGATAAAATATGCTTTGACTTATATCAAATATAGATTTTAGTAGTAATAGTTGGGGTTTTTTGGTTATGTAATTAAACCTTATCAGTAAAAGGGTAGATATGAAAACATTTTTTAAAGTATGGTTGCCTATTATTCTGGGAGTTGTGGTTGTTTTTTATATGACATCTAAGTTTATACAACCTCCAGTTGAAAAAAAATTAGTAATTGCAAGTGGTGGAGAAAAAGGTCATTATTATAAAATGGCTTTGGAATATAAAAAATTGCTAGAAAATGAAGGGGTAAAAGTAGAGATACTTAAAACTGCTGGAAGTGAAGAAAATCTTAAACTTTTACTTGAAAAGAAAGTTGATATAGCATTTATTCAAAACGGAATAATCCACAATGGTAATAAAGAAAAACTTTTTTCTTTGGCAAATGTATTTTATGAGCCATTATGGTTTTTTTATCGTGATGATGGGTTTACTAGAAATTATGAAGTGGAATTTATCGGCTCAAAACTATCTCTAGGAATTGAAGGTAGTGGAACTAAGTTTTTATCTTCACTAGTGCTAAATCTCAATGGATTAAATGAAACTAATAGTGAGTTTTTGTATTTATCTGCTGGAAAATCTAGAGATATGCTTGAACGAGGTGAGATTGATGGGATGTTTTTTATAGGACAAGCTGAGTCAAATATAGTGCGGTCACTTCTGGAAAATCCTAATATAAGACTTTTTTCATTTTCAAGAGCCCAAGCATATGCCAGAAATTTGCCGTTTTTGACATCACTTGATTTATATGAAGGTACTTTGGATATGTATGCAAATCTTCCATATGATGATGTGACACTACTTGGTTCAACTGCTAGTTTGGTGACACATGAGGATGTGCCAAGTGAGTTGGTAAGGTTTTTTGTAAAACAGTTACCAAAAGTTCATGAAAGTAGTGGACTTTTTGAGCGTACAGGAGAGTTTCCATCTATTGCAAACTTAGATACACAAATCCATAATGAGGCATTTATGTATTTTACCTATGGAGATACTTGGCTTGAGATGATTTTTCCTTATTGGGTAGCATCCAATATAGATAGGTTAAAAATCCTTCTAATTCCACTTTTGACACTACTTTTCCCGCTTTTCAAAGGAGTCGTTCCACTTTATGTTTGGACAGTGCGGTCTAAAATCTATAAATGGTATGACAAAGTAAATGAGATTGATGATGAAATAGACAAAAAAACAAAAGATGAGCTAAAAGATATCATAGTGAAATTGGAAGATTTAAAAGTTGAAATCCAAAATCATACGAAAGTGCCATTATCATATATGGGGGAGTATTATAATCTACTCTTACATATAGATTTAGTTATCAAAAAAGCTGAAAACCATCACGCTCTTGATGCGTGATTTGCAATCTTTTGTGATATTTCTTCTTTTTTGACATAGTCTGCACCCATACTTACAATAAATGTAGATGCTTCTTCAATAGTTAGAGTTGTTGGAATAATAAGACTTCTTGATACAATAACGGTATATCCGCTTGTAGGATTTGGGGATGTTGGTACAAAAAGTACTAGTGTATCAGCGTGTTTATTTAGCACATAAGCTGGTACCCAAACATTTTCTTTTGGATATTCTACCAAAACAACTTCTTTTTTTGAACCATCACCATTTTGCATAAATAGTTCGGTAATTTTTTTTGATACAGAATAAATAGTTCTTATAGCTGGAATTTTTTCTAGTGCATATTCAATCCATGAAAGTACAAAAAATTTACCTGATTTTTCTATAAAGTAGCCAAGAAGTACTAAAAAAGCTAGTGAAAATGAAATTATAAATGCTGTATATAAAGAACTATTGGTATAGCTTGATAAAAAATCAAATAATGACAAACTAAAGCTTTGAACCCAAATAACAACTTGTACAACAACCAATAGTGGTACAACAGATAATGTACCAATGAGCAAAAATCTACCCCAATCTCTCATGGACTAACACTCCTGTATAACTATTTCTTTAATAAATTTTGGATATTATACCATAAAAATAGGTGATTAGTAATTAGTGGTTAGTAATTGGTATATTGAAAAGATTTTTTTTCTAGTACACTAATTCCAAATATATCAATTACCAAATACACCAATAAAGGATTTTTTGTGAGAATTTTATCTGGTATTCAGCCTTCAGGTACATTGCATATAGGTAACTACTTTGGGATGATTAAAAAAATGGTTGAATCTCAAAATGATGGAGAGTTATTTGCATTTATTGCATCTTATCATGCTTTGACATCAGTAAAAGATAGTGATGCTTTAAAAACAAATATTTTTGAAGCTGCGGTTAATTTCTTGAGTCTTGGGCTTGACCCAAATAAATCAACTTTTTGGGTTCAAAGTGATGTTCCTGAAGTGTTAGAGCTTTATTGGTTTTTGTCAAATCATACTGGAATGGGGTTACTTGAACGAGCTCATAGCTACAAAGATAAAGTTGCAAAAGGGATACTAGCAAATCATGGGCTTTTTTCTTATCCTATATTGATGGCTGCTGATATATTACTTTATGATAGCGATGTAGTGCCTGTGGGGAAAGACCAGATTCAACATATTGAAATGGCTAGAGATATTGCAAATAGTTTTAATATTTCATACAAAAAAGAGCTCTTAAAACTACCAATTTCAAAAGTAGATGATGATGTGGCTACGGTTTTGGGAACTGATGGTGCAAAAATGAGTAAAAGTTATGGAAATACTATAGATTTATTCGCAACTCCTAAGCAACTCAAAAAACAAGTAATGGGTATTGTAACAGATTCTACACCACTTGAAGAGCCAAAAGATTATGCCAACTGTAATATTTACTCACTTAGTAAGCTTTTTATGAGTGAAGATGAACTGTCTCTTTTAAGAGATAAATATGCTACACCAAATATGGGATATGGACATTTTAAACTTGATTTACTAGATGCGATTACAAGATATTTTGAGCCATATCAAGAAAAAAGAGACTATCTAATGAAAAATCCTGATGAGGTAAGAGATATATTGAGTGATGGTGCAAAAAAAGCAAGAGTTATAGCAAAAGCTAAACTAGAAACTTTAAGAGGAGTTGTGGGACTTTCTTGAATTAATAACTAATAATGAATAATTTAGGAATTCGCTTCGCTCATATTTTTTTAATGTGACGAAGTCACACTATAGTTATTAATTGTTAATTATTAATTGTTAGTTAAAGTCTTGGTAGTTGCCATTTTTGCTTATATGCAACTATCCTCATAGTCAAAAACACTCCAAAAACTATAAGTGTTGTTAAGCTATTTAAAAGCTCTAAATGATATAAGATAAACATACAAAGAGATATAAGTATAGCAATAGTTCCATAAAACTCTTTTTTTAGGATAAATGGGATTTGATTTAGTAAAATATCTCTTATTATTCCACCGCCAAGAGCTGTTACAAATCCAAGTATTATGACACCAAAAAGATTAAACCCAGATTCCAATCCAACAAACGAGCCAGTAATAGAAAATGCACAAAGTCCTATGCTATCAAATATTATAAACAAGAATTTATTGCTTATTTGATGTTCTTCTTGGAGATGGAGTTTGAGTAAAATTGCAATTATAATAGCACTAATAACTGTAATACTAGGATAATAATTGATAAAAGCAAAAGGTGTTCTATCTGCTAATAAATCTCTTATGATTCCACCACCAAGAGCTGTAAGGGCTGATAATATCAAAATACCAAGAATATCTAATTTCTTATGATAAGCAATCAATAATCCACTAATTGCAAATGATGCAATTCCGATAATATCTGATACTATTAATAAATTCATTTTAAATTTCCTAATACCTCTATAATTGCTTCTTTTTCAAGTAGTTTGATATTATATTCAAGTTTATCTTCATTCCACGAAGAATCAATATTGATAGATTTTTGGAGAATTACCTCTCCTTCATCATAATGATTGTTTACAAAATGAATAGTCACACCACTATATTTTTCTTTGTTTGCCAAAACAGCTTCATGCACAAATCTACCATACATCCCAACTCCACCATATTTTGGAAGTAGGGCTGGGTGGGAATTGATGATTTTATTTGAAAAACTATCTACTATTTCATGACCTATTTTTTTCATATATCCAGCTAACAACACAAAATCAACTTTGTACTGTAGCAGTGTATCTTTTATTTTTTCATCCAAATTTATATCTGGATAAAGTTTTGAGTTGATTATGATACAAGGAATATTAGCTTTATTGGCTTTGTTTATAATATTTGCATTTGAATTATTGGTTATCACTAAGGCTAAGTTTATATTAGGTAGTAAATTTTGTTGTTTAGATTCAATTATATAATCAAATGCACTACCATTATGCGATGCTAAAATTGCTAAATTCATCAAGTCCCTTATTTTTTTTGTATTGTATCATAAGTGGAATTAATACATATTTTATCTTGTAACCATAAAGTAATAGTTTTGCTTAATAATTCTAGTCTAAAACTTCAAATAATCTGACAATAAGGGAAATAATGTTTGTTTTTAAAAGTGTAAAAAGTAAATTAAATTTTATAAGTGCTTTGGCTATGGTTGGATTTATAATTATAATTATATTGCAAATGAAAATGAATTCAAAGACCAATGAATTAAATAATTTGATTAATATAAACAATGAAATATCTCAAGATATAATAGGTTTAGAAAATATAGCAATGAATATCAAAAATCAAGAGAATTTTATAAAACTTTATGATGAAATATCGATAAAAATAGGAAATCTAGATAAATCTCTAAAATCTGAAGGTATTGCTATCAATGTAGAAGAGAATTTATTGAATCATCTTTTGATATTGAAAGATATTTTTCTAAAAATCAATCAAATAGCTATAGAAAATGACAAATTAATAGAGCTTATGTATGAAAAAAAGAATTTTGTTTTGGAAACTTTTGAAAAGAAGTATGATTATAAAGTTTTACAGTATTTAAGAACAATTGAGTTAATGGAAAAAGATTTTTTTATATTTAATAGTGTTGATTTGGATAAGATTAAAGTGGAAATGATGAGAACTAGTAGAGCTATTAGAGATTCTGATTCACTTCAAGGTGATATTGAAGCTCAAAATGAACTAATTAAGCTAATTAGAGAGTATGCAAATCTTTTTTCAGTAGTTGTAGACAACACACAAAGTATAGGATTATACGATAAGTCTGGATTGATAAAAGAGTTGATTGATTCAAGTGATATACTCAAAGTCAATTCTCAAAAGTTTCATACTACTTTATTAGATAATGTATCTTCAAGTAATTCAAATACTTTTAATATAATTTTAGTGTTTTCAATATTGATTATTGCTGGGGTTTTTATAGCTGTATGGTATATTTCAAAAGGAATTACATCTAGTTTAAAAAATTTAAATTTAGGGCTTAATGGCTTTTTTGAGTATATCAATAATAAAACAAAAACAGTAAACCAAGTAGAGATATTAACTCAAGATGAAGTTGGTGAAATGTCAAATAATGTAAATCAAAATATAGAAAAAAGTGTAGCTTTATTTAATCACAATTACGAGGTATTGCAAGAGGCAAATGACATATTACAAAAAGTTGCAAATGGATTTTATGGGTACAAAATTCCTCATCACAACAATGTATCCCCTGAAGTAAAAGAGCTAATTATTAATGTAAATAAGATGTTAGATGAGACAAAAGCAAAGTTTGATATTTTGAATGTGGCACTTGAGGCATATGGAAGTTATGATTTTGAGCATATTATCCCAAAAGAGAATGAAAAAGGGCTTTATGGGGATTTTGGTACTTTGGTCGCAAGTACTAAGCTAATAGGAAATAATATATCAGAGTTTTTGGCAATGATTATGAATACAGGAGATTTACTAAAAGATGATACAGATATTTTGAATCAAAATGCACTATCTCTTTCAAATGCTTCCAATTTACAAGCAACAAGCTTAGAAGAAACAGCAGCTGCACTAGAAGAAATTACAGCTAATATTACATCAAATACTCATAATGCAAAGAAAATGGGTAATTTTGCAAAAGAGCTTTCTGTGTCATCAAAACATGGTAGTCAATTGGCTCAAAAAACATCTAGTTCTATGGATGAGATAAGCTCTCAAGTAGAAGTTATTAATGACGCTGTAGATATGATTGACCAAATTGCATTTCAAACAAATATTTTATCTCTTAATGCGGCAGTTGAAGCAGCCACTGCAGGTGAAGCTGGCAAAGGATTTGCCGTTGTTGCTGCAGAGGTGCGGAATCTAGCTTCAAGAAGCTCTGAAGCTGCAAAAGAGATAAAACATATTGTATCTCTAGCTTTAGAAAAAGCACATGAAGGTAAGCTTATAGCTAATGAAATGAATAAAGGTTATGAGCTATTAAGCAATCAAATCAATGAAACTTTACAAATTGTTGATGATGTATCACAAGCTAGTGTTGAGCAGTTAGCTGGGATTGAACAAATCAATAATGCAGTAACAATTCTAGATAAAAATACTCAAATAAATGCTGGAAGTTCAATGTATATAGGTGAGCTTTCTACAAAAATTTCAAACCTAGCAAATCAACTTGTAAATGCAGCATCAAGGGCTAAATATAAAGTTGAAGCAAGAGAACAAGTGTGTGATATAGATTTGGTTTATAAAACAGCAACATTAAAAAATGACCATATATTATTCAAAAGCTCAAATTTTAATAAAGTTGGTACTTATTCAAGTTGGCAAGTTACTGATTGTCAAAGTTGTGATATGGGAAAATGGATGATTGAGTCTGAATCACAAGGTTTAGAGTTTACTAAATCTAAAGAATGGATTGCCTTAAAAGAGATACATAGTGATGTACATAAGTTTGTACAAAAGTATATTGATTTAAATCATCAAAGGGCTACTAATAATGATTTGAGGGATTGTTCTGAGGTTATAGAAATAAAAACAATAGCTTTATTTGATAAATTAAATGAAATTAAAGCTATAAATTGTAGAAATTTAAAGGAATAAAAATGTTGCCTAATAGATGGGAAAAAGCTCTTAAAGAACTTGATTTCGCATTTCAACCAATTGTTGGTATTACTAATGGGAAACTTGTAGCCGTAGAAGCATTGCTTAGAAATACAAAAGAGGCTGGGTTTTTATCTATTTTTAATTGTTTTGATGAGGCATTTGCTGATGGAGTGCTATATCAATTTGACTTAAAATTAAGATTAAAAGCTTTAGAAAAGTTTTCACAATTAGAAATAGATAATATTCAGCTATTTTATAATTTAGATAATAGATTACTTTATATGCCAGATTATAAAACTGGTAATACAAAAAAACTTCTTGATAAACTTAATCTTAGTAAAAAAACATTATGTTTTGAAATGAGTGAAAAGGGGACATTAAAAGATCCAAACTCTATTACCAATATGGTTAATATGTACAAACAAGAGGGATTTGATATAGCTATTGATGACTTTGGTACAGGAATTTCAGGATTGAAACTGTTGTATTATAGTGAGCCAAATTATATCAAAATTGATAGATTTTTTATTCAAAACATAGAACGAGATTCTAAAAAAAGACATTTTTGTTCATCTATTGTTAAAATGGCACATACTATGGGAATTCGAGTCATTGCTGAGGGTGTAGAGACTATTCCAGAGTATTATACTTGCAAAGATATAGGTGCAGATTTAATCCAAGGATATATGATACAAAAACCCAAAACTGATATATCTAAAATCAAACTAACATATAGCTCAATCAAAGAATTATATATAGAAGACAAAAGGAAAAGTGAACAAAACCTCATAGATAAAGATAAAATTGAATTTATTGAGCCTCTTCAAGACAATAGTTCCTTACATGCATTATTTACATATTTTAAAACTCACCAGAAAAATACCTTTGTACCTATCATTGATAAATTTAACCATTTAGTTGGAGTTGTAGAAGAAAGAGATATCAAAAATATATCTTATTCACAGTATGGGCTTTCTCTAGCTCAAAATACATCTTTTAGCTCGAAACTTGGAAATTTTGTAAAAAATTATTGTGCGGCAGAGGTTAGTTGGGGTATTGATAAAGTATTGGAGCTTTATAATATCAATGAAAGTCAAGTTAATAATGGAATATTTCTCACCCAAAATGGGAAATATTACGGATTTGTAGGGGTACATAATCTTTTACTTTTATCATATAAAAGAAACCTAGAGATTGCAAAGGATCAAAATCCACTTACAAAATTACCAGGCAATAAAAAAATTGATGAATATATAAATAGTGTTTTAAATCATCAAAACGATGAAATATATTATTTTGTTTATTATGACTTTAATGATTTCAAACCTTTCAATGATATTTATGGTTTTCGTCAAGGGGATAGGGCAATATTACTTTTTGCAGATTTATTAAGTAAATTATCAAAAGATATTTTTGTAGGACATATTGGTGGGGATGATTTCTTCTTAGGGTTTTCTCATGAATCATATGAAAAAGTTTATAAAATAGTTTATGATATACAAAGAAGCTTTGAGAATTCGGCTAAAACACTTTATAACAAAGAAGATTTAGAAAATAAGTGTATTATGGCAAAAGATAGATTTGGAATTTTGAGAAAATTTGAACTTCTTAGTGTAAGTGCTGCAATACTTGAAGTACATTCTAATGTAAACAATAATTTTGATGAGGTTTTGGGGAAATTGAAAAAAAGTTCAAAACTTAGTTGTAGTCCAGTTGGAAGTTCGTTGTGTAAGGTAAAGTTAATTTAAAAGAGAGTTTTAGAATATCTAAAAGCCCCCTTGGGGACTTTTAAAACTTTTCTAGCAAGAATAAGTACTTTTTACTTCAAAAGGAGTAGGTCTTGCTTCATAAGGCCAAACTTGAGTTTCAAATTTGTAGTGTTGGTAAGTATCTATAAATAAATCTGTCATTACAGGTTTTAAGAAATCATTGTCTCTAACTAATGCTTCTAGTGAACCTCTTAGAGTATGTGGCATTTGTGGAATACCTTTTTCTCTGATTTCATCAAGACTTAATTCAAATAAATCTTCATCCATTGGTCCTATTGGTTCGTATTGGTTTTTGATACCATCAAGTCCTGCAAGAAGCATAGCTGCAAATCCTAAATATGGGCAAGCTGTACTATCTGGGAATCTCATTTCAATTCTTGTAGCTTTTTCACCAGCACCATAAGGAATTCTACAACTTGCACTTCTATTTTGTGAAGAATAAGTCAAGATTGAAGGTGCTTCAAATCCTGGGATTAATCTTTTGTATGAGTTTGTACTAGCATTTGTAAATGCAGCAACTGCACGAGCGTGTTTAAAAATACCACCAATATAATGTCTAGCAGTATCACTTAAATTACCATATTCACCTGGCTTGTAGAATAAGTTTTTACCATCTTTCCAGATTGATTGGTGTACATGCATACCATTACCATTGTCACCATAAAGTGGTTTTGGCATAAATGTAACAGACTTACCATTTAAATGTGCAACCATTTTGATTACATATTTTAGTTTTTGTACATTATCAGCAGCTTCTACTAAAGTATCAAATACTATACCAATTTCATGTTGACCTTGAGCAACTTCGTGGTGTCCAAGTGTAACTTCTAGTCCAACTTGCTCTAATACTTGCATCATTTCAGCTCTTAAATCTACACTATTATCAATAGGAGCTACTGGGAAGTATCCACCTTTTGTTCTTGGGCGATGTCCCATATTACCTTGATCATAACTTGTTGAATCATTCCATTCACCATCTTCAGTATCTAGTTTGTAGTAAGACTCATTTGATTTATCAATAATTTTTACATCTTCAAAAATAAAGAATTCATTTTCTGGTCCAAAATATGCAACATCACCAACACCAGCATTTGCAAGATGTTCTAATGTTTTTTTAGCAATACTTCTTGGACATTTCTCATATAATTGACCTTTGTAAATATCGTAAACATCACAAATCATAATTACTGTAGAATCAGCAGTAAATGGATCTAAAAACGCAGTTTCAACATCTGGTTTTAAAACCATATCAGATCTGTTGATTGGTTGCCAAGCTTCAATTGATGAACCATCAAATGGCATACCATTATTTAATAAATCAGCTCCAACTGCTTTCATATTATATGTAACATGATGCCACATACCTTTCATATCTGTAAATCTAAAGTCAACGAATTTTACTTCATTTGCTTTACAGTACTCAAAAAACTCTTCTACACTATTTACGAATTTTCCCATCGTGAAACTCCTTTGAATTATTATAATGATATTGTATCTAAATTAAATATTGATTTTCTTAAAATAGGTGGTTAAAAAATAACCACTTTTGGAACTCTTTGTTCATAATATTGTGCTTTTGTATAACCAATTTTTTTTGCAAGGGCTATTGAATCACTATAGAAAGAGCTAATATGCTCTATTTTATGTGCATCACTACCAAATGTTATTGGAATATTTAAATCATACGCAATTTGAAGCAATTCAACTGAAGGATAAATTTCTTCAATTGGTTTTCGTAAACCTGAAGGATTTATTTCTATTGCCATATTTGATTTTTGTATTTCTTTTAATGCATCATAAGCTATCGTTGTGATACTTTTTTTTGGTAGGTATTTGAAAACTTTAATCAAATCAAGATGTCCAACGATATCAAAAAGTTTAGATTGAGCCATTGTAGAAATTGCATCAAAATATTCTGCCCATATCAAATCAATATCTTTATCATCATATCCACCTATAAATTCTGGATTATCAAAGCCCCATTTATTGATAAAATGGACTGAACCTATAAAGTAATCTACTTGTTTATTCAATACTTTTGGTTCAATATAAGGAGGCAAAAAATCAACTTCATATGCAAAAAGAATTTTTATTTGTTCTGAATATTTATCTTTCAATCTCTCAATTTCACTTTCATAAAAATCCATATCATCTAAACTCATACGATATTTGGTATCAAAATTCATAGGTGCATGACAACTAAAACCAAATACATCAATTTTTTGCTTTATTGCTTCAAGTATGAACTCTTCCATAGTACCAGTTGCATGATTACATAGCGAGGTATGGTTGTGTAAATCAATTTTTAATTTTTTCATGCAAGAAGCCCCGCACCATTAATTTTATGGCTTCTATCATCAGCGTATATTCTTTTGCTATCTTTTAAATCATATTTCCAAATAGGTGCATTTTGTTTGAAATCTTCTACAAATTCATCTATCATTTCTAGTGCTACTCTTCGCTTTGGTGAGCAAACTGCAGCAATATATGAGCTTGTATGATTTGGTACATCACCCAAAGAGTGAGCCATAAGTACATACGCATTTTTTGCATTTGCTTGTTGTTGCCAACTTTGAAACCAATTATTTAATATAGGCTCATATATATCAAAGCTCAGTCCATCTATACCATCTTCATCTCTTACTACACCTACGAAGGTAATAATAGCACCGAAGTTTTTATCTTTCATCTCTTGATACCATTTATTTGTGATAGCTTCTACATTTAAGCTACCGTTATATATTTCTAACCCGTTCATAAAAAAACCTTTGATTAATTAATAACTAACAACTAATAATTCCGGTATTCGCTTCGCTCATAAAAATATTAGTGACGAAGTCACACTATAATTATTAGTTATTAACTGTTAGTTGTTATTTATCCCCCACATACTGGTGGCAACAACGAAACCTTATCCCCACTTTTTAACTCAATATCTCTTGAAGTGATAATTTTGTCATTTAGTGCAACGGCACAACTATTAAGCCAAGAAGATACTTGAGAATCGTCTTTTAAAATAACACTTAGTTCATTAAGTGATTTTATATCCAGTTCCATTGGTTCTTTTGAAATAGGACCTAAAAATTCTACTTTTACCATACATATTCCTCTTAGTTTTTCAGTATATTAGCAACTTTATGTTATCATACCAAAATTTCATTTAGAGGTTACAATGATTTTATCGAAAATTGACTATTTAAACCTTTTGCCATTTTATGTTTTTGTCAAAAAAAACATAACTAGTACTCAAATCAAAGCTATAATCAACTATAAAAAATCTTATCCATCTCAAATAAATAATGAATTCAGATATAAACGAACAGATGCAGCCTTTATTTCATCAATAAAATCAAAAAATTGTAAATGTACAGATGTTGGAATAGTTGCCAAAGATTCTGTGTGGTCTGTACTCGTTTTGATAAATGAAGCTAATAAAAATGACTTTGAATCCAATACATCAAATATACTTGCAAATATTTTAGATATTCAAGGTCAAGTTGTAATTGGGGACAAAGCTTTAAAAATATACTACAAAAATGAAGATGAATTCATTGACTTAGCTCAAATATGGTATGAAAAATATGGAATTTCTTTTGTATTCGCAAGATTTTGCTATAACAAACATGGAAACTACTTTCAAAAACTAGCAAAAAACTTTGGACACTCTAAAATAAGAATACCACAATATATACTCAAAAATGAAGCAAAAAAAACTGGTTTGTCTCAAAAACAAATTTTGGATTATTTACAACAAATCAAATACAATATTGGTATAAAAGAAAAAAAATCTTTAAAACTTTTTTTCCGAAAAATAGATGAAAAAAAACTTCTTAAATAATATATATCTGACACTTATTGCCATAATTTTAAACTTTGCATTTAAGATATATCTAGCTTCTATTATCCCAAAAGTAAGTCTTGGGATTTACTATACTATGATAGATATAATTTCACTTTTTTTACTTATTTTTATAGGTTCAAGGTCATCTATGGTTGTATATTACAACCAAACACAAGATGATAAAACTATTTTAAACTTATTTAGGTATTCATTATTTCTAGTAACTATTATTTCACTTATATTTATTATCCCTTTTGCAAAAGATTTTTTACAAATTGAAATATCATACTTATTTTTTGCATTACTTTTGATATCCCAAGCCATTTATACATATTTTTTCAATCAACTTGGAATTTATAGACTCTATAAAGAAACCAATATTATCACAATTTTTGAAGTGAGTTTTATTATTGTTTTATTTTTTGTATTCAATTATTTTGTTGGGTATTTTGAGAGTTTGATACTTGCAACCGTAGGGAATTTCTTGGTTTTAAGTGTATATATACTTTATAAAAAACCATCCCCTGAGCCATCTTTAGCAAAAATAGATATTACACCTCAAACAAAAAAGTTTATCTCAAATTCTTTTATTGCTTCATTAGAATTTGCCCTTGGAATGCTTAGTATCTATATATCTGTAATCTTTTTTACAAAGTACTTTACACTTTTTGATTTGGCTGATTTTCAAGTAGTTGTAAAATCAATTTACTTTTACTTTTTGGCTCTTTTTGTGTTCCCAATATTTAAGTTTGTTTTTCCAGAACTCTCTTTATTGGTCACTCAAAATAATATTGAAGAACTAAAAAGACTTCAATCTTGGATTTTTAAATATTCATTGATAGTAACTGTTATTGCATCAATTTTGACTTTTGTATTATCTTCTTATGGAATTGTTTATCTTTTTGGGCAAGAGTATGCAAATAGTACAACATTATTATTACCATTAATATTAGTTTATTTTTTTGTAATACAAAATGGTTTCTTATCATCTTTGATTAAAAGTAAAAATGGATTTAAAACTACATTTATAATACGATTTATTGGTATAGTTGTATTTGTTGTATCATTTTATGTTTTAGAAGTTTTTACGCATATGGCTGTTAATGTAATTTATGCTTTTTTAATAGGACATTTGATAACATATATTTTATTAAAAACAAAATCAAGTATCTAAGAAAGGTTTAATTTGGGGATTTTTGAATCAATCATTTTAGGAATAATAGAAGGTTTTACAGAATTCTTGCCAATATCTTCCACTGGACATATGATAATAGCTGCTGATATGATGAGCATTGCTGAAAACAATATGACAAGTGCTTTTATGATTATTATACAATTTGCTGCTATTTGGGCAGTTGTATTTAATTATAAAGATAAATTTACTCCCAAAAAAATAGAACTTTGGAAAAAAATTGTACTTGCCTTTATCCCTATTGGTGTAGTTGGATTTTTGTTCGCTAGTACTGTAAAAGAGCTATTTGATTCAACTGTTGTGGCGTATGGCTTTATAGTAGGTGGTATTATCTTTTTGATAGTAGAAAAGTATTATAAAAATGAAGAGCATTTGATAGATGATGTAGAAAAAGTGAGTTATAAACAAGCCCTTTATATAGGACTAGCTCAAATATTTGCCCTTATTCCAGGGACTAGTAGAGCTGGAGCTACCATCATAGGTGCTATGCTTGTAGGATTGAATAGAAAAGCAAGTGCAGAGTTTTCTTTTCTTTTAGCAATTCCTGTAATGTGTGCTACAACTGGATACGACTTGGTAAAACATTATGATGAGTTTGTAGGTGCAAATTTGATAGTATTGGCTGTTGGTTTTGTGACATCTTTTATTGTTGCATATATAACAGTGAAACTTTTTATTAAATTCTTAGAAAACTTTACATTTGTAGCTTTTGGTATTTATAGGATTATTATTGGATTGTTGCTTTTAGCGTTTTTTGTATAAACTTAGTGAATAGTGAGTAGTGAAGAAAATACGATTCACGATTCACGATTCACGATTTCATCAAGAATCTTCCCAGCCCCATTTGGCTTAATACTACTTTTTAATCGTCCACTTAAATCTTCCACATCACAAGTATCTAATATTTCAAAAAACTTTTGGCTACATAATTCATTTTCTCTTAATACAAAACCCAAATTTTGCTCTTTTAGAAATAGGGCGTTGTAGTATTGATGGTCACTTGCTGCATATGGATAAGGTACAAAAATCGTAGGAACAGCATTTGCACAAAGTTCCCAAAGTGTACTTGCTCCTGCACGACTTACTGCAAAATCAGCTTTTGAGATAAAATCAACCAAATTTGGACTAAACGCAAAAAGTTCAACATCCATAATTTGTAGATTCAGATATTCTTGTTGAACTTTTTCAAAATCATTTTGACCACATTGATGTATGATTTTTATCCCTCTTTGGTTTAGTTCTTTTGCCACATATAAAGCAAAGTTATTGATAGCCCTTGCACCTTGTGAACCACCTAAAAAGATGATTGTTTTTGTTTCTTTTCTGATTCTAGAAGTCTCAAAAAACATATTATCAACTGGATAATCACATAAAAAGAATCTTTTATTATACGAGGTAAATAGTTTTTTTGCCCAAATGGAGCTTAGTTTATTTAAAGAGCCCATTTTTGAGTTTTGTTCATGAATAAAAAGTTTTGAACTATTAAAAAAAGTTGCAAATACAGCCGGTGCTGCACTAAATCCACCTACGCTGATGACTTCTTTTATATTGTATTGTTTGAAAATATTTCTAACATAAAAGGATGCTTTGATTATCTTAAAAAGTGATTTTATTTTACCAAAAATTCCTTGATTGACTACCCCTTTTGTTTCTAAAAATATTTTTATATCTATATTTTCATACTCTTCAAACCACATTTTATCTTGCCCTGAAGTTGAACCAATATATACTATTTTATACCCTCTACTTACTAGTTCATCAATAAAAGTTTTTGCAACTTTTAAATGCCCTCCAGTGCCACCACCAGTTACTACTATAAACTTATTTTTTGTCATTTTTTACTTCTTTACTAATAGATAAGACCAATCCAATACAAACAGAAATGGCTAATAATGCACTACCACCATAACTTAAAAATGGTACAGCGATACCTTTTATTGGAAAAATACCAGATATTCCAAAAGAGTTGATTAAAAAAGCAATAGCAATCATAAGTCCAATTCCAAGTGAAAAAAGATGATAAATAGGATCTGTTACTCGAGCACTTATTTTAAATATTCTCCAAACTACAAGCATTAGCAAAGAAACTATGAGAAACAAGCCAAAGAATCCAGCTTCTTCCGCAATACCAGCTAGTACAAAGTCTGTATGAACTTCACTTAAAAAACCAAGTTTCAAAAACCCTTCACCTACACCAGTTCCACTTAATCCTCCATTTGCTATAGCATTTAGTGAATGTCCCACTTGATAGGGTTCTGGGAAATCTTTTACTCTTAAATACTGATCAGCCCAGCTAGGTAAAAAGAACAATATCCCATCTTGAACACTACTCCACCAGCTTTGAATTCTATTTATTCTATGCGGTGCAACAACAATCAAAATTGTTATTAGTAAAGCTCCAATTGCACCCAAAATTAGAAAAATTTTAAAACTACGATTTGCAAAAATCATCATAATAAATAAAACAACACCCAATAAAACTATTTGACCCAAATCTTTTTGCAAAAAAGCAACCAAAAAAACAACCAACCCAAAAACACCAAAATATGGAAGAAGTAGTATGGTTTCATCTTTTAGACTCATTTTTTTTGGTTTGTCCAATATTCTTCTATGAAATGACCATGCTAAAAAGTAAATAAATCCTATTTTAAAAAACTCTATTGGTGAAAGAGAAAAGCCAGGAAGTCTAATCCATCTATTCGCACCACCTGAGGCTGTTACTAAAAATGATGGTAAAAATGGCATTATAATCATAACTCCCATAAAAACAAAAAATAATGTAAATCCAACATATTTGATAGTTTTATCTGGTTTTAATGTGGATATCCACCACATAAGAGCAATAGAGATACTACCAACTAAACATTGTCTGAAAAAAAAGTGAAATTGATTGTATTCAAAGTTTAAAACTGTATATACAGATAAAGAATAAGAAAATAAAATACTGATAATAATAAGAGAAGAAGCAAATATAAATAGTAAATAATCTGGTGATTGTTCTTCTTTGATATCATTATTGATTTTGGTAGTATTTTTTTTGTTTTGCATTCGCGAATTTTATCATAATATGACTTTAGGTATAATATCACATTAATATTGAAAGAGGTTTGATGATAGAAGATAAAAACTATGAAACTAAAACTAAAAAAACAGTTGTTGTATATATGCTTATTATTGCATCAGTTTTTATTTTTTTATCTGTTGTCTTTTTTATTATATATAATGAAAAGAGAAGAATCCCAAATCAAGAAATTACAAGAAATGAATTAGCTGTTCGAGGGGATATTATAAGTGCAGATGGATTTAAACTTGCAACTTCAAAAAAAATTTATAAGGCATATATTGATACAAGATTTATAGATCCATATAAACTTGAATTGTTTGTCAATTTATTTTCAATATATAGCAATATGTCTAAACAAACTATTTATTCTAAGCTTCAAGCACAAAAAAATAAAGGTACTTTGATTCTTTCTCATGATATTGATTCCAAAACAGCAAAAGATTTAAAGGAATTAGGCTTTAAACTTAGACGACTTGGTGTATTCCAATCTCAAACAGTAAATGGTAATAAAATTTTGATTGGCTTAAGTGTAGATGAAATTGGAGAAGATAGAATATATTCTTATGGTGAATCTATGACACCAGCACTTGGGTATATTACAAAAACTATGGAAGATGATAAAAGAAGAGTAAATGGTGGAAAAGGTATTGAAAACATATATAATGATATATTAAATGACTTTAAAGATGGTATTTTAAGGGGTTCGAGAGATGTTTTGTCATATATATCATTTGATAAAACAAGTATTATTAGAGAAAGATTGGATGGGTCTACTATAGAACTTACAATTCCGCTAAAGCTTCAAAAACATATTGAAATGATTGCTGATAAAAATCAAGAAAGATTATTGGCTCAAGAAATCTTAGTTGTAGTTATGGATAATAATACAGGAAATTTACTTACAGTTGCAACTACTAATAGGTATAATCCAAATAAAATAAGAACAGAAGATTATGAGAGATTAAACATAAAAGCTATGGAGTTTCCATTTGAACCAGGTTCTGTAATGAAGCCAATAACAATATCTATGGTATTAGATAAAAATCGCATTAAAAAAAATGAGCTATTTAATGCTCATAATAGTGGAAATAGAAACTCAAAAGGTGAATATCCTAAAGGTTCTATTAAAGTTGATAGATATACAATCAATGATGATCATCAGTTTGATAAACAATACCTTACATTGGAAGATATTGTAATGTTTTCAAGTAATATTGGCACATTGACAATTGCACAAAGATTAAGTGGTAGAGAGTTTTATAATGATTTGTTGAGATTTGGTTTTAATAAACCAACAGGTATTGATTTGCCTTTTGAAAAGTCTGGCATTGTTCCTAGCGTTGGGCGTTTGAGTGCTGGTGAAGCAAAGGGTGAAGATAATATCTACAAAGCTACTGTTTCATATGGTCATGGTATGACTGCTACAGTTATGCAACTTATTAAAGCATATAGTGTTTTTAGTAATGATGGAAAAATTATCACCCCTCAAATTATGAAGTCAATTACATCTGCTAATGGAGTAAAATATACCAATATAAAAAAGGAAGATGAGCAAGTAATATCAAAACAAACAGCAAATCAAATGAGAGAATTATTAATAAAAACTGTTGAAAAAGGGACTGGAAGAAGAGCATTTATAGAAGGATTGCAAATAGGTGGCAAAACAGGAACAGCAAAAATGCCAGATGCTAGTGGAAAATATGCAAAAGAATATATAAGTTCATTTTTTGGTTTTGTTGATGATTATGATGGCAATAGTTATACTGTAGGTGTAAGTACTCTAAGACCAAAAGGAACTGCTTGGTTTCACTTTTATGCTTCAGAATCTGCTGTTCCTGTTTTTAGAGAGACAGTAGAAACTTTGATTAATCTTGGTTATCTAAAACCAAAAAACTAAATCTTAAATTTTAAGTTTAGATAACTTTATTTTATTATAATTATAAAAAAATCATTCAGGAGTTGATATGTTTGGTAATCATTTTACTAGTTTTAGAAAAATATCTTTTATTGAAGGTATATCGTATATGATATTGTTATTTATTGCAATGCCTTTGAAATATTTTGCTGATTTGCCGGTATTTGTCAAAGTTGTTGGTATGGCTCATGGTGCTTTGTTTGTACTTTTTTTAGTCTATTTATTTTTAGCTGCAAGAGAGAATAATTGGAATATTAAATTTAACGCTTTAGCATTTGTTGCTTCACTAGTCCCTTTTGGAACATTTTATCTTGAGACAAGATTAAAACAAATGGTACCAGTTACAAACGAAAATTAATCTTTCAAGAGTTTTAGTATTTTCTTAAGTTTGATAGTTTGATATTTTGTGTATTTATTGATAGTCAAAGTTTCATTTTCAAACTTAAGTAAGCTAAGATTTTTTTTCTTCTCTTTTATTATATATGGTTTGATACTATGGTAGTATTTAATCCTCTTTTCCACCAACTCTTCATCATTAAAAATCACAACAGTAGGAATCAAAAAAATATCACTTATATGGTATGTTGCCGTATCTACAGTTATTATATAATCACTTTGTGAGATAATATAAATAAAATCAAAAAGAGATTTAGAATATTTTGATAAGTCAAAAAACTTATCATTTTCAAATTTATCTATTTTTAATGCACTAATTACTATTTCATCACTCAAAATCACCAAATTCTTCAATAAATTCACTGCTATATCTTTTGGCAAACTTCTATCAATATTGGGAGAATATGGGTGAAAAAGGATTAATTTAGATTTTGCTTTGAGGTTGTCTATTTCATTTTTGAGTTCAGCTGAAGGTGTGTATTTACCAAAATCAAATTGATTATATTTTTTTTCAGCTGGAATAAGGTTTGGATCTATACCAAATTTATATAAATATGCATCAATAAAAGGGAGAAAATTAAAAAAATGTGTTTCATATATTTTAGAAGTATCAATATAATAATCATAGTCAAAAAGCTTTTTTACACTGACACTAAGTGGTAAAACTTTATTGATAAAGGATTCTTGTTCAATGAGTTCTTTGTCTCTTTTATAGTATTGATTGTTGGCACTTTCTAAAAGTAAATCAATTTTAACATCTTTATATCTATTTTGTAATGATTTATAAAATATCCTAATAGCGCTAAGCCCACATAAAATTTCTCCAATATTCCTACCAATCCCACCAATTATTGCAATAGATATCTCTTTTTTTGGAGATTTAATAAGTGATAATGTATCACAAAAATCTTCATTTTTAAATAAGTCTTTTGTGTTAAATTCTTGTATATTATTTAAAAATGATGTTTGTTTTAGTTTTTGGCGTTGTTGTAAAAACTCATTTTTATTACTAACGCCTATTTCTTGTGGAAACTCTTTTTTTGATGTTACTTTATTTTCATCTACAATAAGTGTCTTATAATTTGTTCCAACTTTGGTAAAGATATCTTTGACACCTTCAAAGTCATCATAAGTTGTTACATATATATATTCTTCAATATCACTGTTTTTTAGCTCTTTTGTCAATACAACCAAAGAATTATCTGCTATTTTGATATTGATATTTTGTGAAACTTTAAAAAAAATCATTCTACCTCGTCTGCTTCTACTCTAAATATAGTAAGGTATGGTAATTTACAAGGGAGTTTTATAGGATTTATATTTCCACTATGAACACTTTCTAACTCTTTATTATCAATTGTTGTTATTTTTTTAAATGTTATATAATAAGTACCATCAAGAAGCTCAATTTTTCCTATTTCATTGTCACAAAGAGGTAAAATTGTATTATTTGGTGTAAAAATTTCTATTTTTTCATTTGGGTATGTTTTATATTTACATAAGAAATGCTCCCCATCTTCCAAAACCAATCCACTCACTTCATAGCTACCTTTACTCATAGCATATTCAAAATTTTGTGCATCATTTTTATCAAAAGGACGGTGAATCAAATACGCATCTGTAAAGCCTCTGTTTTTTGTAGTGTGGAGTTCTTTTTGATATTTATTCCCATCAAATTTATTGTCATAAAAATCATTGATAGCGTTGCTATAAGCTTTGGCAGTAACTGCTGCATAATATGATGATTTTGTTCGACCTTCAATTTTGAGACTATCTATTGCATTACTACTCAAAATTTCATCTAGATGAGAAGCCAAATTCATATCTTTTGCATTAAATATATAAGTACCTACATCTTTTTCTTCTTCTAATCTAAAAAGAGTTCCATGTTCTTCATTTGCCACATACATAGTATAATCAAACCTACAGTCATTTGCACAACTTCCTCTATTTGGAACTCTTCCCATTTGAACAGCACTTATCAAACATCTTCCACTATAAGCAAAACACATTGACCCATGTACAAAAATTTCTATTTCAAGATCAGGTAAATGTTTTTTTATCTCTATCACATCTTTTAAGCTAATCTCACGAGCTGCTATAATCCTTCTTACACCCATATCATAATATACTTGGGCATCAAGATAATTCATAACATTTGCTTGAGTTGATAGATGTATTGGAATATGAGGTGCAATTTCACGACAAAGTTTGACCACACCTGGAGTTGCTACTATGATAGCATCAGGGTTAAGGGCAGCAATATTAGCTATATGTTTTTTAAGAAGTTCTATTTGAGAGTTGAATGGAAAACCATTAACTGTGGCATAAACTTTTTTCCCCAAGCTGTGAGCATAGTCAATACCTTCTTTAAATGTCTCAAATGTAAATTCTTTACCACTTCTAATTCTCAAGCTAAAGTGGCTTACGCCTCCATATACAGCGTCTGCTCCATAAGCTAATGCAATTTTTAATTTTTCTAAATTTCCAGCAGGTGATAATAGTTCAACTTTTTTCATAAAAACCCTAGATATATTTTTGGTTTTATTATACCAAAAATAACCATAAGAGGAAATTTAATATGAAAATTGCGGTATTATGAAAAGTTTTTTTAAATTTCAGCTATATTTAAGCAAAAATATGTAAAAAGTTACACATTTTATACGCCATTTTGTCTATAATAACGAAAAGATATAAATAAGTTAGGAATCAAATGAAAATAGTTCTTATTGAAGATGATATTTATTTAAATACTTTGATATGTGATGTCTTAGTTACACAAGGTTATGAGGTTGATGCATTTGCTGATGGTGCAAAAGCTTTAAAAGCAATAGAACAACAATATGATTTGTATATTGTTGACCTATCCTTACCAAATGTAGGTGGACTAGAAATCTCAAAAAAAATCAAAGAGTTTAGTGGTTCATCACCAATTATTGTAATTAGTGCTGAAGATAGTATTGACACTATATTAAAGGCGTATGATTTAGGTTGTCAAGATTATATAAAAAAACCTTTTCATGTAAAAGAGTTATTGGCAAAAATTTCAGTAATATTGAAAAATCAGTCGAGTTCACAAATAAAACTATCACCAAATTGTGTTTATGATGTAAAAGCAAAAACACTTATGTTAAATGGTTTAGTTGTACCTTTAACTCAAAAAGAGACAATGATGCTTCATTTGTTAGCTATTAATATGGGAATGACAGTTACCAATGAAGAAGCAGAAAAATTCATATGGGGTGAACATATGGGTAATGGTTATGTAAGACAGCTTATTAGTAAGTTACGAAAAAAAGTTGGGTGTGCAACAATCTTAAATCATTCAGGCAATGGATATAGGTTAGAAAACAATGACTAGACTAAGTCAAATCAATTTTGATTTTTTGCAATTTTATATTCTTGAAGAAAATTCTTTTATGTTAGAAAAAAATAAAATATCTACAGCATTAATTATGAGAGAACTTAGTCAAATAGTACATCATCTTGAAGAATACAATATTAGATTTGAGGTAGATGAGGGATTTAATATCCATATTTTTTGATTTTTTAGTATAAATTTGTAAAAAAACACAAAAAGCCCTTGACAAAAAGATTTTTTTTTAGTACAATTTCGGCACTTTTTTAAATAAGCATTGCTTTTAAAGTAAAGATTTAAAGAAGCTGGTGTAGCTCAGTTGGTAGAGCAGCTGATTTGTAATCAGCAGGTCGGGGGTTCAAGTCCCTTCACCAGCTCCATTTTATTGTTTATGCGTGATTTTTTAAAATCAGCGCTGGACCATTTTAATATTATTGTGGTGGGGTTGGAGAGCGGTCAAATCCAGGAGACTGTAAATCTCCCGCTTATAGCTTCGAAGGTTCAAATCCTTCTCCCACCACCATTTATGTGCGGGTGTAGCTCAGTTGGCTAGAGCTTCTGCCTTCCAAGCAGATTGTCGCGCGTTCGAGTCGCGTCACCCGCTCCATATATTTATGATTGATATTGATAATGGGAGCTGAGTTATACGCATCTTAAATTATAACTCTAATATTCTTCCAAATAAAATCATATGTTAATTGTTAAAAAGTATGGGCTTAAAATTTAGGTATATCAATCGTATGATACGCCCATATAGCTCAGAGGTAGAGCACTTCCTTGGTAAGGAAGAGGTCGGAAGTTCAAGTCTTCTTATGGGCTCCAGCTCTAAGCTATATATGAACACCTCTAAAAACTAAAAGTAGTTTTGGTTTTTAGAGGTGTGCCCTCATTTAAGATACCCTCTGATTAGATTAGCTACTAGGCTTATCTACTCAGAGGGCAAAAGCTTTAAATTTGTAAAAGGAAAACTAAGATGGCTAAAGAAAAATTTTCAAGAAATAAACCACACGTAAACATTGGTACTATAGGTCACGTTGACCATGGTAAAACTACATTAACTGCTGCAATATCTGCAGTTCTTGCTAGTAAAGGTCTTTGTGAAATGAAAGACTATGATAATATCGACAACGCTCCAGAAGAGAGAGAAAGAGGTATTACAATAGCGACTTCTCACATTGAGTATGAAACAGTAAATAGACATTACGCTCACGTTGACTGCCCAGGTCACGCGGATTATGTTAAAAACATGATTACAGGTGCTGCTCAAATGGATGGTGCTATATTAGTTGTTTCTGCAGCTGATGGTCCTATGCCTCAAACTAGAGAGCATATCCTTCTTTCAAAACAAGTTGGTGTTCCATATATAGTAGTATTTATGAATAAAGCTGATATGGTTGATGATGAAGAGTTATTAGAGCTTGTAGAAATGGAAATTAGAGAACTTTTAAGTTCATATGACTTCCCAGGTGATGATACTCCAATTTGTGCTGGTTCTGCTTTAAGAGCATTAGAAGAAGCAAAAGAAGGTAAAATAGCTGAGTGGGCTGATAAAATTATGGCACTTATGGATGCTGTTGATAGTTATATCCCAACTCCAGTTAGAGATACTGATAAAGATTTCTTAATGCCTGTAGAAGATGTTTTCTCAATCGCAGGTCGTGGAACTGTTGTAACTGGTAGAATTGAAAGAGGAACTGTTAAAATTGGTGAAACAATTGAAATCGTTGGTATGAGAGATACTCAAACTACAACTGTAACTGGTATAGAAATGTTCAGAAAAGAAATGACTGAAGGTGTTGCTGGTGATAATTGTGGTGTTCTTTTAAGAGGTATCAAAAAAGATGATGTACAAAGAGGACAAGTTCTTTGTAAACCAAAATCAATTACTCCACACACAAAATTCGAGTGTGAAGTTTATATCCTTTCAAAAGAAGAAGGTGGAAGACATACTCCATTCTTTAGCGGTTATAGACCACAATTTTATGTAAGAACTACAGACGTTACAGGTTCAGTTACATTACCAGAAGGTACAGAAATGGTTATGCCAGGTGATAATGTAAAAATGACTGTTGAACTAGTTGCACCAATCGCTATGGAAGAGCAAACAAGATTTGCTATTAGAGAAGGTGGAAGAACAGTTGGCGCTGGAGTTGTTTCTAAAATTCTTGCATAAGAACTGAAATATAAGGTAAAATAATGGCAAACGGAATAAGAATTAAAATAGGTTTGAAATGTCAAGAAAGTGGAGATATTAACTACACTACTTGGAAAAACCCTAGAACTCATACTGAAAAGTTTGAAGTTAAAAAATATAGTCCAAGATTAAAAAAACACACACTTCATAAAGAAGTTAAGTTAAAATCTTAAAAAAAGTTGCTAAGTGCTGAGGTACTGAGTGCTGGGTTTTTCTCAGTACCTCAGAACCTCAGTACCTCAGTAACTTCCTAAAGGTCAGTAGCTCCAATGGTAGAGCATCGGATTCCAAATCCGAGTGATGGGGGTTCGAATCCCTCCTGACCTGCCACTAATATATAACAATATTGATAATTTAAAAAAGGTATAAAGTGAACAAACTAGCGTCATATTATCACAATTCAAAAGAAGAGTTAGCTAAAGTTATTTTTCCAATAAAAGAACAAGTAAGAAGTGCTTATTTATCTGTTTTTGTAGTAGTAACTGTAATAACATTGTTTTTAGCATTGATTGATATGATAATGTCGTTTTCTTTATCAGCTTTGATAGGATAATTTATGGCACATAAATGGTATGCAATTCAAACTCACTCAGGTAGTGAACTTTCTGTAAAAAGAGCGTTAGAGAAACTAGCTTCAGAGTTAGCAAATGGTAAAATAGCTGAAGTGATTGTTCCAACAGAAGATCTTATTGAAGTTAAAAAAAATAAAAAAGTAATAATAGAAAAACCTCTTTATCCTGCATATGCATTTGCAAAAATAGATTTGGATGTAACACTATGGCACAAAATCCAATCAATGTCAAAAGTTGGTAGATTTATTGGTGAATCAAAAAAACCTACTCCACTTTCTGACAAAGATATCAATCAAATTCTTGAAAAAGTAAACAATAGAAAAGCTCCTAAACCTAAAGTTTCATTCCAAAATGGTGAGACAGTTAGAATAAACGAAGGTCCTTTTTCAAACTTCAATGGAATTGTTGAAGAATTTGATTTGAATTCTGGACAACTAAAACTTAATGTTTCAATATTTGGTAGAAATACACCTGTTGAAATCTCTTATACACAAGTAGAAAGAATAGTATAAAACTTTTGACTTGACTCTACAAATTGATATATTGGTATCAATTTGTAGAGTCAACTCTCTAGGTAAAAAATTTAAGAAGGAAATAATAGATGGCTAAAAAAGTATTCGGTAAAATTAAACTGCAAATACCTGCTGGTGCAGCTAACCCATCACCTCCAGTAGGACCAGCCCTTGGTCAAAGAGGTGTTAATATAATGGAGTTTTGTAAAGCATTTAATGAAAAAACAAAAGAAATGGCTGGATTTAAAATCCCAGTAGAAATTACAGTTTATACTGATAAAAGTTTTACTTTTATTACAAAAAAACCTCCAATGACTGATTTAATCAAAAAAGCAGCTAACATAAAATCTGGTAGTGATAATCCACTAAAGAAAAAAGTTGGTAAACTAACAAAAGATCAAGTTATGGATATCGTAAAACAAAAAATCGCTGATTTAAATACAACTGATGTTGAAAAAGCAGCTAAAATTGTTGAAGGTAGTGCTAGAAGTATAGGTATTACTATAGAGTAATCAATCGTTAATAATTTATAATTATTAATCAATCCTGACCGCTAGGATTAGCGGTAGCAATATAAAAACTTTGCGGAGAAATATAAAATGGCAAAAAATTCAAAAAGATATAAAGCTTTAGTAGAAAAAATTGATAATACAAAAGAATATGCATTAGCTGACGCTGTTGCATTAGTAAAAGAGTTAAAATCTGCTAAATTTGATGAGAGTGTTGAAGTTGCAATAAACTTAAATGTAGATCCAAGACATGCAGATCAAATGATAAGAGGTTCAGTTGTACTTCCAAATGGTACAGGTAAAACTGTAAGAGTTGGTGTATTTGCAAAAGGTTTAAAAGCTGATGAAGCAAAAGCTGCTGGCGCTGATGTTGTTGGTGCTGATGATTTAGTTGAGGCTATTCAAGCTGGAAATATTAATTTTGATATATTAATAGCAACTCCAGATACAATGGGTCTAGTTGGTAAAGTTGGTAGAATATTGGGGCCAAAAGGTCTTATGCCAAATCCAAAAACTGGTACAGTTACAATGGATGTTACAAAAGCGGTAAATGATGCTAAAGGCGGACAAGTTACTTATAGAGTTGACAAAAAAGGTAACATGCACGCAGGTGTAGGTAAAGTTTCTTTCGGTGCTGAAGCATTAGTTGAAAACATAGCTACATTCGTAAGAGCAATAAATAGACAAAAACCATCATCTGCTAAAGGTAGATATATAACAAATGCAGCTATTTCATTAACAATGAGCCCATCTGTTAAATTAACACCTTTAGAATTGTTAGATTTAAAATAATTTATTAAAAATTGCATTTATCTTAAAACTGAAGACAGTAGGTAAAAAGCGCCTCCGCTTTTTGTAAGACCTATCGAAGTAAGAGGTTTTGAAAGGAGGAAGAAATGACTAGAGAACAAAAAAAAGAAATTTTAAATTTTTTAGAATCTGAGTTTAAAGAATCAAACGCTATCGTTGTATGTGATTACAAAGGTTTGACTCATAGAGAACTTGAAGATTTAAGAAAAATGGCAAAAGAGAGTGATTCAAAAGTTCAAGTTGCAAAAAATACTTTAGTTGGTATTGCTATTAAAAATGCTGGTTTAGAAAGTATCGAGTTAACTGGTACAAATATCTTTATTTGGTCACCAGATCAAATGAGTGCTTGTAAAGTAGCTGATAAATTTGCTGGTATTAAAAAAGAAAAATTTGCAATTAAAGCTGGTGTTATTGAAGGTAAAGCATCTGATGCTGCTACTGTTAATGCATTTGCTAAATTACCTGGACGTGAAGAACTTCTTGGTATGCTTTTATCTGTTTGGACAGCACCTGCAAGAAACTTTGTTACAGGGCTTGATAATCTTAGAGCTAAAAAAGAAGAAGAAGCTGCATAATTTGTAGTTTAAATTTAAAATAAAATTGATAAAAAATAAAAGGACATAAAATGGCAATTACTAAAGAAGATGTATTAGAATATATATCTAACCTAAGTGTTTTAGAATTATCTCAACTTGTAAAAGAGTTTGAAGAAAAATTTGGTGTATCTGCACAACCAACAATCGTAGCTGGTGGAGCTGCTGTTGCTGCTGAAGCTGTAGAAGAAAAAACAGAATTTGATGTTATTATCAAAGATGCTGGAGATAAAAAAATCAATGTTATTAAAGTTATTAGAGCTTTAACTGGTCTTGGTTTGAAAGAAGCAAAAGATGCTGCTGAGCAAACTCCTTCAACAATAAAAGAAGGTATCTCTAAAGCTGACGCTGAAGCTGCTAAAAAAGAATTAGAAGAAGCTGGAGCTGTAGTAGAAGTTAAGTAATTTCTATCAAAAATAAGGAGTCATTATGACTCCTTTTTTAAGCACCTCAAACAATGTGCAAAGGGTCAAAATGATTAATTTTGATTGCGTATTGTTAGGGGTGCTTTTTGCGCTTCATACTAAATTATCATAAACACAATTGGTAAAGTTGAGTTTTTTAATTTAGTAAATGAAAAAAACTCATTATTATTGTTACTCTAAATAAGCCAAGAGTAACTTAAAATTTAAATTAACACGAGGTCACTAATGCTAAATTCTTTAACTTCTGGAAATAGACTTAGAGTTGATTTTGCAAAAAATCCGCAACAAATAGAAATTCCAAACTTATTGCATCTTCAACAAAATAGTTATGATACTTTTTTAATGACTGATAAAAAAGATCGTAGTCAAGCTGGTATAGAAAAAGTTTTCAAATCTATTTTTCCTATTCATGATATTCAAAATAGAATTACTTTAGAATATATTGGTAGTGAAGTTGGAAAACCTAAATACACTGTAAATGAGTGTATGGTAAGAGGTCTTACATATTCAATTCCATTAAAAATCAATATAAGATTGACTTTATGGGATCTTGATGATAAAACTGGTGAAAAAATAGGTGTAAAAGATATAAAAGAACAATCTTTATTTATCCGTGAAATTCCACTTATGACTGATAGAACATCGTTTATAGTAAATGGTGTTGAAAGAGTAGTTGTAAACCAATTACATAGAAGTCCAGGTGTTATCTTCAAAGAAGAAGAATCAAGTGCAAGTGGTAATAAATTAATATATACTGCACAAATTATACCAGATCGTGGTTCATGGTTGTATTTTGAATATGATGTTAAAGATATATTGTATGTAAGAATTAATAAAAGAAGAAAAGTACCTGTTACTATTTTATTTAGAGCATTAGGTTATTCTAAAGAAGATATTATCAAACTATTCTATCCTATTTTAAATATTAAAATCAAAAACAATAAATTCTTAACTGAATTTAATCCAGATGATTTTAGTAATGGTAGAGTTGAATTTGATTTGAAAGATGATAAAGGTAATATTGTACTTCAAGCTGGAAAAAGATTAACTCTAAGAAAAGCGAAAGCTTTGGCTGAGGGTGGATTGAAATTTGTTGAGTATCCTGTAGAATTACTTATGGATAGACATATAGCAACACCAATATTTGACCCAACTAGTGGTGAAATTTTGTATGATGCATTATCTCATCTTGATGAAATTAAACTGAAAAAAATATTAGATTTAGGTTTTGATTCTATAGAAATTGCAAATGACTTGGCAAGTGGTGTGGATGATTCTATTATCAATGCTTTCAAAGCTGATGGTGAGTCACTAAAACTTCTAAAACAAACTGAGCAAATTGATGATGAAAATGATTTATCAGCTATTAGAATTTATAAAGTAATGAGACCAGGTGAGCCTGTAACTAAAGAAGCTGCAAAAGAGTTCGTTAGAAAATTATTCTTTGATCCTGAAAGATACGACTTAACAAAAGTTGGTAGGATGAAAATGAATCATAAGTTGGATGTTAAAGTTCCAGAATTTGTAACAGTTCTTACTTATGAAGATATTATTAAAACAGTTCAATACCTTGTAAAAGTAAAAAGTGGTCAAGGTCATATAGATGATAGAGATCACCTTGGAAATAGAAGAATTAGAGCTATTGGTGAGCTTCTTGCTAATGAGCTACACGCTGGTCTTGTAAAAATGCAAAAAGCAATCAAAGATAAAATGACTACAATAAGTGGTCCTTTAGATGAGCTTATGCCACATGATTTAGTTAATTCAAAAATGATAACATCTACTGTAACAGAATTTTTTACAAGTGGTCAGTTGTCACAATTTATGGATCAAACAAATCCATTATCAGAAGTTACACACAAAAGAAGACTATCAGCTCTAGGTGAAGGTGGACTTGTAAAAGAAAGAGCTGGATTTGAAGTAAGGGACGTTCACCCAACTCACTATGGTAGAATTTGTCCAGTTGAAACTCCAGAGGGTCAAAACATCGGTCTTATAAATACTCTTTCAACTTTTGCAAAAGTAAATGATCTTGGATTTATAGAAGCTGCTTATAAAAGAGTAATTGATACAAAAGTTACTGATGAAGTAATATATATCACTGCAACTCAAGAAGAGGGACTTTATATTGCTCCTGGAAGTACAAAAGTTGTTGATGGAAGAATAGTTGAAACATTGGTTGAAGCTAGAAAAGATGGCGAAATTTTACTTGTTGAGGCAAATAAAGTTAACTTAATAGATATTTCATCACAAATGGTTATGGGTGTTGCTGCATCACTTATTCCATTCTTAGAACACGATGATGCAAATAGAGCTTTGATGGGTTCAAATATGCAAAGACAAGCTGTGCCATTGCTTAAACCTCAAGCTCCTATTGTTGGAACTGGTTTGGAAAAAACAATTGCTAGAGATGCTTGGGAAGCTATAAAAGCTAGAAGAGATGGTGTTGTAGAAAAATCTGATTCAAAAAATATTTATATTAGTGGTGAAAATGCTGATGGTGCTTATATAGACCATTATGAAGTAAGCAAAAATACAAGAACAAATAATAATACATCATTTGGTCAAAGAGTGAATGTAAAAGAAGGTCAGTTTGTAAAAGCTGGTGATGTTATAGCTGATGGTCCTTCAATTGATCAAGGTGAGCTAGCAATTGGTATCAATGCAATGGTTGCATTTATGCCTTGGAATGGATATAACTTCGAAGATGCTATCGTTTTAAGTGAAAAACTTATCAAAGAAGATGCATTGACTTCTGTTCATATTTATGAAAAAGAGATAGAATCAAGAGAACTAAAACATGGTAATGAAGAGATTACTAGAGATTTACCAGGTGTAAAAGAAGAGTCTTTGAGTCATCTTGATGATAGTGGAATTGTAAAAATTGGTACATATGTACAACCAGGTATGATTTTGGTTGGTAAAGTTACTCCAAAAGGTGAGATTAAACCAACTCCTGAAGAAAGATTACTTAGAGCAATTTTCGGTGAAAAAGCTGGTCATGTTATCAATAAATCATTATACTGCCCAACTTCAACTGAAGGTGTTGTTGTAGATGTTAAAGTATTCACTAAAAAAGGGTACGAAAAATGTGCAAGAGCTAAAGAAGTATATGAACTAGAAAAAGCTGAATCAGATACAAAACATCATGATAATCTTTTGATGTTAGATCGTGAAGAAATGATGAAAATTAATACTTTATTATCTTCTAATGAGCTAAGAAGTGATTTAGAACTTGGTGATGTTGTTCTTAAGCGTGGAGAGAAATTAACTTTAGATCAATTGGCTAATGTTAATAGATTTGCAATGAAAAAAGTAGTTTCATCATTCTCAAAAGAAGTTATAGATATCTATAATGATATTAAAGAACATTTTATTAAAGAAAAAACAAAACTAAGAGAAGAACACGAAGAAAAAATTAAAACATTAGAAACTGATGATATTTTACCAGGTGGCGTTATACAACAAGTGAAAGTTTATATAGCAACTAAGAGAAAAATCAAAGTTGGTGATAAAATGGCTGGGCGTCACGGAAATAAAGGTATCGTATCAAATATTGTTCCAATAGTTGATATGCCATATCTTGAAGATGGTACAAGTGTTGATGTTATCTTAAATCCACTAGGGGTTCCTTCAAGGATGAATATAGGACAAATTCTAGAAGTTCACTTAGGACTTGTAGGAAAAAGACTAGGTTCTCAAATAGAAGATATATTAGTAGCTAAAAGAGCTGAGTTTGTAAATGAACTTAGAGCTAAAATGACTGAAATTGCATCATTTGGTAAATTTATGAATGCTGTAGATTTTATCAAAAGCTTAAGTGATGATAAACTTTTAGAATATGCTAGAGATTGGTCTAAAGGTGTTAAATTTGCTACTCCGATTTTTGAAGGTGTAAAACAAGATGATTTTGATAAACTGTTTGAACTAGCAAAAATTGACTCTGATGGTAAAACTGTTTTATACGATGGTAAAACTGGTGATAAAATGAAAGAAAGAGTAAATGTTGGTTATATGTATATGCTAAAACTGCATCACTTGGTTGATGAAAAAGTTCACGCAAGAAGTACAGGACCTTACTCACTAGTAACTCAACAACCAGTTGGTGGTAAAGCACTATTTGGTGGACAAAGATTTGGAGAGATGGAGGTTTGGGCGCTTGAAGCATATGGTGCTACAAATGTTCTTAAAGAGATGCTAACAACAAAATCTGATGATATTGATGGTAGAAGTAGAGCTTATAAAGCTATAGCAAATGGAGAGAATGTTCCAGCTTCTGGTGTACCAGAGACATTCTTTGTTTTAACAAAAGAGTTAAAAGCATTAGGACTTGATGTAGAAGTTTTTGAAGAGGTGGAAGACAATGAGTAATATTCAAACAGTTTTAAGACCAATAGAGATTAAAGAGTTAGAAAGACCGCAAGATTTTGCAGCATTTCAATTAAGATTAGCAAGTCCTGAAAAGATACTTAGCTGGTCTTGTGGTGAGGTTAAAAAACCAGAAACTATAAACTATAGAACATTAAAACCAGAACGAGATGGTTTATTTTGTGCTAAAATTTTTGGTCCAATAAAAGATTATGAATGTCTTTGTGGAAAATACAAAAAGATGAGATACAAAGGTGTTGTGTGTGAAAAATGTGGTGTTGAAGTAACATCAGCAAAAGTTAGAAGACACAGAATGGGTCATATTGACCTTGTAACTCCAGTAGCTCATATTTGGATGGTAAGTTCTCTTCCTTCAAGAATTGGTACATTACTTGGCGTTAAACTAAAAGATCTTGAAAGAGTACTTTATTATGAAGCATATATCGTAGATGAGGCAGCTGAAGCTTATTATGATAATGAGAAAACTAAAAAAGTTGAAAAGTATGATATTTTAAATGAAGAACAATATAGAACTATAAATGAACATTTTGAGCATACTGGATTTAGTGCACAAATGGGTGGACAAATTGTAAGAGATTTGCTTGAAGGTATGGATTTAATATCTATTTTACATAATTTAAAAGAAGAAATGACTACTACCAAATCTGATGCAAAAAGAAAAACTATTGTAAAAAGATTGAAAGTTGTTGAAAACTTCTTAAATAGTGGAAATAGACCTGAATGGATGATGCTTACAGCTCTTCCAGTACTTCCACCAGATTTGAGACCTCTTGTTGCACTTGATGGTGGTAAATTTGCGGTTTCGGATGTAAATGACCTTTATAGAAGAGTAATAAACAGAAACAACAGACTAAAAAGACTTACAGAACTTGATGCGCCTGAAATCATTATAAGAAATGAAAAAAGAATGCTTCAAGAAGCGGTTGATGCTTTATTTGACAATGGTAAAACAGCAAATGCAGTAAAAGGTGCAAATAAAAGACCTCTTAAATCTTTGAGTGAAATAATCAAAGGTAAACAAGGTCGTTTTAGACAAAACTTACTTGGTAAAAGGGTTGACTTTTCTGGAAGATCTGTTATCGTTGTAGGACCTACACTAAATATGGACCAATGTGGTATTCCAAAGAAAATGGCTTTAGAATTATTTAAACCACACTTGATGGCTAAGCTTGAAGAAAAAGGGTATGCAACTACTTTAAAATCAGCTAAGAGATTGATTGAGTCACAAACAAATGAAGTATGGGAATGTTTAAGTGAAATCGTATCAGATTATCCGATTCTTTTAAATAGAGCTCCAACTCTACATAAATTGTCTATTCAAGCATTCCACCCAGTACTAATTGATGGAAAAGCTATTCAGCTTCACCCTCTTGTGTGTGCTGCATTTAATGCCGACTTTGACGGTGACCAAATGGCTGTGCATATTCCTCTTTCACAAGAGGCTATTGCTGAAGCTAAAATTTTGATGATGAGTTCTATGAATATCCTTTTACCAGCATCTGGAAGAGCTATAGCTGTTCCTTCACAAGATATGGTTCTTGGGGTTTATTATCTATCACTAGAAAAAGATGGTGTTAAAGGTGAGCATAAATTACTTGCTAGCTTTAATGAAGCAAAACTTGCACTTGATTTAGATACTGTAGATATTCATGCAAAAATTAGAACAATGATTGATGGTAGAATTATTACTACAACTGTTGGAAGATTGATTGTTAAAAATATATTACCAGAATTTGTTCCAGTAGAACTTTGGAATAAAGTTTTGAAGAAAAAAGATATTGGTATTTTGGTTGATTATATTTACAAATTTGGTGGATATGAAGTAACTCCAAGATTTTTGGATAATCTTAAAAATCTAGGTTTCAAATACGCTACATATGCAGGTATATCAATTTCAATTGATGATATTATTGTTCCTGAAACAAAAGTAGAGCATATTGCAAAAGCTAAAAAAGATGTTATTGAAGTTCAAAAACAATTCTCACAAGGTTTGTTAACAGAACAAGAAAGATACAATAAAATTATTGATATCTGGACAGTTGTAAATAATAAGCTTGGTACTGAGATGATGCAACTTGTAAAAGATGATAAAAATGGATTTAACTCTATTTATATGATGGCAGACTCAGGTGCAAGGGGAAGCTCAGCTCAAATTAGACAGCTTTCAGGTATGAGGGGTCTTATGGCTAAACCTGATGGTTCTATTATTGAAACACCAATTATTTCAAACTTCCGTGAAGGTCTAAATGTACTTGAATACTTTATTTCAACGCATGGTGCTAGAAAAGGTCTTGCCGATACAGCTTTAAAAACTGCGAATGCTGGATATTTGACAAGAAAACTAATCGATGTATCTCAAAATGTGAGAATTACAATCGAAGATTGTGGTACACATGAAGGTATTGAAATTACTGATATCGTAAGTGGAAATGATTTAATTGAGTCTTTAGAAGAAAGAATTACAGGTCGTGTAATTGCTGAAGATATAATTGATCCTATTTCAAATGAGATATTATTTAGTGAAGGTTCATTAATCAGTGATGAAGATGCAAAAGTTATAGCTGATGCTGGAATTAAAGCTGTTGTTATTAGAACTCCTTTAACTTGTAAAGAGCAAAATGGTCTTTGTGCTAAATGTTATGGTCTAAATCTTGGAGAGCAAAGAAAAGTAAATCCAGGTGAAGCTGTAGGTGTTGTTGCTGCTCAATCAATCGGTGAGCCAGGTACTCAGCTTACACTTAGAACTTTCCACGTTGGGGGAACTGCAAGTGCAACTCAAACTGAACGAGAATTAAAAGTTGAAAAAGAAGGTTTTATTAGATACTACAACCTAAAAGTTTACAAAAACAAAGAGGGTCATTCAATTGTAGCAAATAGAAGAAATGCAGCTGTTTTACTTGTTGAGCCTAAAATTAAAGCACCATTTAAAGGTAATGTAAAAGTTGAAACATTACATGAAGAAATTATTTTAACTGTTACATCTGATAAAGAGAGCAAAAAATATTACTTTAGAAAAAATGATGTTGCAAAAGCAAACGAACTAGCAGGTGTTAGTGGTAAAATTGAAGGTAAACTTTATTTACCATATAGCAGTGGTGAAGAGGTAAACGAAGATGAGTCTATCGTTGAAATCATTAAAGATGGTTGGAATGTACCAAATAGGATTCCATATGCTAGTACAGTTTTAGTTGAAGATGGTACACCAGTTACAAGAACAATTATAAGTGGAGCTAAAGGTCAAGTTAAGTACTACAAACTTAGAGGTGATTATCTTGAAAGAAGATATGATGTAAAAGCTGGTGATGTGGTTCATGAAAAAGGACTTTTTGCTGTAGTGGTTGATGGAGCTGAGAGAGAAGCAGCAAGACACTATATAGCTAGAGAATCTATAGTAGAACTTGATGATGATACTATGGTAGAAAGTACTACAGTTTTAGCGAAGCCTTCTAACGATGAGCATACTATAATAGCACAATGGGATCCATATTCAAATCCTATTATTGCTCAAGAAGAGGGTGTAATTGCATTTGAAGATATTATTGCTGGTGTTACTGTATCTGAGCAATATGATGAATTAACTGGAACTAGTAAACTAGTTGTTAATGAATATGTACCAAGTGGTTATAAACCAGCAATTATTGTTGCATCATCTGATGGTAAAGTTATTAGATATTCACTTGATCCTAAAACATCATTGAATGTGAGTGAAGGACAAAAGGTTCTAGTAGCTGATATTTTAGCAAGAACTCCAAAAGCTCTTGCAAAATCAAAAGATATTACTGGGGGTCTTCCAAGAGTTAGTGAACTATTTGAAGGAAGAAGACCAAAAGTACTAGCAATCTTAGCATCTTTTGATGGAGTTGTAAGTATTGGTAAACCTGTAAGAAATAAAATTAGACTTATTATCAGTGATGATAATGGGAATAAAATAGAACACTTGGTAGAAAAAGGTAGAAATATCTTGGTTCATGATGGTGAGTTTGTTCATGCTGGTGAGGCTTTAACTGATGGTCATACAGCAAGTCATGATGTATTAAGAATTCTTGGTGAAAAAGCATTACATTACTTTATTGTAAGTGAAATACAAAAAGTTTATAGAAGCCAAGGAGTTAGTATCGCAGATAAACATATCGAAGTTATCTTATCTCAAATGTTGAGACAAGTTAGTATTATTGATAGTGGTGATACTAAGTTTATAGCTGGTGATATGATATCTAAGAAAAGATTCCAAATAGAAAATGAGAAAGTAGTAAGACTAGGTGGTGAGCCTGCGATTGCAGAGCCATTATTACTAGGTATTACAAGAGCTGCAGTTACAAGTGACTCTATTATTTCAGCGGCATCGTTCCAAGAAACTACAAAAGTTTTAACAGAAGCTGCAATTAGTTCTAAAATGGATTTACTAGAAGACTTAAAAGAAAATGTTGTAATAGGTAGAACTATACCTGTTGGAACTGGTCTTTATAGAAATAAAAAAATTAAATTATCTTCTAAATTTACAGAGTAACAATCAAGAATTTTCTTGATTGTTATAATTAAATAAATGGAAACACTTTTAATCTTAGTAATATTTTTTGTTGCTTTAGAGCTTTTTGAAAGTAGTTGGCAAAAATCTAATACATTTTTTGGACTTATTAAAAAAAATTTTTATGCCTATGAAAAAGGTATATTCAATTATATAGCTATGAATCCTACTTTTCTTTATACAATATTTTTAGTTTTTGGGCTTGGATTTGATGGCTTTTGGATGATTATGGTATTTGGTTTAAAGTTTGTTGATATACTTTTTAGACTATATATTATGAACAAAATAAAAGAAAACAAAGATTTAGAAAGTTTGTTGCAATCAGATATGAATATGAACATATTTTTAAGATATTTTAATGTTGTAATATATCCAACACTTTTTTATATTTCAACTTTTTAGTTACAATTTGCTAAAATACCGCACCTTAAAAAACTGGAGTTAACATGGAATTTGTATCGATTATTATGGGTAGTAAATCTGATTATGAAACAATGAAAGAGTGTGCAGACACTTTGGAAAAGTTTGGTGTTAAATATGAGCTAATAGTATCTTCAGCACATAGAAGTCCTGATCGAACAAAAAAGTATATTAAGCAAGCTGAAGATAAAGGCGCAAAAGCATTTATCTGTGCGGCAGGTATGGCTGCTCATTTGGCTGGTGCTGTGAGTGCTGCTACAACTAAACCTGTAATTGGTGTACCTATGAAAGGTGGTGCAATGGATGGTATGGATGCAATGCTTTCAACTGTACAAATGCCTTCAGGTATGCCAGTAGCTACTGTAGCACTTGGAAAAGCTGGGGCTACAAATGCTGCTTACCTTGCTATGCAA
>Ga0265294_10000177_pt1 | contig 78319 bp, 79 predicted proteins | sample MunlanPumphouse3_FD_192504 | JGI IMG/M metagenome (GOLD analysis project Ga0265294, IMG submission 192504) | Groundwater microbial communities from a municipal landfill in Southern Ontario, Canada - Pumphouse #3 | ecosystem: Environmental > Aquatic > Deep subsurface > Groundwater | place...
GTACTCATTTGCTCTCCAGCAATAGAAACATAACCACCAATAGGGATCGCTCTAATAGCGAAGTCAGTTTCTTTACCTTTTCGCTTATAAATTGCTGGCCCTAAGCCAATTGAATACTCATAACAAAGCATTCCTGCTCTCTTAGCCATTATTAAATGCCCTAATTCATGAATGGAAACGATAATTCCTAACGCAAAAACAAATGCTAATAAATTAATAATAAAATCCATATTTACTTAAAACCTTTCTTTCTACCTCTTTAGAAATTTCAATAATATCTGTTATTGTCGGTTTAATAATATTATCTTTAAAATCTTGAACCATTTTAATAACGATTTCTTCTATTTCTAAAAACTTTATTTTTTCCTTTAAAAATAGTTTTACGGCAGCTTCATTAGCGGCGTTAAAAACCGCAGGATATAAACCCTTTTTTTCCCCCACATAATAAGCTAGCTTAATTAAAGGAAATCTCTTCTCATCTATTTTAACAAAATTCAAGGCTAAATTGTCAAAATTTAACTCCTTAATCCCAGTTGGGTAACGTTTCGGATAACTAAGAGCATATAAAATAGGCATTTTCATATCCGGAGAACTCAATAAAGCTTTCGTAGAACCATCACTAAAACTGACCATCCCATGAACGATTGACTCAGGATGAATAACAGCCTTAATATTTTTATAATCTAAATCAAATAAATAATGAGCTTCGATAATTTCTAAAGCCTTGTTAGCCATCGTCGCCGAATCAATAGAGATTTTCTCACCCATCTGCCAATTAGGATGATTAAGAGCTTCTCTAACGGTAACATTTTCTAATTCTTCTTTAGCTAAATCTTTAAAAGGGCCTCCGCTCGCGGTTAACGTAATCGTTTTAATGTCTCGCTTTTCTTCTCCCCTTAAACACGATAATATCGCATTATGTTCCGAATCGATAGGAAACAATTTAACTTGATGTTCTTTTAAAAGCCTCTTAATTATTTCCCCAGCCATCACTAAAGTTTCTTTATTCGCTAAGGCGATATCTTTCTTACTTTCTATCGCTTTAATAGTGGGCCTTAAACCAGCGCTGCCACCAAGAGCATTAACTACTAAACCCTCTTTATGATAAGAAACAAACTGAAGCAAGCCTTCCTCACCATAATAAATCGTTTTATGGGGGTATTTTTCTTGAAAGTTATTGGCTTCTCTAAAATGAATTACCTCTGGATCTAATTTGTTAATTAACTCTTCATGGATTTCTTTTTTTGTAGCGCCAAAAGAAAGACCTACCACATTAAACTTTTGAGGATATTTTAAAATTATTTCAATGGTTTGTAAACCGATAGAACCGGTTGTACCTAACAAATAAATATTTTTCATACTAACGGGAAAATTGCTTTTAATAAAATGAAAATAGCAATCAAAAACATTCCGACAAACATCGCTGAATCGAATCTATCGATAACGCCACCATGGCCAGGAAAAATATCTCCAAAGTCTTTAGCATCAAACTCTCTTTTAAGTTTTGAAGCTACTAAATCACCGATTTGACCTAAAATACTAGCACAAAATGTAATGGGAACAATCACTAAGGCTTGAATTCCACGTGAATGATCACCAATACTACTAAAATGAGACAGTAGCGTCATATGATTATCGGGATTAAAAGTGGCAGGAACCTTATCATAAAAAAGTGCGAATAAACTCGCTAAAAGAGTCCCCATAATCGTCCCAGCAATCGCCCCTTCATAACTTTTTTTCGGACTAATACTCGTCATTTTATGTTTCCCAAACTTAATGCCAATAAAAAAGGCAAACATATCAGTAAAAATAGTTACTGCAAATAAATAAATAATAAACCTTATCCCCATTTGTCTTAACGTTACGATACTAGCGAACCCTAAACCTACATAAATAATTGTTAATAAAGAATAACCAACTTGACGGATGTTATAAGTTTTATTAAAAACCATTAATGTTAAAATAATTAAAGGAAATAAAAATATCATAAATAAATGAGTATTAAAAAGACCACCGTATTTATCTAAAATAAGTCCTTCACCTATAAAAAGAGCAGTATCGATCATCAAAAGTATCGTTAAGACAATAGTGAGAACTTGAGGAAGCAAAGACATCTTTTCATTACCAAGAATTCTTGTCATTTCAAAAGCAGCAATTCCAGCAAGTAGAAAGATTACCACTAAAAATAGTGGATAAAAAATCTCCACTGCAAAAATTGGTACAAATAACACTAATAACACTAATGCGGTTAAAACTCTTTTTTTCATCACAATCCTCCATACCGTCTCTTTCTCTTTTGATAACTTTTAAAAGCTCTTAATAAATCTCTTTTTTTAAATGCAGGCCAATACTTTTTTGTAAAATATAATTCACTATAGGCAAGTTGATAGAGAAGAAAGTTAGAGAGCCTTAATTCCCCCGAAGTTCTAATTAGTAAATCAACTGGAGTTTTAACATCTAAATAAGAAATAAGGTTTTCACTACTAAAATCATTATCTCCCGCTTTATTCATCTTTTCTAAAGATCTTTTAAGTTCATCATAAAAACCATAATTAAAAGCGACATTAACTAAGAGACCCTCGTTATTGTTAGTCTTCGCTTCTACTTCATCAATAAGCACTAACAGTTCTTCTTTGAGTTGTTCTCTTTTACCAACATGAACTACTTTATAAGGTAGTTTTTGAAAGTCAATCTTTTCTTTATACTGCTGGTAATATTCAATTGGCAAATTCATCAAATAATCTACTTCTGGTTGCGGCCTCTTAAAATTTTCCGTTGAAAAACAGTAAAGGGTTAAAACTTTAACGCCTAACTCTTGACAATGTTTAACAATTCTAATAATGTTTTCCGCTCCCATTTTATGTCCACTTGTACGGGGAAGACCTTTCTTTTTAGCCCATCTTCCATTACCATCCAAAATGATTGCTAAGTGATGGGGAATCTTGTTTTTATGGTATTTTCTTTCTTTCATTTTACTCCTTATAAAGACATTTTCATTATACTAAATAAAGATCTTTTTGTAAAAAAATCTTTTAAGGCAAAAAAAAGAAGAGCATTGCGCTCTGCTTTATTTGATTAAATTAACTTTAATCGATCCACAATACTTCGTCTTTTAAAACTAGGGTAATAATGTCAACAAGCCATAAAAATGGAATCCCCACAATTATTAAGACCACTGCAAAAACTACTCCAATTGTGTTCTTCTTTTCTAAGCTCTTAAATAGTCTGTAAACTACCCACAAAATATCCAATAATGGAATAGCTAATACTACTTTTAAAACCTTGCTATTGCCATCCATCCAATTAATAAACTTCTTCATTACCGATTCCCCTTTCTTGTAATTATAATTCAATTATAGCACCTTTTTTAAAATAATGTAAGTTATTTATACAATATGTAAAATTTCGATTATATTGCCATTATTTCTTCGATTTTGTTTTTGGTTGCCTCTTCAACTTTAACGGTATAAGTATCAGTTAACTCTTGAACATCATTGATGTATTTGAACTCTAAATCTTCAGGGAGGGATATCTTTTTCATTTGATCATTACCCTCTCTTCTAATATTTCTAATGGAAACCTTACCTTTTTCTTGGAGTTTTTCCACTTCTTTTGCTAATTCTTTTCTTCTTTCTTCAGTCAATTTAGGCAAAATAAGTCTGATTCCAACACCATCATTTTGAGGCGTTAATCCTAATTGTGAAGTGCCAATTGCATATTCCAACTTTTTTAAAACTGTTTTATCATAAGGCTTAATGTAAAGTTGGTTTCCTTCTGGAACAGTAATCGAGGAGATTTGCTTAATTGGAGTATCAACTCCGTAATATTCTACTAAAATTCCTTCCAATAAGGCTGGATGAGCGCGTCCTGTCCTAATAGTATGATATTCATTTATTGTTCCTTCTAAGCTCTTTTCCATTTTCTCTTCAATTTCTATTAATAGTAAATCTGCTTGTTCAGTCATAATTCCTCCTTTTTAGGTTACTTTCGTACCTACTTTTTTACCTAATACTGCTTTTTTCAAATTGCCTTCTTCTTCAATATTAAAGACAATTAAATCAATTTTATTTTCCTTACAAAGACTAGCAGCCGTTGAATCCATAATTTCTAGACCTTGTTCTAAAACAAATTTATGAGTTAACTCATTAAACATAATCGCGTCTTGATATTTTTTAGGGTCTTTATCATAAACACCACTAACACCATTTTTCCCCATTAAGATTACTTCTGCATTTAATTCTGCAGCTCTAAGGGCGGCTGCTGTATCAGTTGTAAAATAAGGAGATCCAGTTCCACCGACAAAGATGTAAACTGTTTTAAGTTTTAAATGCTTTTCAACTTTCTTTCTAATATATCTTTCCGAAACTTGATTAACTTCGATTGCACTCGCTACTCGAGAGGGAACGTTTAGTTTTTCTAAAGCGTCTTGTAATGCTAATCCATTCATTATGGTTGCTAACATCCCCATATAGTCGGCTTGAGCTCTGTCCATTCCAAGGCTCGCAGCGGATTTTCCTCGCCAAATATTACCGCCTCCAACAACAATTCCAATCTCTACTCCTAAATCATGGACCTCTTTAATGTCTCGAGCAATTTTTAGCATTGTTTTGGGGTCAATTCCATGCATGGTGTCGCCTTTGAGCGCTTCTCCGCTCACTTTAATAATGACGCGCTTATACATTATTATACGCCTTTAAGTTGAGCTTCTACTTCAGCGGCGAAATCCTCTTCTCTTTTAGCAATTCCTTCGCCTACTTCAAGTCTTACAAATTTAAGTATTTGCGCTTTCTCAGTTTTTAAATATTCTGCTACAGAAATGTTAGGATCTTTAACATACGGTTGATAAACTAAACATATTTCTTTTAATTGTTTATTTAATCTTCCTTCTACAATCCTTTCGATAATGTTGTCAGGTTTTGGTTTTGCTTCTTCTTTGTTTTCTGCTAGAGCTTGATTTAAAAGAATTTGTCTTTCCGACTTAATAAATTCATCATCGATATCTTTTTCTGTTAAGTAAGCTGGCTTTTGAGCAGCAACGTGCATTGCTAAGTTTTTAGCAACCTCTTCACTACCTTCAACTACTACTAATGAAACTATCTTACCGCCCATATGTTTATAAAAACCAAAAGTTTGTTCGTTTTCTTTAACTATTCTAGTTACTCTTCTTAAAGTGATTTTTTCACCGATTGTTGCAGTAGCTTCTTTTAATAATGTTTCAATCGTTTTATCTTTATATTCATATTTTAAAGCTGCTTCAGTAGAATCAATGTTGCCAGCGCTTAAAGCTTCACCTACTTCTTCTAATAATCCTAAAAACTTTTCATTTTTAGCGACGAAATCAGTTTCACTGTTGACTTCATATAAAATTACAGAATTTCCTGTTATGACGCCATTACATAATCCTTCTGCTGCAATTCTAGCTTCTTTTTTAGCAGCACTTGCCATGCCTTTTTCTCTTAAATAAACAATTGCTTTCTCAATATCGCCATTACTACTTTCTAAGGCTTTTTTACAGTCAAGCATTCCTGCTCCTGTGATATCTCTTAATTCTTTTACTTGTTTTGCTGTTACCATGATTGTAATCCTCCTGTTTTTCTTTTATTTTTTTAAAGAAAAGGGATATTAATTATCCCCTTCATAATTTTCTAATGCTTCAACTAATTCAGCTTTTCTTAACGTTGAATATTTATCAATGTTTTTTTCTTTCGCCATTTCTCTAAGTTCGGCTACTTTGAAATTATTGTAATCTATTTTTTCAGTTACTTTTTCTTCTTTGACTTCAATAACGTGCTCTTTAACTTCAACTGTGAGTTCTTTAGCTTCTTCTACTAATTCCTTTTCATGTGTATGATAACCTGTAATAACTTCTTTTTTAGTTGTTTCTTCTTTATTAGAGTCTTCCAAATCAACTACTTCATCATCTTCATATTTCTCAACAACTCCACCTTGGGCTTCAATTATTGCATTACCAATAATATGTGTAATAAGTTTAACCGCTCTCATGGCGTCATCATTAGCAGGAATAACATAATCAACTTCATCAGGATCACAATTAGTATCAACAATTCCAATAACGGGGATATTAAGCTTTCGAGCTTCTCTAATTGCATTGATTTCTTTTCTAGGATCGACAATAAAAACGACATCCGGAATTCTTTCCATTTCACTAATTCCTGATAAAAACTTTTCTAAACGGTCACGTTCTTTAATGAGACCAACTACCTCTTTTTTAGGCAACAGTTCGAAGGTTCCTTTTTCTTCCATCTCAAATAAGTCTTTTAATCTTCTTATTCTTCTTCTAATTGTTTTAAAATTAGTTAAAGTACCTCCCAGCCATCGTTGATTAACATAAAAATGACCTGTTCTAATTGCCTCTTCATAAACTGCTTCTTGGGCTTGTTTTTTCGTTCCTACAAAGAGCACTTTACCACCATCGCTAACTACATCAAAGACTAACTTATAAGACTTTTCAATTTCTTCCGCAGTTAACTTTAAATCAATAATATGGATACCATTTCTCGCTGTGTAAATGTATTTACCCATTTTGGGATTCCATCTTTTAGTCGCGTGACCAAAGTGAACACCCGCTTCTAATAATTGTTTCATTGAAACTACTGACATTTTTTCTTCCTCCATTTGTTTATTCTTCTGCTTAACTTGCATCTTTTTCCACCTTAGCGGCACTAGGAAAAAAACTGTTTAAGCATGCTTTTTAATGCCTTATTAAATATAACACATAATAGTATATTATGCAACAAAAAAAACATTTCACTAAGTAGAATATTAAGATCGAAATCAAAATTCTCTCAAAAAATTAAAAATTCAATAAATTCGCCTTTGTTATAAGTGTTTTTTCATTATTTCCATCATTATTCCTGCAAATTGATAAGCCCCATAATCATTTAAATGAATGGTATCACAAGTTATTTCTGAAACATTATTTTTAAACATCCGGTAAACATCAACAAAATAAACATTTTCTTGTTGACTTGCAACTTTAGCCATATAATCATCTAATCTTAATAATTCTTCTTTTAAATCTTTATCAAACTTGTCAAAAGCAAAAGGAATTCGATTAGTAATAATAATAGGAGTCTTTTTTTGATACTTACGGTATTCTTTAATAAAAGGTTCTAATCTTTCCTTTAAGACTAATCTTGCATTCGCTACCACATCGATAATAAAAAGTTTTTGAGAAGGCCTTTTCGCAATTATTTCAGCTACTTCTTTTTCTAATAGAGCAGAACCAGAAAACCCAAAATTTAAAATTGGCATTCCTAATTCTCTCGTAATAATAGAACTATATAATAGCCCTGGTCTCGAAACACACCCTCCTTGTAAAATTGAAGTCCCATAGAAAATAATTCTTTTATCGTTATTATGACAATAAGGCTTAACAACAGCATTTTCCGAAAATTCCAAAAACACTTCTTGAGCGCTTGAATAAAGCGGAAGATATAGAATAAATTTTCTCATAGAACTCTCGTTAAAAGTTATCAAACGATCTTCATAAAAAACTTCATTTAATTGAGGTTTACCAACTCCAACCATCTGATACTCTTTCTTTTTTTCATCAAATAAGTAAATATCAACTCCACATTGCCCTATTGGAGACATATTTACCATGTTTGGAGGTTGATCAAGCTTAACTGATACCTTAATTATTGTGGAGTTAGTCGAAAAAAGCGCATAAATACCTGCGCTATTTTTTGCTAAATAAGCAACATTCGCGGAAACACTACTAACCTTGATAATTTCCTTTTCATTAAAACGATGAAAGGGTCCCTCTAAGGTGTCAGTACCATAAATTTTAAAATGCTCATTATCTCTTAAATTTATTTTCATATTATTATTTTAAGGCTTCAACAAACCATTTTGTAATTTCTTGTGGGCGCGTTATTGCGCTACCAACTACTATTGCAAACGGATTTTGTTTTCTCATTTTTTTAATATCGCCAATATTTCTAATTCGACCCTCTGCAAAAATAGGTTTATCAATTGTTTTAACTAGTTTATTGACTAATTTAAAGTCTGGTTTTAAAGGAACTTTTGGCCCATCTGTATACCCTGAAAGAGTTGTAGAGATAATATCAAAGCCATCTTTTTGGGCTTGTAATGCTTCTTGATAATTGGAAACATCTGCCATTGCTAATCTCCCTTTTTCATGAATATATCTTACTCTTTCTTTTAAAGATAATTTTTCAGGGCTTTTTCTATTTGTGGCATCGAGAGCAATTATTTCACAACCTGTATCGAGCAATTCATCTATCTCTTTAATCGTTGGAGTAATATAAATTGAAGAGTCTTTATATTTTCTTTTTATTAGCCCAATAATGGGCAAATCAGTTACTCCTTTTATCGCCACGATATCAACTACACTATTGGCTCTGATTGCAGCAGCACCACCGATTTGGGCAGCCAAAGCCATTTGTTTCATATGAACCGAACCAAATAAGGGCTCATTTTCTAACGCCTGACAACTTACTATTAACCCTTCTTTCATTTTATCTAATACTTTTTTCATTTATTACCACCTCTATATTGCGGATGAATTGTAATTTTTTCTCCACCTTCATCTTTATTAAATTCCTTAATTGTAAATGATTCATCGTTTGGGCATATCATACTTGCATATCGTCCTCTAGAAAAGGGGATTTTCACTATTGACTCATTTATTTTTTTAAATAAAAAAACTTCCTTCCACACAGACTCACTAACTAAAGCCTTTGTCGGTTTTACTATGAAACCTTCATTACCGTATTGGTCTAATGAATTTACTCTTTTAAATTCTGCTTCTAATTTACTATGCCCTTCACTGTAGAATAAAGGGCTGTAATATACCTTCGGTTTACCTTTTAATTGATATTTTTTTCTTTTTTTTTGATATTTTTCTATCTTGGTTTCCTCTAAAACTTCAATTCTCAGTTGTAAATAATTTTCTAAAGGGCTATAAACACTCATTTTAACTACATCACCAGGAAAATAATAATAATCAAAGTCTAGCGGAGACGCCACTTTCCAAATATTTTTATTAATTCTTGTAACATTACCATTATCATCAATAACTTCAGAATAAATGTATCGATAAAATGGCCTGTAGGCAACTTTTTTCGAGCCGTAGTTCAGCATCTTAATATCTTGAATCGATTCATGTCCAACATTAAAGTTTAACCCTGCATCAGATTCTGTTAAACTTTTACCTCCAAGATAAATTGATGGATTATCCAAATATCTTTCATAATCAACCCTTCCATCTGACTGAAACCTTCTTTCATCAGGAATAAATTCTCCTAACCTAACAACGCCTTCAATTCCTAACCAATCTTCCTTTGATGAAAAGCATTTTCGATAATAAGCTCCTAAAAAACAAGGTGGCGCAATCGGTTTGTTATTTGTATAAAAACTGTCAACATTAATTTTTTGTGCAGTTATAAAAGGTTCTATTATCTTAAAGGAAACATCTTTTTCTGCAATTACCCTTTTTGTCAATGTTTTCATCTTATTTCACCAAATATTTTTCGTCCCATTTTAATTGAACGCCTTCCAAAATTAATATTTCTTGAAATTGCTTAATTAATTCTTCTGATTGATATATTTGTTTAGGTGTTAGATTCATATCTAAACAAAAAGAGACGAAGTGTCCAGCTGATTCACCAATATTCCATTCAACTGGGTGTAATCGATAACAACCATTAGTAAGGTGCGTGGTACCAATATTTTTCGCGCCAGCTATCAAATTGACAGTTTCTACTGGTATTAACGCTCCTAGGGGGATTTGAAAAGGATAAACATCTTCATAGAGATGTGTTTTAGAATTAATTGTCATATGTAAATCAATTGGATACAAGCCCACCCCAACAGAATCAAAATAATTCGGTGCTTTCTTGGCATGTTTTTTCGCTATTTCATGTTCTTTAATAGTGTAAAGGGCTTTAATTCTTCGTGACTCTCTAATATAAGGGGCGAGTGCCAATCCTGATTTAGTTCCTAAGATTTCAGGAACTAAGAAAACTTCCGGATAACCAATACCACCATCATCCCTTGGTGCTTCATTTTGAAGCCAATATGCTAACGATAAAGTTAGTTCTTGAGCACACTTTTTATTTTCTTCTTTATTAGTCACTTCAATGATATTGCCAAAAATATAATCGTTTTGAGGCCAATTTATTAAAGAAACATCATACGGAAAGTATCCTTCTTCAAATTTTGTTTTATCAATAATTTTACGGTAATGAAACAATCCTTCTGCTGTCTCGCTAGGCTGTAAAAAAGATAATTTTCGATACGTCTTATTATCAAGTCCTGCTACGTACCAGCTTAGCAGTGGTTTATTAAATGGTAATATCTGATTTTTAAAAAAATCATATTGAGACGGTTTATCAATTTTAATTTTATTATTTTTACTAAAACCCAAAGCACAAACCCAAGTAATTGGTTGCATATCCAACGGATCAGCTTCTTGAGGGGCGCTAGGCTCATTCGTTTCTGAAAAACTTTCTGCTCCAGTAAAATATTTTGTCTTTGTTAAAGGCAACAAATCACCTAAATCAGTAGCGTCAATAAAATATTTAGCCTCTGCATAAAAATCTTCTCCTTGATGATTAAAATGAACACCTTTAATAATATTGCTGTTTTTTATTGCTTTATTAACTATTGTTTCTGTTAATATTGTTAATGTTCCTCTTTCAACAAAAGGCTTTAACAAGTTTTCGAAATAAGTCAAGGCTTCCTGTGGTTGGAAGGCAAGCCTCGTAACCCACCCTCCACCAGGATTAAAAACTTTTTTATTTCTATACATTTCTTTTATTGACGGATTATTCCTATAGTGGGTTCTAATCGAATCGCGAAATTTTCGATAAGTGTTTGAACAGCCTGTTTCCTCAATAAAAGGATGCTCATCCAAAGGAACTCCCTGATTAGTAAGTTGACCACCAATCCATTTCGTTTGTTCAATTAATAACGTTTTTTTACCACTTTTAGCAAGAGTATAGCTTGCTAATACACCACCAAGAGAACCACCATACACAATGCAATCATATATCATATAATGTCACTTCTTTTCTCTGTATTTTACTGTTAAACCCACTTCAAATGTCCTGTTCCAAGGGGAATATATATCTTTAATAATAATCTCCCTCTCTTCATTATTTAATTCTTCTTTTATAAAATCATCCAGTCCTTTTTTAATATCAGAAACTATTTTTCCTTTTTTACCATCAAGATAAAAACGATGATACGGTTCTTTTAATTCGCTAATTATTTTTTGCCTCACAACGCTACAATAACCAATATCCTCAACATAACGAAGTGACAAGAAATCAAATCTTGAATCTCGATTCGGATAGATTAAATTAATAAAACCATAAGGGATTGCTGTCCCTAATGTATTAGAGGAAGTATTCCAACCGGCATAGCTTGATACCTTATAAAGCAAATCCTTTTGATTAAGTAAATTAAAAAATTCAATATCTCCTCCATTGCCATAAGCTACATCAGCAATAACAACCGGTTTTTCAAGAACATTAATCGCGTAATTAGCATATTCAACATGTTCAATAAGAGTCCTAAAAGCATCATAGTAAATGGTTTTAATATGCTGGTTATAAGCTCCCATCATATTGGTTGAAGGGGAATTAACTAGTAAAATCACATCAGCATTATCTTCGCTGGCGGTAATCATTCCACCTGCAGTTAAAATATGATATTTAAGGGTCTCTTCTAAATATCTATCTTCATATTGGGGGATGATAGAGCCTGCATTAACACTAGAATATCTCAAATATACTTTAGGAGTGAGATTGTTGTCGCTCATTATCATTCTTGATAAAAGACTATTTGTTACTGCATCAGCATCAGGATACATATAACATTTCAATTGGATTCCTAAAGTAGATATTTGTTTTCTAATTGTTTGTTGATCCTTCGCGGTCAGACCGTAAGGCGATGAATCATCTTGAGGAATAATCGCAAAGTCTATTATCTCCTTCTTAACATACTGCAAAAATTCTTTATTGATTTCAATGTTTTTTTCTCTTCTTGTTAAATAATCATTTAAATTATCATAATTAATAGTTTTTTTAATTTTTTCATATGACTCTTTTTCTGTATCTGTTATTTCCCCAATTTCAATTTTATGTTGATAAACACCAAATAGGTGGATGTTTCTACCTTCGGTCTCATAATAATCGGGTTCTTCTTCACTAGATGAATAAGCGGGATTTCTCATCAATAGGTTATATGCAAATAATTTAATATCTTTATTTTGTCTTTTAATTTCTTTTAATGTTTCTAAACGCGCCTTTAACGTTGAAACATCATCATAATGAAGCCTTGAAGGGACAATTCCTCCATAAACTAAAATATCAACAGCGATAATTGCTCCGTAAGCATCCTGGCTTACTTCTTTTAACCACTGATTTATTTTGTTAATATTACCTGGCTTTTTCTTATCCCCTAAAATATTTAAAGGTGGCCTTATTATCTCATAATTTGTTTCTAGCGCCATTAAATAATTAAAATTATAGTTACATGGTCTTTCATCTAAAGGCAAAACAATAATTTTTTTCACTTTTTTTAATCCTCCCTATTTGGATGAATTGAAATCACTTCACCACCATTTTTATCAAGCTCTGTTCTGGAAATAAAGTTAGGATTTGGACAATCCATAATAGCTGCTCTTTCTTTCGTCATTGGAATACGATGTATTTGATTGTCAATTACTCTATATAAATATGTGTTATGCCAAATTGTATCAAATACCTCTGTGGTCGTGCTTGTTGCTGGTTTTCCTTCATTGGCAACTTGATCTATCGCATTTACTCTTTTAAAACTCGTTTTGATATTCGTTCCTTGTCCCGGTGAAGAAAAAATTGGTGAAATAAAGTTTTCAGGATCCTTCCATCCATTTTCACTTCTTAATTCCAATGAGTATGCTAGTGTTGATTTTTCAATTACTTCAATTTGTAATTGCATTTTCCCTGGTTCTGGAGATGCGACTACTATTCTTAATCTATCTCCCGGTAAGTAATAATATTGGGTATCTTGATAATCCCATTGCCCAAAACAATTCCTTTGAGTTCCTGAACCGGTACAACTAACAGCATAAAACCTCCCATTTAGTCGATCATAGGTGCCTAAATCATAATCTTTATTAGTAATATAGCGCCAAAATGGCCTAAACGCATAAGATCCTACGCTTATTGAGCCATCTTTTAAAAGCACTAATGACATCGAAAGGCCAACATCTGATTCAAGCCGGGCATTTCCGCCAAAGTAAAGGGACGGATTATCTAAGTTTTTCTTATTTGGATCTGCTGGCAGGGTAGCATCGAAATCACTTTGATAGCGATCAATTTTGTAAAAAGGTAACGTTACTTCGGCCTCAATACCAATCCAATAATCTTTAGATGAATTAACTTTATGATAAAAAGCTCCTGGAAAACAATTTTCTACTGTTGGGAATATTTCGTTCTCTATGACTCCAGAGTAAATAGGATATCTTTCTAATATTGTATACATTCTTCTTACCTCAATTGTTTTATAAATAAAATTAGAAACATTTTGTGCTCTATCTTTAACATAAAAGATCACTTCATAAGTTCCGACTATATCTTTATCAAAATCGCCACTGTCAACTTCTATTTTATCGGTTATATCACCTTCTAAATTATCAATGGCCACTAAACCTTCAAAAAGATTAATTTCTTCGCCCTGATAAATAATGGCGTTACTATATCCCGATTCAACTCTTAAAACCGGAGGAATTTTATCGTTTAAATATTTTTCATTATCATTTTGACAAGCTACCAAAATAACACTTAAAAAAGCTATTAACCAGACTATTATCTTTTTATTACTACTCATCATAATAATTTTCTGGTAAATTATATCTTTGAATTAGCATCGCCCTTAATGTCGACTCTAAAGATTCCATTTTTGCTCTCTCATCACCAAATTGAATAGCATTTTGAATATCCAACATATAAGCTCCTTCTTCATGATTTTTAGATTCATCTAAAGAGTAAAACAAGTCTGGATAAGGCATGCTAAAAACACTTAAATGTGCTTCCCTAGATTTCTCAGTAGGATAACTTGGCAGTAAAACAACATTATAAAAATCATCTTCTATTTCTGTGATGCTTTCAGGGAAATATTGCATATCAGCCCAAATTTTAAAAATAGTTTCATCATGAATCATCATATCTTCATATCCTGCAGGAATATTAGCTTTTGAATAAGCAGATGAAATAACAAAAGTGTAATTTCCATTAATTGTTGATACGCGATAATTAGACATATCTTCCTCAATGTTTGGTCCTTTTGGCCAAGGAACAAAGTTTATTTCAAAATCAGCACCCAACCATTTGTTAGAGCCCTTAATATGCCACGATTGTCCGTTTTGGAAAACAACATTCCCTTGTTTAAATTGCGGTTGAGAAGCATTATCTAAGGGAGCGTCGTCAATCCACATTCCTGATACTTCATAAAGACTATGCAAGTAAGTCATTACATCTAAAAAGGGTTCTTCAGTTAAATGAGTATTAAGATTTTCATCAACAATAGCTGTACCATTAGCGCCAACCATTCCATATAAATAATTATATGTTCTTCCCCCTAAAACATATTGAGGGCCACCTTGCTCTGGGGTTCTTTCATGATCAAGTTTATCTTTTAGTTCCAGCGACAAAGTTTTAAAGGCTTCCCAATCCCAATTACCTTCTAACCATAAATCTGTCGGCTCTGTTTTTCTACTTTCATTTAAAACCTTTCCTAATAAGGTTGAATTATAATAGAGCCCGTCATCAGCAAAAGGATAATTATCATCATAACCGTAATGTTTCCCTAAAACTAATCCATATTGTTTTTTAATATCCCAAAATTTATTTGAACCATAAGCTTCAATATAGTCATCAATAGGACTAATTGCTTTTTTTAACGCCAAATTAGGAATACTAACAGAAGTAATTTCAAAAACATGAGGCGGTATTTCAGCATCTTTTCCTTGGTCAATAATCCATCTTTCTCTTGCCCCTCCCCAAGTTGCAGTTCCTGGATAAGTTTTATAAACTACTTTGATATTATATTTTCTTTCTACCTCAGCAATTTTAGCAATTTTTTCTTCTTTAAACATTCTTTCATACTGAGCACTTCTTGGATCAGCAGTAATAGCGTTATTAGCCATAATAACAAAATCAATGCCACCTAAATCATATTCACCATCCCCATTTGAAGGCGGTTTTTTATCACATCCGCCTATAAAGATAATAGTGAACATTAATAAAAAAGTTAATATTGTTTTTTTCATTTTTCCTTTACACATACATTTCTAGCAACACATTAATTTTGTATGTTTTCTCCTTCTCTTTAGTTTATGTTGCTGCTTTACTTATAATAATCTTTTGGTAATTGATATTTTTCAATTATTGTTTCACGTAATTCTGATTCTAAAGATTCCATTTTTGCTCTAGTATCACCAAATCGAATAGCATTTTGAATTCTAATCATATATGACCCATCAACATGATTTTTTGATTCGTCTAAAGAATAAAACAAATCTGATTGCGGTCTCTCAAAAACTTCTAAATGTGCTTTTCTTGAGTCTTCAGTTGCATAATAAGGCAATAAAATAGTATTATAAAAATCATCTTTGATATCAGCTATCGATTGCGGGAAATATTGTAAATCGGCCCATATTTTAAATATCATTTCATCGTGCAACATTAAATCTTCATAACCTTCTGGTACTAATGATTTTGAATATGCTGATGAAATTACAAAAGTATAGTTACCTGCAACAATAGAAACATAGTAATTTGAAAAATCTTCTTTTATGTTAGGTCCCTTGGGCCAAGGCACATAATTAATTTCAAAATCAGCGCCCTTCCATTTGTTATCAACTCTTATATGCCAAGACTGTCCGTTTTGAAAAGCAACATTCCCTTGTTTGAATTCTCTTTGGGAATCATTTTCAAGAGGTGCATCATCAATCCACATTCCATCAATTTCACGAAGGTTATTGAGAAAGTTAACGGTATCTAAAAACGGTTCTTCTGTTAAATATGTTTTAAAATCATTATCGACAATAGCTGTTCCATTAGCTCCAACCATTCCATATAAATAATTATAAGTTCTTCCCCCTAAAACATATTGTGGACCGCCTTCTTCTTGGCTTCTTTCATGATTGAGCTTATCTTTCATTTCCATAGCCAAAGACTCAAAAGCCTCCCAATCCCATTTACCTTCCAACCATAGTTGTGTTGGCTCAGTTTTTCTACTATTACCCAATATTTGAGCCATTAAATCTGAGTTATAATAAAGCCCATCATCAGCATATGGGTAATTATCATCATAACCATAATGCTTACCCAAAACTAACCCATATTGCTTTTTTACATCCCAAAATTTCTTATCACCGTATGTTTCTAAATAATTATCAAGGGGGCTAATAGCCTTGTTAAGTGCCAGTGTTGGAATACTTATTGAAGTGATTTCAAAGATATGAGGTGGGATTTGTGCATCTTTACCTTGAGCAATAATCCATCTTTCTCGAGCTCCGCCCCATGTCGAAGTTCCTGGGTAAGTTCGGTAAACAATGTTAATGTTATATTTTTCTTCAACAAAATTAATTTTTGCAATCTTTTCCTCTTGAAACATTCTTTCATATCGCAGGTTGCGAGGGTCTGCAGTAAGGGCGTCATTCACCATAATTACAAAGTCAATTCCCCCCAAATCATAATTAGATGTTTCTTTCTTACAACCAACAATAAAAAACAATAAAAACACTATTATTACCATTAACGACTTTTTCATAACTCCCCCTCTCAGTTATTATTAAGCTTAACTACTTGCCCTCCAAACTCATCGATATTTGAAGCATCAATATAGCTACTATTAGGGCATTCCATTACTGCCGCCCTTGCTTGATTCATTGGTACTCGATAAACTGTACCAGCAATTTTTCTATATAAATAAGTATTATGCCAAACGGCTTCAAATATCTCAGTTGTAGTAGGAATAACATCCTGCTTTTCGTTGCCTAATTGATCAATCGCATTTACTCTTTTAAACTTAGTTTTAGTATCAAAACCATAGCCTGGCGAGGAGAAAACAGGAGAAATAAAATTTTCTGGATCTTTCCAGTTATGTTCTTTTCTTAAATTAACTGAATATTCCAAAGTAGATTTTTCTAAGACTTCAATTTGAAGTTGCAACTTGCCTGTCTCCACTACAACAACAATCATTCTCACTCTATCACCGGGCAAATAATAAAACTCAGTGTCTAGATAATGCCAATGAGCGTAACAATTTTTAACCGCACCTTCTTGTGTGCAACCAACAGAGTACCTTCTCTCATTTTCTAAATCATAAGGGCCTTCATCTATATCTTTATTAGATGTATATCTCCAAAAGGGTCGATATGCTAGTGAGCCTTTAGAAATTGTTTTATTTCCTAAAATCACTGGCATTAAAGCCAAACCATCGTCAGTTTGATATTGAGCTTCTCCACCCAAATATAGTGATGGCGTATCCATGTTTTTATAGTTTGGATCTGCTGGCAAATTTGACTGATAATCATCTTCATAACGATTAATATCATACATTGGCAAAGTAACTTCAGCTTCAATTCCAAACCAATAATCTTGAGCTGATAATACTTTTAAATAATAAGCCCCCTTAAAACAACCTTCGGTTTCTGGACTTATTTCATTTTCAATAATTCCGTTAAAAATAGGATATTTTGCAATAATTTCAAACCTCCTTCTAACAATTATAGTTTTATAAATAAAATTAGAGACATTGTTAGCTAAATCAGAAACATAAAATACTAACTGATACTCGCCAACAACACTATTATCAAAGTCGCCTTTATCTACCGCGATTTTATCAGTAATGTTTCCCTCTAAATTATCAATTGCCATCAGCCCACCAAAAATATCAATCTCATCATTTTCATAAATTATTACTTTTGAGTAACCCGACTGTAGTTGTAAAACAGGCGGAATGGTATCTTCATAATATTTTTTATCAATTTTATTTTTATCACAACCGCCTAGTATCAACAACAATAAAACAAAACTTAAAAACTTTTTCATTTTTTAATCTTTATCAAAATAGTCTTCTGGAAGACGATACACTTGAATTAAATTAGCTTTAATTTCCGATTCTAAAGACTCCATTTTCGCTCTAACTTCACCAAATCTAACCGCGGATTGTAATGTAATCATATAACTATATTCATCTTCATATTTAGCATTATCTAAAGTATAAAAATAATCTGGATAAGCTAAACGGAAAACATCTAAATGAGCCTCACGAGATTTTTCTGTCGGATAACTAGGTAATAAAACAACATTATAAAAGTCATCCTCAATAGCTTCAATGTTTTCACCAAAATATTGCATATCGGCCCAAATTTTAAAAATAGTTTCATCATGAATCATCAAGTCTTCATACCCTGGAGGTATTAATGCCTTAGAATATGCTGAAGATATCACATGGAGACTTGTTCCATTAATCATTGAAACACGATAATTGGACATATCTTCTTTGATATTAGGTCCTTTAGGCCAAGGAACGAAGTTAATCTCAAAATCAGCACCGCCCCATTTGTTTCCGCCTTTAATATGCCATGATTGACCATTTTGGAAAATAACGTTTCCTTGTTTAAACTCCGGCTGAGAAGCATTGTTAAGGGGCGCATTATCTATCCACATTCCATCTACCTCATATAGTTCATTTAAAAAATCAACCAAGTCGACAAAAGGAGCAGAATTGACGTGAACATCTAAATCACCATCAATAATAGAAACACCGTTCGCACCAACCATACTATAAATATAATTATAAGTTCTTCCACCTAAAACATATTGAGGACCTCCATCTTCCTGGCTTCTTTCATGATCAAGCTTATCCTTTAACTCTAAGGCTAAAGATTTAAAAGCATCCCAATCCCATTTTCCTTCAAACCATAAATCAGTCGGTTCAGTACTCCTGTTTTTATCTAACACTTGCCCTAGTAAAGTAGAATTATAATACAAACCTTCATCAGCAAAAGGATATAAATCATCATAAGCATAATAATTACCTAACGCCAAACCAAAATTCTTTTTACTTTCCGTGAACTTATCAGAACCATAGGCCATTATATAGTCGTCTAAGGGACTAATTGCCTTTTCAAGTGCCAATTTAGCCACACTCGTTGATGGTATTTCAAAGACATGTGGTGGTACCTCCGCATCTTTTCCTTGTTCAATAATCCATCTTTCTCTCGCCCCACCCCATGTAGCAGTTCCTGGGTACGTTTTATAAACCACTTTGATATTATATTTTTCTTCAACCTCAGTGATTTTATTAATTTTCTCATCTCTAAACATTTTTTCATAAGTGGAACTTCTTGGATCAGCAGTTAAAGCATTATTAACCATAATAACAAACTCGATGCCACCTAAATCAAATTCATTATCATCACCATCTTTTTTACATCCTCCTACAACAATAAGCGATAACATTATAATAGTTATCATAAAAAACTTTTTCATACTTCCTCCTTTTATTTTTAACCAACAATTCCACTTCTTTCAACACCTTCGGTAAATAACGCTTTTTGCACTAAAAAATAAATTATTATTAGCGGTATCATCGTTAAAATAGCTGCAGTGTTTAAAATCATCGAAGTGAAAAGCGGATTTTCATTTACATTCGAATCAAAAAGTTGCCAAACATTCGCTGTTTGTAAAGCATAGACAATTGAATTTCTCACCCCCATTATTTTCGTTGTTAACGTATTAAAATCAAAATTCGCTGTTGTCACAAAATTAGAAATATAATAGGTATCATTCCAAGTCCAAACAAAAGTTAATATCACTGTTAAAATAATAGCTCCCTTAGCATTTGGCAACATTACTCTAAAAAATGTTTGAATAGGATTACAGCCGTCAATATAGGCGCTTTCTTCTAACTCCTTAGGGACGTTTTTAAAAAACTGCCTAAAAAGATAAATAAATATTCCTGCCTTTACGCCAAGACCTAAAAAAGCAAACATATATAAAACAAAAGGTTTACCAATAAGATTTTTACCAGTACCTAAAAAATTTATTAAAGAGTTTTTCAAAGGTAACTCAATTGTCGTTGGAGCTATAACAATCGTTGCTAAAACAAGACCAAACAAAAGCTTTTGACCCTTGAATTTAAGTCTCGCAAATGAATATCCTGCTAAAGCACAAACAAACAATTGTAATAAAGTTACCCCTATAGATAAGACTAAAGAGTTTAGCAAAGACTTACCGTAATCTAATACGATAAAAGCTACTTTAAAATTTAAGAGAGAAAACTCATTAGGTATCCATAAAACCAATGGATCGTTAATATCTTTCGGATGTCTTAAAGCTACTGCAAACTGCTGAATTAATGGATAAAGAATAATAAATGCCAACGCATACAATAAAAAGTATTTTAAGACTAAGCCTAAAAACCCACCCATTTTTCCATATAAAATCACTCTTTTATCCTTAGTTATTAAACGCCTTTGATAAAAATTGCTTGATTTTGTTTTTAAGGTTTGGAATTGTCTGTTAATCCAAGAATTATTATTAGTCTTCATAATAAAATACTCTCTTTCTCATCAATGCATAAATTAGCCCAATTATAGCAATATTAATCAAAAAATATAGTACTGAAATACTAGCAGCTAAACCATATTTATTGCTCGTGGTTGCATATTTTATAAACCTAAAAATAGGAGCCCTGGCAAAACTGTCAATTACCGTATAAATGGCGGCAGTTAAAATCAATGGTGTAATCATAGCGATAGTTATTTTCCAAAAAATTTCATACTTGGTCGCTCCTTCAATTTTAGCTGCTTCATATAAGTGTTCTGGTATCGATTGAATCGCTGCAATAAAAATTAAAATTTGAATCCCCGATAAATTTATTATCATGAAAATTCTTCCCACTGCATTCATCACTATCTCTATTAAATCTTGACCTAAACCTAAGTCTAAGAAAAACCAGGTAAATTGCTCAACAAACAAAATATTAGCAGTACTTTGTTCGGTTAAGTATTCGCCAAAGCCACCAGTCAAAGTATCATTTATTAAAGTTAAATTATAAATGACAGGAATAAAGAAGATTGCTTTTACAATCGTATGCCCTTTAAATTTTTTATTTAATAAGACAGCAATTAAAATAGAAAAGATAATTATAATTGGTAAATCAATTATTAGATTTTGAACAAATAAAACTAATTCTGAAAGGAATATTCTACTACTATCGATAACATAGCCTTGTATTAAGAACTTATAATTTTCAATACCAACAAATTTAAATGATAAAGTTCTTCCTTCAGGAGCAACCTCAAAAAAACTCCACCAAATAGTTTGGAAAAATGAAGGCAAAAACAAAATCAACATTCCTATTAACCAAGGAATTAAAAAGATAATTCCCCAAATTACTAATTGTTTTGAATAAGGAATATTTTTAAACCACTTTCCGAATTTTTTAAAAATGTTTTCTTTACTTAAAGTTTGCTTTTCAATTAAAATTAGTTTTTCCGATAATCTTTTATCTCTTATTGAGAGCATTTGATTTTTTTCATTTAAAGCAACAATTTGTTTAGTTCGTCTTCTCGTTGTTTTTAATTTTAAAAGACGATTTATTTTAGTTTCATTTTTAAACGCTTTTGCTTTTAATTTTTCTTGTTGGTGAAGAGTTTTTTCTTTTATTTCGAGAAGTTCGTTTTCTTGATATTTTTTCATACTACTATCCTCCCAAGGTATAAGTCTCTAATTCATAATTGATTGTAATAGCAATCCCATTACTATAAGTCACTTTAACTATTGAACCTTGTTTGTTTAAAGTTTCATGGTTTACAATAATAGCTTGATAAATCTGTAATTCTTCCAATCTTTTTTGAAAGTCAACACTATTATCTAACCAATTTTTATAATAAACGCTATTATATTTAGAATAACTTGTCTCTGCTAAATCATACGTCGGCAAGTAAGATAATGTATATTGAATTAAACTTCCGGTCTCCATGGCTTTTAAGAAATGCCAATTTAAAGAACGATTGCTTGAAGTATTTATACTTGCTCCAGCATATGTTTTATAACCATTAAAAACAAGTTGTAAAAACGGTATTGAATAATCAACAATTTTATGCAACGTTCCCACAGTAGGCAAATCTAAAATTACATCACCCCATAAAAGTGCGTATAAATTAGGATTTCTTAATAAAATTTCTTGATCATCATATTCTTTTAATTTATCAATAATAGAGTTAGCATAATCATTCCTAAAAGTTACCTTATTGATGGTAAAATCAGTTGCCAATCTTTGCCCAAAATCTGTTAACGCAAGCGTATTATTATTTAACTTTTTATTATATTTACTGGCAAAATCGATAATTTTATTTGTTGCTTCTTTGTTAAGAATGTATCTTTCAACTTCATTTTTATCGCTTAAAGAAGTTGCCTCATTATATGGATATCTTTTTACTTTTTCTTGAAAGATATTTAACAAATATTCGCTTTTTTTAATTCTTTTATTTGTATAAGCTTGTTGCGTTATGAACTCTAAATAAATATTAATGTTTTGTTCGTTTAACTTATTTATTGTTCTTTTTAAATCTCTTTCTCTAGCAATACTCTTATCATAAGATATACGATTCATAATTGTTGAATTAAGTCCACCATTACTAAAACCTTGATAACTAATTGCGAGATTATCAAGGCCTTTTTCTTGATATTCATTTACTATTTTAATAATATCTTCACTTTTAGTAAGTGGTTTAACTACTTCTTTTGCATATCCCAAAACATATTTTGTTTCTTGATACCCGCCTAGTAACGTTAAATGTAAATTCGGTTCAATTGTTATCTTTTCCAACTGATATTTTGTTACTATATATTGTTGATAAGCATGTGCCATATCATAGTAAGATGGCTTTTCCAAAAAGAGATATTTAGCTTTAAAATCTTCCTTATTATATTCCCTCGTATAAGTAGTAACAGGATGAGTTGTTGTTAAAGAAGTAAACTCAAAGGCATCTCTTTCACGCAAATAATAGCGGTAGTGAATAAAAGGAATTTTTTGTTTCAATTCACCGCCACTTTTTTCTGTTTTAAAACCCGCACGAACGCTAGTCATAAACTCGCCTTCTTCAATAATATTAAGATAAGATTCGCCATTTAAATTATACCCATACATTGGTAAATTAATAATTTCTTGTGTTTCTGGCTTAATTGACTCCGCACTACCAATCGCTAAATCAGAACCATAAATTCTCTTTTCATAATTTAAGGTGTCATATTTGTTATTATTATGATCAATTAAAACACCGCTTCCATCAGGGATAACCGTATAACCATTATCACCCATTTTCCCAGCACCAAAATAGGGTAAAATATCAATATAAGCAATAGGAAAATCCTCTTCCTCAAAAATTGATTCATTTTTAAGTTTAATGCTAAAACCATCTTCATTAAGTTCGTAAGCAATTACAAATTCAAAATATGGTATTTTTTTTGCTGACTCAAAGCCATATTTTTCTGCATCTGCAATAAAATCGTCAAAAGTATAAAGCGATTCTCTAAATAATAAATCATAAACAATATCTATTGAATCTTGGCTAACCTGCGTTCTAAGTTGATAGTAGTTTTGGGCTTCAACAAACACAAACTGCCTTTTTAAAAAACTCAATTGCCTTCTTATATTTGAATCAGTTAAGGCTTTTTCTTCTAACGGTTCTAAAACTTTATTTTCATAATCATTTTTACCTATTATTTTTGGCAAATCTGACATTGAAACATTATGTTTGCCGCCAACTTCATAAAGGATTTCTAGGATATTATCTTTTTGATAAAAAGCATATCTTTGATAACTCACTGATTCATCATTAATAGAAATCGCTTTGGAGGCTTCTAGTTGTCTTTCATAATATAAAACAAATAATTCTTTCGTATCATAAGGAACATCTAAGAGAGGATTATAAGCATTTGAATACCAAATTGTATTTGTTTTTTTATTTAATAATTCAAAAGTTGTTGTATCGGTGTTTAAGATAAATCTGAAATTGTTATTATCCATAACAATAGTATCTTCTAAATAATCTTCTACATAAACATAATGTGATTTATCATATGGTTCCCTTGTTGGAAATTTAGGCTTTTGACGCGCTAAAAGAATAGTTATGCCAACTATAAGTGATATTATTAGTAAGGCTGAAATAACAATTTTAATAATCAAGTTTCTCATTTCTATCCTCCTAAGACGTCCTCATTATGTATTCTTTATAAACTTGTTCTAAAAAACCATATATTTGCTGCAACAAAGATAAGACTAATAAACCAACAAACAAAATCACCATTATCGCTATTAATGTAGCTATTAAAGTAACAATATTTTTAAATAGACCAAACTCGTGTAGAACCAAAAAGCCAAAAAAAGCTAAATAGACAATCCCAAAGATTCCGATATTTAAAACAACATGATAAATTTGCAGTTCTTCAGCAATTAAAAAGTTTGAAACGCCAATCATTGGAATGCTTAACCAAACATAAGGAGCAAGACTATAACCTAACATAATAAAGATTTCTTTAATGTGTCCTTTACCATCAAAAAGTGTAGTAATTGCCCAGTTACCAAGCGCTATCAAACAGACAGGAACAATAACGAATAATGCTGTTTTTAAAATAGAAACACGAGTAATACTGGGAGTAGAAACTAAAAATCCCGCACTAGTTTGTTTTAACGTCATTGATAATATCATTAATAGTATATAAGTAATAGCTACCCACATTTTCCCCTTCTTTTCCAACTTAAACTCTTCATAACCTTTAAGCGGATGAGTAATTAAATAAAAGGGGAAAACAAACAATTCAAACAATCGTTTTTTAATATCAACTTTACGGATGAAAGATTTAATTTTTAAAAAAGTATTTTTAAATGTTTTAGTCACCTAAATCCTCCTTATCCCTTTTAATAGAATTCTTTAATGTTCTGCCAATTCCAAAAATAAGACCAGCCAAAATTAACACTAAGGCATAGGGTAATAATTTTTGCAGTTTTTGATTTCGGTATTGCTCATACGCTTTAGAGTAATTATAATAGTCATAACCTCTTTTTAAATTATTTACGGCATTTTTATAATCTTCATTTCTTAGCTGTGTCCTACCTATCCCAGCATATGCCAAGAAGTAATTAGAATCTAAACTTAGTACTTCTTCCCAAGTTTCCTTAGCTAAATCATATTCCATATTTTTATAATGAGCTATCGCTTCATTGATAAGCGTTCCAAAGTCTGTTAATTCAAAAATCATTATCGCTTCATTGCCGCTATCGACAACCACTAATCGATCACCCCAATAAACAAGAGCGGTTGGCCTTTGAAACATCGATGACTGACTTCCCATTGAACCCGTTATATATAGTAAATGTCCCTCATCATCATAAGTAAAAATTCTTCCTCTTTTATCATCCAAAGCTGAAAACAAATAATCATTTTCATGAACCGCAACATCAGCAAATGAACTAGGTCCTGTGGCGACTTTCTCTCTTAAACTAGGATATCTAGCATCGCCAACAACTGAAACATATCCCATGCTATTTAAAATATTACCGCCTTTAAAGTTTAATTTTTTTAAAGGTGGCGTATCATTTTTAGCAACCGTATAAATGTAGCCACTGTTATCAATATCTATTGAACTAAAAGAAGCTTGAAACTTAAGAGCCATCTTTTCTCTTTGTTCTTTACTAGATAATTTATAAACCAAAGCTTCAAAAGCATTTAACCTAATTTCATTAGTTCCAAAGAAACGATTAAAATTACCATCACTATCAAATTCCATAATCCCTTCAAAAACGTTATCTGCGATGACATATAACCTTTCAGTTCGATCAACTAAAACTTTTTTTGGTTTAAATTTAAAATCTCCTGCAAAAATAGGGTCGTCAGGATTTTTTATTTCATCAACAAAGAGTTTTGTATTCAAATCAAAAACAGCTATTCTCTCATTGTTAAAATCACTAACATATAATTTTTCATCATATATGTAAATTCCTTCTGGTTGCTTTAATTGCCCCAAATCATCATCAGCTTTCGGAAGCGATTCTAAGTATTCATAATTACTATTAAAAATATAAATTTGATTAGCATTAGCATCAGAAACATATAAGTGTTCATTATAAACAAAGACATCCTTTAAATTAGAAAGTGTAATTGATGCCTCTTGACCACCTTCCGCCACCAAATTGGCGTTATTTACTTGCCTTTTTAAAAGATAACTTTCAGCTTGCTCGATTACATCCCCCCAAGGAGCATAATTGTAGGAAGCCTTAATTGGAAGATAAGAGGAGAAAGTTAAGATGACTATTAAAATTATTATTAGCTTTTTTTTCATCATATCACTCCTTATTTAATCCCTGAATACGCCATCGTATCTATTATTTTAGTTTGATTAATAATAAAAACAGTAATCGGCACTAACAACATTAAAAAGGCAACCGCAGCACTAGTTCCTGTTCTTGCGATTCCTCCAGCAACGATTTGGCTTAAAGCATATGACAACGGTTTTAAATTTTCTTTGAATATATAACCAGCTCCATCAGTCGACCATAATTGCTGAAATAATAAAATTACAACAGTCAACCAAGCTGGTTTTACAAGCGGCATAACAACAGTGAAAAAAGTTCTATATTCTCCAGCACCATCCATTTTAGCCGCTTCTAATAACTCGGTTGGAATCGTTGTCATAAATTGTCTCATTAAAAACAAACCTAAAGTAAATCCCCAAGAAGGAATGATTATCGCCCAAGGCGAGTCAATTAATCCCAACTTAGAAATAATTAAATAATTAGAAATAGAAGTTACAACACTAGAGAACATCAAAGAATAAACAATCAATTGATTAATAACACTACGCCCAGGAAACCGGTGTTTAGCTAATGGATAAGCAGCCAACGCAGCGATAAATACGTGTCCAGAAACTCCTAAAACTGTAATAAAAATGGTGTTGAAAAAATATTTTGAAAGAGGAATTCTCGTATTTCCAATCAAATTAAATAAATCTCTAAAATTATCAAATGTAAAATTTCTCGGTAATAATTTAGGTGGAAATATGAACATTTCATTTAAAGGTTTAAAAGCATTAGCAATCGTAAAAACCAATGGATAAGCACTAAAAGCTCCAAAAGCCAATAAAAAGACAATTAAAACAACATCTCCTTGCCAACTTCGAGAAATTCGTTTCTTACCTCTTTTCCCTCGTTTTACTAATTTTCTTTTTGCTAAACTTAATTTTAATTCTTGAATATTTTTCTTTTCCATTTTAAGTACCTACCCTCCTAATAACTTTTTGAACGAGGGTATTTGCAATAATCATAATAAAAAACAAAATAGTCGCAATCGCGCTTGCATAACCTAATTCTAGCCGTTGTGAGCCCGGACCAAAATCCATCATGTGAGTCACAATAGTATGACCAGAATATTCTACTGATGGGAATCCCAACAACGCCGTTGAAACCGAGGCTATTCCAAAAGAACTCGTTATTTGCATCAAAGCTCCAAACATTAATTGCGGTTTCATTTGAGGCAAAGTAATATACCATAATTCTTGCCACCTATTTTTAATACCGTCGATTGCTGCTGCTTCATAAAGAACAGTATCAACTGTTTGCAAACCGGCAACAAATGATAAAAATGATACTCCTAATGAGAGCCACAATTGAACAATAATTATTATTGGCAAGGCATATTTGGGTGTTCTTAACCACTGGATTGGTTCGGAAATAATGTTTAAATTAATTAAAAAGCCATTTAGATAACCATAATAATCACCAGAAAATATTAAAATCCATAATAAAAAGGCAGAACCGCTAATACTTGGAGCGTAAAATATAATAGTAAATAACCATCTTACCTTTCTTGGTAATTCATTGATTAACCAAGCAAAAATAAAAGAAGCAAAATAAGAAATAGGTCCTACAATGATTGCCAAAACAAAAGTATTTCTTAAAGCGATTAAAAACTCATCATCATGTAGAAATAAACTAATATAATTATTTAATCCTGCAAATCTAGGTGGATTTAACATATCAAAGGTACTAAAAGATAAGAAAAAACTTATCACAACCGGCAAAACAGTAAACGTGATGAATAATAACATAAAGGGAATAAGCATACTGTAATACACTTTTTTAGATTTAATTTCTTTTAATAAACTTGCTTTTCTCATAGGCCTAATTCTTTACGCTTCCTTTTTAATTCTTCATTAATCTTTAAATGATAATGATACAAAGCGTCCTCTGGAATAATTGAGCTATTCAAAACACTTCTAAAAGCATTATCGATGTGCCTCCCAACGATATAATCGCCAGGCACAGTTGGAATACCTTTAGCATATTTTCTTTGTTCAGTTAATATTAAATAGTCTTTAGCGGGCCAAGGTAATTTTTTAAAAGCTTCCAAATTAGCTGTTGGATACCTGGCCGCAGCACCTAAAATGGCTTCCATTCCTCTTGCATAATCTGTTTGTGTATCTTCACTTGTCCACCATTTTAAAAACTCCCAAGACTGAGTAATTTTATTTGATTTTTCCATAATCACTGTTGCCGCTACCGTTGATGTTGTATAGTTATTGATTACACCATCTATTTCAGTTCCAGGAATCAAACCATAATCCCAAACTCCATAGATCTCCGGAGCGAATACTGCTAAAGTGTTATATAATGAATAATTAGCAATCCCAATTGGCATTTCTCCACTTCTAAAACGATTCGCAAAATTAGCGTCTAACGCAAAACCATAATCCCAAAATAATTTTGTAAATAATAAAAACGCCTCCAACGAACTCCTTTCTAAAAGAGCTGATTCTGCACCATTATTTAAATATAAAGAGCCTTCTCTTTGCTCAATCATAGAATATAAAACCGTTGATAAACTACCTTGAGAAGTAGGAATGTAAAACTCAAAATAGTGTTTTTGTAGAAGCGGTGAAATATCCAATACTTCTTCCCATGTTTGAGGAATCTTATTAATTCCAACTTCTTTTAAAATATCGTTACGATAAAACGTTACTAAAAAATCTTCAGTATCAGGCAATCCGTAAGTTTTACCATCATACGTTAAAGGAGTTAAGCTTGAATCACTAAATCTTGTTTTAATTTCAGCAAAATCAGCAAATCTTGAAACATCTACTATGGCGTTTCTAATCCCCCAATTAACGGGTAGTTTTTGATCAACACCAATCGCAACATCAGGACCATGGCCAGACAAAGTTGCCGATAATAAAATACTCATATTAACCATTTTTATATCAACATTTATTTGATTTTGAACAACAAATGACTCATCTACCAATTGTCTCAGTAGCGTAGTTTGGTCTCTTCCAGCACCAATCCAAACCTCAATAGTTTCACCTCGAACTTTGTTTTGTCCTACCATTTCACCTTCATCTTTAAAGGCACCAATAAATAAGATAATTTCATGCCAAATTTTTTCAAAAATATTTGTTTTAACTTTCTTGAATTTATAATTTTCACCAGTAATAAAGATTTGATCAATTGTTAAAGGTTGCTCAGAAACTTGAATAACCCAAGTCCCTAATGCAGCAATATTTTTTTCAAATTCATTTAAACCCTTTTGAATATTTTTTTCATCTTTTATAAATCTCTTAATTTGATTAACTATCCGTTCAAAAGGCCCAATTAATTCATTTCTTGAACCACCTAATGATATTATCGCTTCTTTTATTCCATCAAGATTTTCTAAATAAGTGTTTAAACGAAGATTTAAATCCTTGATATGTCTATTTAATAAATAATCTTGAAGAGGGTCTGGATGAAGTCCCGTTCTCATAACAACTTCTCTATAAAATGACCTTAGTTCTAAAATTAAACCATTTGTTTTTTGAACTAGCTCACCATATTTACCAATACTTGCTTGAAGAGAAATAGTATTTTTCCCCTCCTTCAAATAAATATAATTAGGGTTTTTACCACCAACAGTAACAATCTGTAAATCATTTGAATATTTAAATTCTATTTCTTTAGCTTCTGCAAATGGTATTTCATCATTCACATATAAAGTTCTCGTTGTTTTAAAGCCTCTAGAATAATTTTGCATTACTTTAAAACTGAGTTGATAAAACCCCTCATTTAAGACATCTAAATCCCAAATAATTGTATCTCCAGCAACTCGCCAATTATTACCTCCAATAGCGTTAAAACGAGTGGTAAAAGCCTTGTAAGGGCTATATTTCGAAGTTTGGTACTCAGCGATAGGATTAAGAGTGGGGGATGTCTTCAAATAAGGCTCTTCAGCTTCAATAATATAAGAATCCCCATTAATTATTCTCGCTCCTTGATTATAGTGCTTATTATAATAACCATCATAGGATAACAACTCTTCTTTATTATAAAGTCTTAATTCACCAATCACGAACGGTTCCCTAATTGAAGTAAGTGTTATTTTATGGCTTCCTTCAGTAAAATAAAAAAGGTAAGGCTCATTATAAAAACCGAAAACATCTTTAATGTCAGTCTCTTTCCACAAATATCTTTCTTCTTGTTTAGGCCTAATATCATCTTTATCTTCTTCTCTTTTTTCTGACACTTTAAAAGCATCTTGATAAAAGCGGTGAAAGACAATTGTTTCAGCTTCATTAAAAGGATAATGATCATCAATCATTAAACCCTTTTGAATTGAAGCTCCTCTTCCTTCAATTGAATAATAGAGCACGGAAATGTTGTAAAAACCTTCTTCAACAACGTCAACATTAAAGCTAATATTGCCCGTTTCAGGAATATAAAGCCCTTCATTACTAATACCATCATCATCTTTAAACATCGAGTAATATGGTTCATCCTCAACAAAAAGTCCATCTTCATAAACATATTCATTTAAATCGATTATTATTTCACTATTAGCATAGCGATTATATTTCTTTTTATAATCATCATAAAAATCACCATTACCAGCAGAATTCTCATAAATTGAGCCCTCATAATCACTAGCAACCAGTGATGGTGTTTTATCATTACTACCAATAGAAATTAACGCTATTAAAAATGCTAATGTAACAGCAACAATAACTAATTTTTTCACTATTATTCACCCCTACGATAAAACAAGTTTAATTCTTCCAACTTTTCTTTAAAATCCTCATTTAATGCTGGAACCCTAACGTAACCACCAATCAAAACATAATAAACAACAATAATAAAACTAAAACCACCTAAAACAAACCCTAAGATCGGAATCCAAATAGCTAAAAAAACAATCCCCATAGCAATTAAGATAAAAATAATTCCTCTCACAATAAAAGCAACACTAAGTAAATAAGAATACTTAACTAAAGTTATTACTTTCTCATCATAAATAACGGTAATAACCAAAGCATGAAAAAGAGCGATAATAGTAATCAAAAAGACCAAAAACGTCAACATATAACTAATAAAGTAAAACCAAGAAAAGTCTTCAAATCCTTTCTGGAAAAACACTAAATTAAAGGTTAATACCATTAATAGTGGTAAAAAAAAGAACCAAATTTTAAAAGGTTTCTTAAAGATATTTTTAAGAATTTGAAAATAATAACTTCCCACACTTAAATCTTTATTTTCTTTTAAGGCCGCGATAGTAAAAACTCCAGCACTTATCGCTAGTGGAAAGCCCACAACAAAAAGCCCTAAAATCATTGTTAAAAACATTAAAACACTTAACCATATTATTTTAAATAAATACTCTGTATAAGCATAAAATTTTGAATTAATGTATTTTTCAAAAAATTGCATCTTTCATCCTTTGTTACGCTTAACACAAGCACGCCAATTAAGACGTGCTTGTTAGCGTAATTCATTTCATTCTATTCTTTAATAAAAAACTCTTACCAAATATTATTTCTTAGTTAAAATAACTTCTTTAGAATCAACAAAGGTATCAATTGAACCTCTCCAACCTTCGCCACCTGTTGCACCCAATGTATCCCATGGCTTCATATAATGATAAGCAATAAAATCTCTTGCTGGAGCTGTTTTTTCTTCTTCTCCTACTTGATAAGTAACTGTCAAGCCATTTTTACCAATCAACAATACATCACCATCAGCTAAATAACCTTCCAAGCCACCTAATTGAGCGTTGTTTACAGCATAGTCTGGATCAGCTTCCCAACCATTAGCTGCAGTATATTTTTGCTTAGCAATTATACCTCTTGACCATTTCGCTTTTAAATCGCTATCTAATAAAACATTAGCTGAAGCATTTTCTGTACCTAAGCCTGGCGATGTTGCTGTAAGTTTATATTCAACTTCACCCAAGTCTGTAACCATATAAATGTAATTTGCTAGTTTATATTTATCAGTATAATTTCTTCTTGAGAAATATTCTACGGCATTCATCATCGCTACTTCAAATACCATTTCACCGAGTTGATAAGTTTCAAGTGTGTATCTAGCAACATCTACTGCATCTGACATTGGTGAATCTTTATGATTTTCATCACCAATTGCTTTAACGTAATAAGTATTAAATCCTTGATATTCATCAACACTATAAACATCAAAACTTGTGGTTGTTACAGTGGCAAGTAAAACTGTTTCTTTGTAACCTGGATTTAAATAAACCTCGTATTCAATTGCGCCATTGAGTTCATTCCACTCTAATAGTTTAGTTTCTCCATTATATGTTACTGTTGGTTTGAACAATGGTTTAATATCAGTATCGATTTCTAAAACAACTTCTTTAGCATCGATTAATTTAGCATTATCTGTTTCTCTCCAGCCTTCTGTTGTACCGAAAACCCATGCTTTCATATAGTGATAAGCAAGAAAATCTCTTGCTGGAACAGTTTTTTCTTCTCCACCTTCAACATAAGTAATAGTCAAAGCATTTTTACCAATTAATAAAATATCTCCTGTTGCTAATACATTATCGATGCCTACTAATTGAGCACTATTACTATTATAAGACGAATCGTTAAACCAACCTTCTTCTTGGCTATATGTTTTACCCGCTAAAATTGGTCTTACCCATTTCGCTTCCATGTTTTCATTTAATAAAACGTTAGTAGAAAAGGCTTCAGTTACTGTAACATCGTCAGGTACTTGATCGATATTAACTAACATATAAATATATTGGCCAAGCTTAGTTTCATCACTTAAATTTCTTCTAATAAAGTAGTCGGTTGCTTCAATAACAACAACATCAAAATAATGATCACCTAATATATAAGGAGTAAATTCATATTGATCAACTAAAACTAGATTAGAACGCGGACTATCGCTATGTGCGTAATCGCCAATTCCCACTACTGAATAATTATTCATTCCATTATGATCTGTAATCTCTGCTGGATCAAAGAAGTTTTCTTCAGTTTCACCAACTAGATTTCTAACATCACCAATTTGTAAATAAACTTCGTAAGATTCAATGCCATCAATAAGTTCCCATTTTAACAATCCATCTTCTTCATCAAACTCTAAAACTGGTGCTTCTTCTATTTTAGTTGTTTCAACTTTTATATATTCGATTACATTTGAAGGTACTGAATTCGAGTATTTAAAGATATCAATTGAATTAGCAACAACTGTAACTTCATAGAATGGATCATCATCATCTGACAATTCTAATTCTAGAGTGGATAAGTCTATTTCTCTAACTGTAAGAGGTTCGCCAACAACTTCACCGTCAATTAATAAAGTATAAGATGTCGCATTAGTTACAGCTGGCCAGGAAACTGTATGTCTTTTAATAGAAATTATTGGAGAAGTTATTGGATCTGGTAACGGCATTACAACTTCATAGTCTTCAACAAAATCTACTTTCATTCCTGCAATGTTCTCAACATCACGATCATCTTTATAAGCTACTCCACCTTCGTATTCTGATGCAAATGTATTAGCAACAATAAATACTCGCGATTTTTGGGTTGTTCCTGGAGTAGGAGCGATTAATAAATATCCACCCTCAGGAATTATTTCATCTAACCCTTTTAATAAATTTCCTCCGGCTAAGCCAGCATCAAAATCATATTTAGCCCAATCAAGTGGAGTTTCCGCGCCATCATAAGTATAAACTGTTTCACCATCAATAACGTCTAATTGATGATATGCACCAGTAGACATACGAACATGAACAATTTCTTTATCAGCGTTTAAAATAATTATTGAACCATAAACAAAAATTGGAATACCATTATTTTTAGTATGGTTTTCTGCATGTTCTTCTAGTTGATCTAGATAAAAAGCTTTTTCCATAATAAAAAGCTTGTCGACAAATCTAAAATTAGCTCCACTGCCGTCATCGTCGATAAAAGCTGTTGGGTCGTTATAAATATATTCCACCCATGAATCACCAATTACAGCTGCATTAATAGTTGCATGTAGCGCTGGTACTACTACCACTACTCTTTTAACTTTTGAAGCGTTCCCAGCACTATCTTTTGCAGTATATTCAACTTCATATTCTCCTGCAGCATTTTTATCATAATCTTTTTTGTCAACAGTAATAGTGACATCATAACCATCTACGTTATCTCTTGCTTGGACGCCAGCAAGTAAATCAATTTCTTCGCCTTCTAAATGCTCAATTGGAAGAAGTTTTCCATCATCTCTGAGATTTAAAAAAGCCGGCGGAACGACATCTCCATCATCCCCATTGTTTGGTTTGCATGCTGTTATCCCTAAAATCACAAAAAATCCTAGTGCAAAGACAGCAAGCATTTTTAAAAATCTTTTTTGCATATATTTCCCTCCTATTTGCTTTCAAATATATTATATAATTGTAAAGTTGTATAGTCAAGTTAAATTTTAAAATACTATTTCACAGTTGATGAATAAAAAATATCAGCAAACTTAATTGTTAAATATCCTTCTTGACTTAACTCTTCTTCTAAAAAGTCTAATTGAGTTATCAATTTATTGTTATAATCTTCAATAATACGCCTTAAAGTGTCTATTCTACTAATAGTAGCTATTAACCTTGTCTCTAAGACTTCAAGGCCATATACTTTATAATTACTAAGCCATCTTTCTTTAAAATCATTTAAAACAAGATTAACACTTTTTTCTAATTCTTTTAACTCCTCAGCTAAGCTTATTTTATTTTCTTTATCTTGATATTGTTTTAATAGTTGTTGTCTTAGTTTTAATTTATTATTGAGTAAATTAGCGATATTATAAACCGGATTAGTAGTTAACTTATTTTCTTTTAACTTCTTAATATAGTCATCTAGTTCTTTAATGGCTTCATTAAAACTATTAGGCTCATATAAAAAGGTGTTGTTAAGATAGATTGCTAAAATGATATCATCCCATAATAATCTAATTGGTGAAATTTTAAGATCGTTAAGTTGGCTTATTAAAACTGCATCTTGATAATCTTTATTAGTTAAAAACGTAAAGACATCTTCTTTTACCTTATTATCATAAATATGATTAATAACGTCATATAAGCCTAAATAAATAGAATCATAATCAACATAAGCGCCATCATCTTGCCATTGAGTAAAGCAAATTTCTTCTAAGCCATATTCTTTACTAACATCAATATGCATTAAAGCAGTTCTATCTGTTTGAGTTTTATCGTAAGTTAGTTTTGTCCAAATCCAAGTCCCAGAAGCGAAGATAATCTTTTTATTTAAAGTTAAATGCTTTTTAACCATTCCTTCAACAATTTCCTTTTTATAATTATAATAATCCCAATAAACCAAACCAACATTACTAGGAATCTCTTTTAAATAACTTTCTTCAAAATCGATATTATAATCATAATAACTTTCATGCTTAGAGTACATTCTAAAAAACATATCACTCCAAATATAAACTTCTTCAAATCCTTCTTTTAAAGCGAGTTCATTAACTTTCTTTAAATGCTCCATAAATAGTTTAGGTTGGGGAGTATAACCTTCTTCTTTATAATATCTTCCAAACCCTAAACCAAATGTCTCATCCATGCCAACATGAATTTTAGTAGTAGGGAAAACTTCTTTCAATGTTTTTAACATTAAAGTTATTAACCGGTAAGTATCCTCACTCCCAACTTTTAAAACGTCACTAGTATCTTTAAATTTAGCACTGCTTGGCCATCTTAAAAATTGGCCCATATGGCCTAATGTCTGCACACAAGGAATTAAAGTTATACCTAATTGATTGCTGAAATCAACTAACTCTTTTAGCTCTTCTTTACTATATTTACCTCTCAAATAACCAAACTTAGGCAGTTCTTTTATTTCAAAAACATCTTCCATATAAAGCCAAATCTCATTAAAACCTAATAAAGCATGCTTTAAAATTACTTCTTTAAAATAAGTTAGTTTGAAAACAGCATTGCGAGATAAATCAATCATCGTCGCTGTTTTCTTAAAGTGATTTTTTAGTTCTTCTTCACCATTAATTAAATATAACAACCCTTCAGGAATATTTTTATAATAAAGAGTATCTAAAACTAACTTAGTCTCCTCACCTTTAATATACTCCGTTGGCTCCTTAATCTCATAACCATAACTATTAACTATATTAATTGCTTCTTTCATCAAATTTCTCCTTCATTTTTAATCATTTTTTAATAAAAAAAGAAAATAAACTTACGATAACTCTCTGTTAAATTATCTTATCAATTAATTTTCTTTCTTTTCCTTAAGATTACAAGGACACTACTTCCTAATAAAATGCTTATGCTAGTTAAGAACAGGGGGTTAGCAGTAATCCCGGCAAAACAGCCCGTCTTCTTTACTATTTTTTCTTCAAAAACAAATGAATATTCTTTTTTCTCAAAATTAGACAAATCATAACTGATTATAAACTCATCACCATCATTAATTTCAAGATCTTCAAATATCGCTTGACGATGGCCTTTAGTTTTTAATAATGCCACCTTTTTATCGCCAGAAATAAGGTGTGTTATTCTCATTCCATCGACCATTAAATCATCATCACTATAATAAACATCAACAATCCATTTATTATTATCTCTTTTTAAATCAATTCTATCAAAACTAGGATAATTATAAACTGGTGGCAATTTAATCTTATCAATTACTTTATTAAAAATCGCGAAATTATCTTTTATTACGGCAATCACATTATTAACTTCTTCATCAATAGTAAACTCATTTCCAACTAATTTTCCATTGTGGAAAATTGTCGTATTTTCACCAGCATTAATGTTAATTATGTTTTCATCTTTAGTTACAACTACTTCTTCTTTAACTTTTGGTTTAATAAAGAAAATAGCATTACCTACTGCCCTATAAGGAGACTCAGAAGGCCTATTAATCATTTTAAAGACACCATCTTCTTTAATAATCATTTGAGTTGAACCGCCACCATCTAAATTAAAACCATTATAGAGGTTGTTTTCTTTCATAATCAAAGCTAATTCTCTTAAATCGACTCCATTGGAAAATCCGGCTTGTCTGCCATCAACGGTGATTAAAACCGGTTTATTATTAATATCAAACCCTAGAGCTGTTCTAGGATGCCTCGATTCGTTATGATTAACATCTTGTCCACCAATAACACTAAAATCAACCAACTCCCCAGCTCTTAACACATGGGAATCGACACCTACCATTTGGTCCCCTTCTTCAAAATCACTAGTATCTTTTTGAATTTTAAAAAGAGGGTTTTTGGTTAACAAGGTATTTAATTCCATGTTTGTTGAATATACTCCGAGCTGTTGATTAGAAAGTGAAGTTGTACTTTCTTTTATTATTTTTCCACTATAAAAATTAGCATTTTCTAAAGATGATTGCATCAAAACATGCCCGACAAAATGTTTTGAAGATAAACCTTGAAAAGAAGGTGTATAAAGATAAGTGCCTTCCCTGTTTGCTGGCTTATTAAAATCGATAATTGCTTCTTTATAAAGTAGTGCTCCCGTTATTTCATCATATAAGTATAAACTATAGCTATCTGCTAGTTTTAATTGTTTAATCGTTTTTAAGAATTCACCATCTTTGTCCATCAAAACGCTTAAATATTTAATATGGTTATAAGGTTTTATTAACTTGGAACCAAAAATTAAATTAGCGTTAACTAAGTTAGGGGGATAAAAAAAGTAATCAGCATTAACTCCAGCTAACACTTCATATCCAGGATTTTTAGCCTCAAAATCTTTTGCTAAATCAATCACATTTTTTAAAAGCAAACTCCCAAAATCTGTAAAATAACTCCAAACCGCTATTTCGACTTGGTCTTCTTCTTGAATTCTCAAAATGTTAATATTTTGTAAGGAACTACCACCTTTATCATTAATCATATTAGCGGTAATATGCTGATGAGAAAGATGAGAAATAGTTCTCACTTCTTTTGTTTTTTCAAAATAATTTAAATTGTTCGCAGCAATAATCTTATTATTCATAAATGATAATATTAAAAATACTCCTATCAAAATCTTTTTCATAACCCACCTTACCAATTACAACTCATTTTATCATTTTTTTTACTGCTTGTCTATACAATTATAAAAAAATAATAAATTGGTGCTTTTATTTAATTTTATCAACAAAATAATAAGGTTCTTTTTTTAAAATTTCGCTAGCTTTTTTTAATAATTCATTGGCTTCTATCAAAAAAGATTCTTCGCCATTAATCGAAACTTTTTGCAAATCTTTTTCAGACAAGATATTAATTATTTTATCATAACGTTGATAAAAATTGCTCATATTGGGCAACTTTACCACATTATTAATTTTTACACCATCGTTGTTTTTTATTTCAACTATGAATTCTCGTTTTATTTTTCGGTAAGGTAGTTCATTAAGATTTTCCACTAAATGCATAAATGTGTTTGGTTTTAAAGTAGAGCCTAACATTAAAATTTTTGCGTTATATTTTAACATTTTATAATATGGTGAATTTAGTCCAATTGTAATTTCATCTAAATAATGGTTATTAGTTAATTCGATTTTATCTTTACCCCATACTGCCACAGAATGAATCGGATTTAGGCTTCTAATAACTCCTTTTTGTTGTCGAAATACTTCACTTATCACCCCCACACTTGATGGGGTATTATTGAGGTCAAAATAAGGGTTATTTTCATTTACAACATCGTAAGTCAAAGTCGGCATTAAAATGTTGCCTTTCTCACCTATAACCTCCATTAAAGCTTCAATAACATCTTGAGGGCCCAGCTTTTGTAAGTGTAACGACTTAAAAGAAGAATGAACTACAAGGGTCATTCCCGCTTTAATACCTGCATTTTTAAAACCTTCAATAAGAGCTTGATATTCTTTTATCATTTAACCGCCATCTGAACAAACTTATATTGATCACTACGATAAAAACTTCTTACTATTTCAAATGGTCTTCCATTGCTTAAATAAGTATCCCTTTCAATGTATAAAATTGGTTCTGTTACATTGATGTTTAAAATATTTGCCAGCTCTTTAGATGGCTTTTTAGCTTCAATGCTTTGTTTACAATGTGACACTTTCAACTTTAATTCTTTTTCTAAATATTTATAAAAAGAACCTTCTAAATCCTTTTTAGTGATATTAGGGAAGATATTTTTAGGGATATGAAGTATTTCAAATAAAACTGGCACATTATTACCGTAACGAATTCTTTCAATATAGTAGATTAGATCTCCCTTTTTTAAAAATAATTTTTCCGCGATAATTTGATTTGCTTTTATTTCTTTAAAAGTAATAACTTTGGAACTTACCTTTCTGTTAGTCGCTTCCATTTCTTCTGTAAAAGAGCGAATCCCTTGGATTGATTTTTCTATTTTAGCATTGGAAACAAAAGTACCTTTACCTTGATGTCTAAACAGCAAACCTTCATTAACCAAATTGTTTAAAGCCTGTCTTACCGTCATCCTAGAAACATTATACTTTTCCTTTAATTCGTTTTCACTAGGAATTAAATCTCCACTCTTAAAACTACCATTATTGATGGCAGCCTTAATATCATTTTCGATAATTAAATAAATTGGTGTTGTCATTTTATCATCCTTTTTTATTGCCTTTTAATTATTTAGTATATAATGGTTATGGTGATCAAAATGAACTATTTAGTATTTGATATCGGCGGCACATCAGTTAAATATGCTGTCATTGATAACTCTTTAAACTTTCTTTTAAAAAATAGTTTCCCTACCAATGCCCATTTAGGCGCTATCTCTATTTTAAAGGAAATAGCTAAAAAAGTAAAACAATTATCGAGCTATCAGCCAAAAGGGTTAGCATTAACAAGTGGTGGTGCAATTAATTCTCAAACTGGGTTAGTTTTAGGGGCCTCTGAAAACATTCCTAGTTACATCGGAATCAATGTCATTGATTTTTTTCAAAAAGAATTTAATTTACCAACCACAATCTTAAACGATGTTAACGCTGTTGGATTAGCAGAAAGTAAGTTGGGAGCAGGAAAAAATTTTAACAATCTTTTAATTTTAGCATTAGGAACAGGGATTGGAGGAGCTTTAATTATTAATAATAAGCTTTATGAAGGCAATTATTTCGGAGCTGCTGAGTTTGGAAAAATGATAATTGAAGGGAATGATTGGGAAGCTACTACTTCCACTAAAGCTTTAGTAAGCATTATTAAAACACAAAGAAAGGTTAATAATGGTCTTGATGTTTTTAAACTTTACGATGAAAAAGATCCCTTTGTAAAAGCTGAAGTTGACAAGTTTTATTATCGTTTGGCCTTAGGAATTATTAATCTCACTTATTCTTTTGGACCTGATATCGTAATTATTGGTGGCGCTATTTCCAATCGTAAAACATTTTTAAAGGAGCTTAAGGAAATCTTAATACCCCTCTTACCACCGTTTTATCAAAACAATTTTAAAATTGACATCGCCCAATATAAAAATGATGCAGGAATGCTAGGAGCACTCATACATCATCTTAATAATAAATAATTATAATTTTTAAATACTTTAAGCTATCTTACCAATGAAAGATAGTTTTTTGTTTTTAAGGAGTTGTTTTTTCGGCATCATTTTCAAAATAAGGTTGTTTAATTAAAAACTTATAAAGTGGATCATATAAAATCAGTACGCTAAAAGCCCCACTAAGAGCCATCAACGCTTCAAAAGGTAAGTCACTAACAAGATAAGCATAAACATTAATCTCAAATTGCAAAACAGCCCCAACCATCATAATCCAACCATAAACAAAACCAAATACAAAGGCAAAGCCAATCAAAAAGTATTTAGACTTAACTTTTTTGAAAATAGTTATCACGAGCGGAATTAAACTCCACGCAACCAACATCGGAAGCGCTACATAAGGGTTTATAGTTCCCATATATAAGTTGTCTAATAAAGTATGGATAATGACTATAACAAGCGTTTTTTTAAATCCTAATAATTTCGTATACAAAATAAACAGCAAAACAGTAAGCTGGATATTAGGTAAAATAGTAAGGGCTTGTTCCAAGACGAAGACAATACTACTAAACATCGCTATTATTACTATGTCCATAATTTTATTATTCATTTTATCACTCTATTTTCGTTAATTTAAAAGTTAAAACATCATCCTCGCTCACAAAGTATCCAGCGATTCCAACCACAGCTGATTCGCCATTAATAATGAACTCAATAAAAAAACCTTCATCATCACTAATAACGTGATTACCAATTTTTATTTCATTTAAAAAAGAGCCATAAGCTGATTGTGTAATTTTAATCTCATAAAACATATCTAATAGTTCATATGCACTTGAAGATTCTTCAATTTCATGAACTTTTGATGAAATGTCACTATCACCATCATTTAAAATTACTGTCACTTCAATTAAATCACCTTTTTCTGGTATTGGCTCACAACCAGCAATTAAAAATAAGCTAAAAAACAACACTATCACTGCTAATAATCTTTTCATTTTTTTCACCTCCAGTCTAAAAATAAAAATTTTCTACCTGGAAGGATAGAAAACAATCTTATTATGAAAGTTTCGTTAAGCACACCCAGGCAAAACTTAAATTATCATTAGGTAGGTCTCCCGGCTTCGGTTTCTTCCCTGTTTATTCCTTCTCAAGTTTCCTCAATGGTTATTATAAACGGTCCACCTTCACGGTTGCTGGGGCAGCGCAAGCTTTTACTTGCTTCCCTTGTTAAACCTAATAATTATTTAGTTACTTTATTTTATCATTTTTTACTAGCGATAACAATCACTTTTATGAGTTGTTTTTATCGCTGCTTCCAAATCCGCCTACTCTATTATTATTAAGTGGCTTATCATCGCTTGTTTTTAAATATTTGACAAAAATACCTTGGCAAATTTTCTCACCTTTTAAGACTTTAACAGTTTTATTTTTAAAGTTATATAAAGGAAAGATAATGTGGCCTTCGTTATTATCATTATTAAAGTAATCGCTGTCGATAACACCGACACTATTAGAAAGCATTAAACCCTTTTTAAGACCTAAACTGCTTCTCGCAAAAATAAGTAAAGTCTCGTCTTCATTCATTTCCACCTTAATTCCAGTCTCCACAAACTTAATTTCCCCTGGCTCAATAATAACCTCTTCTAAAGCACTAAAATCATACCCTGAAGAATGATTAGTCGCTCTTGTTGGAAGGGTAGGATTTAACTTCCGATATTTTTCAATTAAATAAAATTTTCTCATCAATATACTCCTTTAAATATTTTAAAATAACTATTTCTCTTTTTAGTATTAGTGTTGGTTCTAATAAGTCGGAACCTTCTTTAAGTCTTTTAGCGATAATTAACTCGTTTTGCTTGATTGCTTCAATGGGAGTTACCCATTTCGATTCCATCCCAAAATCGAGTTCATACTTTTCCTTATTTGGGGTTAAATATTTTTCTACTTCAACCAAATAATAATAGTGTTTGGAAATTCTTTCTTGATTATTACAATTGTTGATAGTTTCTAAATAACCGAAAGCTTGATATTTTTTTATAAGCGCTCCGAGTTCTTCCTTTAACTCTCTTTTTAAAGCCTCAATTAAAGACTCGCCTTCTTCAACTCCTCCTCCAGGTGTTAAGTAGTCCTGATAGCGCCTAGAAAAGGTTAAATGAATTTTATTATCTTTAATAATGAGCGCCCTTACCGTATCTCTACTAGGGGGGCACTTTCCTTTAGTAGTGCTATCTCCCATTATTTTAGCTATCTTTTTCATCTTTAGCCCTTGGGTGATATTTATCATATTCTTGTCTTAATTTTTCCGTTGTTAAATGAGTGTATATTTGAGTGGTTTTTAAATGACTATGGCCTAATAGTTCTTGAACAACTCTTAAATCAGCACCATTGTTAAGAAGTGCAGTCGCGAAGGAATGTCTTAACATATGGGGACTTAAATGGATATATTCGCCTGCTTCTTTGATAAGTTTATTTAAGATTACTCTTAGTCCTCTGGTTGTGAGCGGGGTGCCTTTATAGTTAATAATTAATAAATCGGTTTTAAGATCACTTTTAGTTAATAAATAAGGCCTTGTAAAAGTTAGATAATAACTAATTTCAGCAATCAATTTATCATGTAAAATAGCGATTCTTTCTTTTGAACCTTTACCTAAAATAATTATTTGCCTTCTCGCTAAATCGATATTAGTAATTTTTAAATCGCATAATTCACTCGCCCTCAAGCCTAAAGAGTATAAAAGATCAAAAATGAGATAATTTCTTTGCCCTAAAGGGGTGCTTTTATCAATCGATTGATAAATTGCCGTAATTTCTTTTTCATCGATAATATTTGGTAACCTTTCTGCTTTTTTAGGTGGTTGTAAAAGCTCAACTGGACTCTTATCAAGGTAATTTTCTTTTACTAAAAATCTATAAAATGATTTTAATGAAGAAAGTTTTCTTCTAATGGTAGCGCCTTTAAATTCACTTAAAGAATTTAAGTAATAACCAAATACTCTTTCTCTTTCAATTAAGAGGGTTTCACTGAATTGTTCTCGTCTTAAAAACTCTTTAAAATGATCAAGATCACTTAAATAGCTTTTGACTGTTAAATCAGCATAGTTTTTTTGATATTTTAAATAATCTTTAAATTTTTCAATTAAAATCTTATCTTCCATCTTTACCTCTTCTTTTATAGTTTATCATATCAGCTTAAAAGATAAATCGAAACAGTTCATTATTGCCAAGAGAATTCGCCTTGATGTTTTTTAGCTAATGCGATAAAACAATCAATAGTTTTCGATTATAGTTATTAGAAAGGATTACTTAATTATGCGTTTTACAATGTGGTCTTGGTTTCATATTATTTATCTTATTTCTCCATTTATTTTCTTTTTAATATTATTTTTACTCACAAAAAATAAGTCTACCAAACAAAAACGACTTATTGGTATTGTATTATCAATTGTCGCTGTAGTCTTACTTTTTTTAAGAAATTTAGAAATCTATCTTGAAAATGGTCTTGACGCTGAAATAATACCGCTACAAATTTGCCATTTTGCTAATTTTATTATGCTCTTCGCTTTTATTTTTAATAATAAAACATATTTGCTTTATCCTTTTGCCTCAACTTACCCGCCGCCTTCACTTCGATTGTTTTCGCTAACAGTTTAGAAAACTATAACACGCTTTTAACTTTTAGAGGAATGGCTTATCTTTGGGGTCATTTGTTAATTGTCAGTATCGTGTTGTGGAGTTATTTTATTGGCTTTGTTAAAATCGACAAAAAAACCTTTTTAAAAACAGTTATAACGATGGCGGTTTTATATCTTTCTGCTCATCTTATTAATAATTTATTAATGTTAACTGGTTTAACTCCTAATTATTTTTACACCATTATCCCTGAAGATGGTACTCCTTTAGAATGGTTTTATAATTTAGGTCAAGATTATCATCTCAGTAGTTTCGTTATTAACCCTATTTACCTACTAATATCGATGTTTTTTGGTTTAGTGGTTGTAATTATATTTTACTTTATTTATAAAGTTTTATTACCTTTAACCGCCCTTAAGAATGAGAAAAAGCTACTTAGTTAAAACGATATCTTTATAAACTCTTTCATAAATAAAATAAGTTAAATAAGCGATGATAAAACTAAAAGGAATAATTAATCCTAATCTTAAATAAAAACTAGCCATCGCGAAATTTTTAGAGTAATGAATCCACATTGCCATTGTATTAAATAAAAAAGCAGTAAAATAAGTGATAATAATAATCAAGTACCAACGGTATCCTTTCGGTTCCTTTGTTAAGAGTGCTGGCAGTAAGCTCCAGGCGATACTGGAAAATACAAAAAGCGGTTTATAGCCATAAGGAGACATTAATCCCATCGCTGTATCCGCTACTATCCCAACTACCAAACCATATGTTCTCCCTATCATAAACCCGGCAATAATTAAAGGAATACTGTAAAAAGGAACGTTAAAATTATCAGGCATTATCGGATCGAAAACCATCCTAATAACGACACTTAAGGCAGCTAAAACAGCTCCAATAGTGATTTTTGTAATTTGTTTATTCATAAAAAAAGACCTCCTCGTTTTCAGAGATCCACTATAATAAAAATACAGCGGACGCAAACAAAAGCCGCTACTTATGTATTCGTCTAACCCCTACATCCCATGAGTTAGCACTTGACGCTTTCGTCTTACTCTGCGTTTTTACTATATCACATTCACTAGAAGATGTCATTTAAAATAATAATTCATCTTTAAATCATAAACAATATTTAATTCTAAGCGGTGCGCTATTTGATAAGCTTTTTCAACCGCCCAATCATGAAGATAATTAACTTTATGGGTATCAGAACCTATAATTACTGGCGCTCCTTCTTCTTTAACCATTTTTAAAAATTCAATCCGAGGATAGCGATAATAGCGTTCATCTAAAGAGTTATACTCCTTAAAAGCTTTTCTTATACCATTAGCATTTAATTCAATCGGAATATTTAACTCTTTAGCAAGCTTGATTACCGGTCTTAAAAGTTCATACATTTCTTTACTGGGATTTAAAATATTATTAAAACAGATTTCAGGGTGGCATAACATATTAAAATAACCAGTTTTTAAAGCATCCATAACTAAATTTCGATAAAGTTCTACTTGCTCGTATCTTTCTAATCTAAAGGTGCTTTTAAACTTGTTGTTTTCTATAATATAATGTTGGCCTAAAATTAAATAATCTAAATCTCTTAAATAACTTTCATAAATATCGACTTCAGTAAAATACTCAATTTCTAAACCTTTATAAAAAGCAATATTATGCTTTTTTGCAAAACTTTCCCCTTCTTCTAATAAAGATAAATAAAGCGGAAATTCGCTCATATCCATCCTGACAGAATTAGCGGATTTTAAATAGGGCATTGGTGCGTGTTCACTAATTCCTAGCGCTTGATAACCCTGTTTAAATGCTTCTTTTAAATAATCTAAAGGAATTCCCTCAGCATGACGGCATAAATAAGTATGAGAATGAAAACTTTTTTTATGTTTTATCATACTATTTTCAAATTTTTAGCCGTCTCGTAAATGATTTCAACCGCGTCTTCTAAATGCTTTTTTTGATGCATACTAGAAGGCATTAATCTTAACCTTGCAGTTCCTTTAGGAACGGTGGGAAAGACTATTGGAGAGACAAATACTCCATTATCTAATAACGCTTTTGAAAGTTCAATTGTTTTTTCTTCATCTTTGATTATCAAAGGTGTAATTGGCGTTTCACTATTACCAATATCAAACCCTTTCTGGGCTAATAAAGCTTTTAAGTAATTAGCATTGTCCCAAAGTTTTTTTGTTCTAGTTTCATCTTTTTCTAAAATATTAAGTGCTTCAATAATCGCTGCTGCAGCAGCAGGAACGATGGTTGTTGAAAAAAGTTGGGGTCGTCCTCTATTTAGTAAGTACTCTCTTATTTCTTTTTTACCACTTACATAACCACCAACAACGCCAATCGCCTTTGATAAAGTTCCAATAATAAAGTCAACTTCACCATGCAAATTAAAATGATCAACGGTACCCCTACCATGGCTTCCTAAGACGCCACTCCCATGGGCATCATCGACATATGTCAAACAATGATATTTCTTCGCTAACTTAACTATTTCTGGTAACTTGGCAATATCGCCATCCATCGAAAAAACGCCATCGGTAATAATTAAACAAGTATTAAAGTTTTCTCTTTCAGTTTTTAAGATTGTTTCTAAAGCTGTCATGTCGCTATGTTTAAAAATTCTTTTTTCCGCTCTTGATAATCTTACGCCATCAATAATCGATGCATGGTTGAGTTCATCAGAAATAATTAAATCGCCTCTTTCGGTAACTGCTTGGATAACTCCAATGTTGCACATATAACCGCTTTGAAAAACTAGCGCTGCTTCTTCCTTTTTAAAATTAGCAAGTCTTTGATCTAATTCCTCGTGAATATCCATGTTTCCGACAATAGTTCTCACGGCCCCGGCTCCAACTCCATATTTATCAATTGCTTTATGAGCAGCTTTTTTTAAATTTTCATCATTAGCTAGTCCTAAATAATTATTTGATGATAAATTGATTACCTTTTTCCCATCTAAAGTGATAATAGCCTCAATTGGTCCATCACTTATTGGGGGTAATTTAAAAATTTTATTGTCCTTTAATTCCATCAATTTTTTACTAATTGAATCCATTTTTTTACTCCTCCTTTAAAGTTAAAACCACTTTACCACAGTCTTTATTTTTCATAATTTCAAAAGCTTTATCCATTTCACTAAATTTTAAATAGTGTGTTACTATTTTTTCTAAATGAAGTTTCTTAGTTTCTAAAAACGTTGATATTTCTTGCCAGTTTTGATACATCTTTCTCCCTGTTACTCCATAAAGTGTAATTCCTTTAAAAACAACTTTATTTAAATCAATTAAAGCATCTTTAGAAAAGACTCCTAAAATAGCCATTTTCCCACCTGGTTTAAGATACTCTAACGCTTGATTAAAAGCATGATCGTTACCAGAAAACTCTAAAACGACTTCGGCACCACCATTTGTTTCTTCTAAAACTCTTTTAACAACGTCTTCATTAAGAGCGTCAATTACAACATCAGCTCCTAGTTCTTTCGCTAGTTTAATGCGGGTTTGATTAGTTTCAATGGCAATTATCTTTTTAGCACCACTAGCCTTTAAAAGATCAACACTCATCAAACCAATCGGACCACACCCTAACACTACCACTTCTTTCATCGCAACATCAAAGTGAAAAGTAGTATGAACAGCGTTACCAAGTGGTTCTAGAACAGAAAGCAAGCGATGATCTAATCCTGACTTATCGACATATAAATTAGCTTCTGGCATCTTGATATATTCAGCAAAAGCGCCATCAATATCGACACCGATAACTTTAGTGTTTTCGCAAATATGAGCTTCTCCTCTCCGACAAAACTCACAAACTCCACAAACAACATGAGTCTCACTAGCGACGATATCACCAATTTTAACTCTCGAGACATTTTTCCCTACCGAAACAACTTCTCCAGAAAACTCATGTCCAATGGTAAGTGGTGGTTTAATGCGGTTTTTAGCCCAATTATCCCAATTGTAAATATGAACATCTGTCCCGCATAAAGAAACCGATAAGACTTTTATTAAAACCTCATTATCAGCGATATTTTTAGGAATCGCTTTTTCCACCAATTCAAAACCAGGTTTAGGTGCCGCTTTAATATATGCTTTCATTAATATTTATCTCCTTTATTTTATTTCCCAATTTATTTTTGTAAGACCTTTATTAATTAAAATTTCATTTGTTTTCTTAAACATGTTGGAACGATAAAAACTTCGGTAAAATGATAACGGTGAAGGGTGACTCGTCTTAATAACCACGTGCGTTTTATTAGTTATTTTTTTAGCAAACTGATGCGCATAATTACCCCACAATAAATAAACAAGATTATCTTTTGTTTGTAATAATTGAAATAAATTACTAATAAAGATCTCCCAACCAAAGCCTTGATGACTTAAAGGTTCGTTTTCAGTAACCGTTAAAATCGTATTTAAAAGTAAAACTCCTTCTTTACTCCAAGCCGATAAATCACCATGATTGGGAATTTGATAACCATACTCATAGCTTAACTCCTTGTAAATGTTTTTTAAACTAGGTGGCACTTTAACGCCGTCATTGACTGCAAAAGCTAAGCCATTAGCTTGATTTTTATTATGATAGGGATCTTGCCCAATAACAACAACCTTCAAATTAGAAAAAGAAGTCATTTCTAAGCTTCTAAACCAATCTTCCTTTTTAGGGAAAACAGGTTGAGAGATTTTATTAATTTTATTTACAAGCGTCTTAAAATAAGGTTTATTTTTTTCTTCTTCGATAAACTTTTTAAACATTTGTTGCCTGCATTATTATTATCTTTACCTCAAATGTATTATACAAATTTTAACGCTAAAAGTAAACTAAAAATAATCCCCTTAAATTCACATTTTCTGAGTGTTTTTTATCTTAACATAAAAAAAGGACTAGTTTACAAAACTAATCCTAATTATTTTAATTATCTTAAATTAATGAAGCTAAATGCTGAAGTACTCTAATAAGTTGCGCAGTATAAGACATTTCATTGTCATACCAAGCCATTACTTTTACTAATTGTTTTCCGTCAGCTTCTAGTATTTGGGTTGTATTGGCATCAAAAATTGATCCTAAAGCTCCAATTACATCAGCGGAAACAATTGGTTCTTCTGTGTAAGTTAAAGTTTCATTGGAAACTTTTTTGAAAGCTTCATTAACTTCTTCTTTAGTAACATTTTGCTTAAGTTCAATTGTTAAATCAACAATCGAACCAGTTAAGACTGGCACTCTTAATGCTGTTCCGTCTAATTTACCATTTAAATGTGGTAAAACTTTTCCAACCGCGTTAGCAGCTCCGGTAGTGGAAGGAATAATCGACACTGCAGCTGCTCTTCCTCTTCTGGAACGATAACCTTTTTTATGAGGTTGATCCATTAAAGATTGATCGTTCGTATAAGCGTGAACAGTAGTCATAATGCCTTTTACTACTCCAAAAGCATCGTCTAAAGTCTTTACCATCGGTGCTAAACAGTTTGTTGTACAACTCGCCGCAGATACGATTTTTTCAGTACCATCTAAGATATCATGATTAACACCATAAACAACCATCTTAACATTGCCTTTAGCAGGAGCACTTAAAAGAACTCTTTTAGCTCCGGCTTCAATATGAGCACTAGCTTTTACTTCATCATTAAATAAGCCAGTACATTCTAAAACTAATTCCACACCTAATTCTTTCCAAGGTAAATTTTTTGGTTCTCGTTCTGATAAAATTACTGATTCTTTACCATCAACTATTAATTTGTCGCCAACAACGTTAATCTCTCTATTAAACTTTCCTTGAGCAGAATCATATTTAAGTAAATATGCTAACTCCTCAGCATTTGATAAATCGTTTAAGGCAACCACTTCAAATTTCTCATCGTCATGCATTAAGCGATAAGCTAAACGGCCAATTCGACCAAATCCATTAATTGCTACTTTTATAGCCATAATAAAACCTCCTTCATTTGGTTTAATTCAACTTTATTCTATCATTTTTGAGTTTTTTTTCAACAATTTAAACCTGATTTCAAGGCTTTTTTTAATGTAAACGTTTTAATCACCAATAAACGTTTTATTAAGCCTCGTAACAAAATCGTTTTTCTCATTTTTAAGAAACTTAACTTTCTTCTCTGCAAAAGTTATTTTTATTTCTTCCACATCTTCCATACTTATCCAGTTCCGATCAGCAGTAATATCGATATATTTATTTTTTGGTTTAATCGTAATTGTTTGCTCTTTATTCAAAAGAAGCGGACTAATCATTTTATAATTTAAAGATTCAAAAGGCGCGATCACGGTGAGTTGAAAAGCCTCTAAATGGGGCATTAAAATAGCACCACCTAAACTCTTATTGTATGCAGTAGAACCAGTTGGGGTGGAAACGCATAAGCCATTCCCACGTACTTTCATTAAATGTTTATCATCGATAAAGATAGTTCCCGAAAAAAGACGATGTTGATCAGTAATAGTTATTTCATTTAAAGCATAATTTATATTTTCAGCTGACTGACATTTAATAAGATGGTACTCTCGCACTTGATAATCTTTTAAAATCTCCTTAATATTTTCTATTTCATTTGGTAAAAACTCAGTATAAAATCCTAATTTACCAGTATGGATTGTTACAAAAACGATTTTATCTAATTTATCTAAGTATTTCCTAACGGCATCTAAGACAGTTCCATCACCACCAATTGTAAAAACAAAATCAGGATTCGCCTCATCTAAAATCCCTTGAAGATTGTTAATTAAATAATTTTTAATTGTTGCTGCTTCTTGATCCTTTTTAGCTACAAATGCGAATTTCATTAAATCACCTAAGATAAATATAACACATATTTATAAAATATGTTAATATTATAAGAGGGGGATAATTATGACTAACATCGAAATTGAATTTAAAAATCCAATCGATAAAGCAACTTATGAAATGTTGATAAAAAAATATCAACTCGATAACAATATCTTTTTACAAACCAATTATTATTTTGATTCTAGCGATCAAAAACTAACCCAGAGGGGAATTGTTTTAAGAATTAGATATAAAGAACCAAACCGTTATAAAATTACCCGCAAATCCAAAACAAAACAAGGGTATTTAGAAGAACATGTAATCTTAAATCAAGAGAAAGCTTCAAACATGATTGAAAACGGCTTTAATCTTAAGTCTTTTTTTGAGGATGATATTGATGTTATCTTCCATGGGAAATTGGAAAATTATCGCGTCTCTATGCCCTATAAAGATGGTGAGCTTTTTTTAGATAAAATTATTTATTTTGATAAAGTCGATTATGAACTAGAATATGAAGTAGACAGCTATCAACAAGGTAAAAAAGATTTCAATTACTTTTTAAAGCAACACCAAATTACTCCCACTCCAGCAATTAGGAAATCAACACGGATATTTAAACATAAAACTTAAAACTCTTAAATCAAAAAAAGCAATTAAGAAAAATAATTGTTTTTTTATATTTCTTCTTAAAAAAAACACCTCAAATGAGATGTTCTTTTGTTATCTTTCTAGTTTCTTTTCACTTCTAATTTCTTCAAAATATCGCTCCAATTGAGTCTGATAGTCGCAATTACCATCATGGGGACAATTTTTACACATAATATAATCCCTTAATCTTTGGGGAACGAAGACTCTTATTTCTTCATCGTTATAGCCAACTTGCATCTTTTCGTCTTCAATAATAATCGGTCTTTTTAAAACGCTAGGGTTTTCAATTATAAAACTTTTAAGTTGGCTTACCGTCATACTATCAGTATCAAGATTATGTTCTTTAAAAGCTTTTGACCGTGTTGAAATAATATCATCAAAACCATTTTCTGCATTTCTTAGCATAAATGAGATATCTTCCACTGTAATTTTGTGAGAAAATAAATTCTTCTCCTCGTACTCCAATTGGTGTTCTTCTAGCCACTTTTTCGCTTTTCGACAAGACGAACAACTAGGGGTTGTATATATTCTTATCATGTCATCCTCCTTTGGATACAGGTTTTCTCCTGCAGCACCATTTTTGTGGTCTATTTATTATACCTCTAAAAACAAAAAAAAGCAACTTTCAAAATTTCTCGAAAAATGCACTTTTCAAGTTAAATAAATCTTTTTCTTTATATTTATAAAGATAATCTTTTTAAATAAGATAAATTTGTAAATAAAAAGTTGCTTTGTTATAATTTTAATAATGAAAGGGGCTAATTTTAAATTGTCGATTTAAGTGAAACAATTTAAAGATTAAATAATAAAAATGAATTGGGATTTAAGTTATTTTTACAAAAATGAAAAAGAATTTAATGATGATTTTCAAAGATTGGAGGAAAAAATACCGTTACTGGCCAACTATCAAGGCAAGTTGTCTGAATTTAAATATTTTAAAGAATATTTTTTATTTGAAGAAGAGATCACAAAACTTCTTTATCGCTTATATATGTATAGCCATTTAGCTAGTGATCTTAATTTAAAAGATCAACAACTCCAACAAAGAAACCAAATGGTTATTTTAAAGATGAATCAAATTGGTAGTTTAACGGCTTATGTTTCACCGGAAATCATTAGCATTGGTGAAGAAAAGGTTTTAGAATTTGTTAATAAAGATGAGTTTTTAAAACCCTATTTGTTTAATTTTCAAAAACTTTTCAAACAACAAGAACATGTTTTATCGAACCTTGAAGAACAAGTTTTAGCTAATTTTGAACCGACTAGAAGCATTCCTGTCCAATTGTACAATTCTTTAGCTTTAACTGATAGAACCGATGAAAAGGTAGTTTTATCTACTGAAGAGGAACTTACCGTTAATACTCAAAACTGGCGTTCTTTACTGCCGAAGTATCAAAAAGAGGAAGATAGAGAGTTGATTTTCAAGGCTGCTTTTAAACGCTATCAAGATAACAAAGATGCTTTTTCGGCAACTTATAACTTAGTTTTACAACAACTCGCTTCAAATTATAAATCGCGTCATTACAATAGTGCTTTAGCTTCAAAATTGGATGGCAACAATATCCCTTTAGATGTTTTTTTAACTCTTAAAGATACTGTTTATGAATCTACAAAACCAGTTAAACGCTATTTGGCATTAAGAAAAAAGCATTTGAATTTAAGTGAGTATCATACTTATGATCGCTTTTTGCCTTTAATACCTGCTTTAAATAAAGAATATAGTTTTGAAGAAGGAAAAGAACTTTTCTTTCAAGCTTTAGAAGGTTATGACTCAGAGTTCGTAGCTAATCAAAAACAGGCTTTGAAAAAAGGACATGTTGATGTCGAAATGAAAGATGGTAAAAGAACGGGAGCTTACTCATCTAGCGTCTATGGTCATCATCCTTTTATTTTACTTAACCATGATAAATCGTTAGATAGCGTCTTTACTCTTGTCCATGAAGCCGGACATAGTGCCCACAGCATCTTTTCTAACGATAATCAACCACTACCAACTTCTCGATACACTATTTTCGTGGCTGAGATCGCTTCTACTTTTAATGAAAGATTATTAGCTGATTACTTATTAAATAAGTCTAGTTCCAAAGCTGAAAAAATTACTATTATTGAAAGGGAAATAGATGGGATATTAAGTACCTTTTATCGCCAAACACTTTTTGCCCACTACGAATACGAAGCTAATCAATTAGTAGAAAAGGGAATTCCTTTAAATAGTACTAATTTATCCAAAATTATGATTGACTTATACCAACATTACTATGATATTGATATTACTAAAGAACCAGGAAAACAATATGTTTGGGCTTATATTCCTCATTTATTCCATACTCCTTTTTATGTTTATCAATACGCTTCTAGCTACGCTGCTTCTTTAAAAATTTATCAGGATGTCAAGGCTCGTAAAAGTGAGGCAATGACTAAATATTTAGAGTTATTAAAATCAGGTGGAAATGATTATCCTGTTGAACAAGCTAAAAAGGCAGGCGCTGATTTAACTTTAAAATCAACTTACCAAGCAGTCGTAAATAGACTTGAAGAATTAATCAACGAATTAGAATCTCTTTTAAGCTAATTGACAAACATACTAAGATAACTTACAATAATTAAAAGCGATGATTTAAGCGAGTAATAAGTAGTTTAAATAAAAAAGCGACTTAGTGATGGTGAAAGACTAAGATTTAACACTTACGAAATGGACTTAAAGAGCTAACAAACTATAAGAGGGCTAGCTAATGCTAGAACTAAGGTGGCACCGCGCAATTTATGCGTCCTTAGAATATTTAAGGACGCTTTTATTTTAGGAGGATAAAATGAGATTAGTATCAGGAATACAACCGTCAGGTAATATTACTTTAGGAAATTACTTAGGCGCTATTAAACAATATATTAAACTTCAAGAGGAATTAAAAGAGGCAGAAATTTTTATTTTTATTGCCGATTTACATGCTTTAACTGTTCCCCAAGAAAGACAAGCTTTACAGAAAAGTATAAAATCTTTAGCGGCTTTATATTTAGCTTCGGGGCTTGAGCGTGACCGCGTTAATTTGTTTATTCAAAGTGAAATCCCTGCTCATAGTCAGCTAGGCTATATTATGGAATCAACAGTTTACGTTCCTGAGCTTCAAAGAATGACACAATATAAAGATAAAATTGCCAAACAAAAAGAAGGAATCAAAGCTTCACTACTAACTTATCCTGCCTTAATGGCGGCGGATATTTTACTTTATAACGCTGATTTAGTACCTATTGGAGACGATCAAAAACAGCACCTTGAGTTAACAAGAACTTTAGCTGAAAGATTTAACAACACTTATGGCAATACTTTTGTTGTACCTAAGGGGTACTTCCCTAAAACAGGAGCTCGAATCATGAGTTTAACAGAGCCAACAAAAAAGATGAGCAAAAGTGAAGAAAATCCCAAAGGGACAATCTATTTGCTCGATCCGATTAATCAAAGTAAAAATAAGATTAGAAGCGCAGTAACCGATTCTGACACTAAAATCTATTATGATAAAAAAAATAAACCAGGAATAAGTAACCTTCTCGATATTTATAGCGCCTTAAAAGGCTCTTCAATCAAAGAACTTGAAAAACAATATCAAAATAGCTCATACCGAGAATTAAAAGAAGATTTAGCCAATCTATTAGAAGTTGTCATTACCCCTATTCAAGAAAAATACTTTCAAATAATAAACTCCAAAGAACTTACTGAAACTTTAAATATCGGCAAAGAAAGAGCTTCTTTAATTGCCTCTAGAACTATCGCTAAGGTTTACCGTAAACTAGGCATTTTAAGATAATTTAGTTTGTCAGTTTCATTACTAAATTATGTTTTTATTTTAATTTTATCATATTTTAAAATGATTATAAATCTAAATAATGCTGATAATTAGAGCGTTAAAACCCTTTTTGTTTATAATTGATTTTAACAAACAAATCCATTAAAAAAGTAAGCGTTACATGCTTACTTTTTTATCTAAATATTATTAATTCTTTTTTTGAAAGTTCGACCTCTCCATCGTATTCAACGTAGTTCTCTCTATCGCTAACAATTTTAATTTTTTTACCACTATAAAAATGAACCCACCTTCTAAACATTTTATGTATCCCTAAATAAATGGTGGGGAAAATTAATAACAACATCCACCTTTTAACCTTGTTGACAACAACAACCTCCAGTTTATCATCGAGCCTCACCGAACGTGGAGAAATTTTCATCCCGCCACCAAAATAGCGACTATTACAAACTACTACAAACCAAACATCCTTAAATATAGTAGCTTTGCCGTCGATTTCTAAATTTATCTCAAACTTATTAGCTTTACTAATGGCTTTAAGAGCGCTTTTAAAATAGTTGCCTTCTGTTTTTCCCTTTTCCGACCCTTCAACATATGCGCATACCTGAGCGTCTAACCCAAAACCAACACTATTGATGAAATATTTCTTTTTCCCATCAATTAATTCATAAGGAATATCTTTGATATAGTCGTTGATTTTTATTAAATCGGTTTTTGATTTTATACTTCTGACAAAATCATTTCCGGTTCCTGCTTTTCTTGCCACAAAAATCTCATGCTTTACATCAATCTCTGCTAGCTCATTGGCTAAGTAGTGAAGTGTTCCATCACCGCCAAAAATAATTATTTTTTCATCAAGACTTAAATTATTTAAATACTCCTTAGTATTTTCGATTTCAAGAAGTGATCCCACACTTACTTGATGACCTTTTTTAATAAGCTTACTTTTTAGTTTTTCAATATTCTTAAAAGTTTTACCGCGCTTACTTTTAGGATTATAAAGAATTCTGTATGTCATTTTTTCACCTAAATTTAACAATGGCGTACCTTTTTTTACCACGCCTAACAACCGAGTAAGTCTCGTAATATGCCGCTTCTTTCTTTAGAAGGTAATCTATTTTAGTTACTTTGAAGTCATTAACTGTTATCGCTCCACTACTAATAAATTGTCGCGCTTCGCGATTGGAACTTGCTAATTTAGTTTGATTAAGAATTGTTAAAATATTTTCTTCATCTATTATACTTGAGTCTAAAACTTTAAAAACTATCTCCCATTCACTAATAGTTAAATTATCAAAAGCACCAGTAAATAAGGCTTCGCTAACATTAATTGCTTCTTTTAAGGCTTTTTCGCCATGAATCAATTCGACTAAACTTTCCGCCAATGCTTTTTGTGCTAATCTTTTTTCTGGTTTTTGATGATGTTCGTTTATTAATATTTCGATCGTTTCTTCTTCAAAAAGAGTCAGCACCTTTAAATAAGTTTCAATATCAGCGTCACTAGTATTATAAAAATATTGATAGAGTTCATAAGGGCTTGTAAGATTTTCATCCAACCAGATCGTGCCTGATTCGCTTTTACCAAACTTACCGCCATCACTTTTAGTTAGAAGTGGTGAAGAAAGGGCGACCGCATCATTGTTATCGCCAACTACTTTTCTTAAAAGTTCCAAACCTGCTGTTAAATTACCCCATTGATCGCTCCCGCCAAATTGGATTTTAACTTGATGTTTTTGATATAGATTAAGCCAATCAATTGACTGTAAAATCATATAAGAAAACTCCGTATAAGAAATACCAGTTGAAAGCCTTTTTTGGACTGTTTCTTTCGCTAACATATAATTTACGTTAAAATGTTTGCCGTAATCTCTTAAAAAAGTTATCATATCGATATCTTTAGTCCAATCATAATTATTAACATAAACTGCTTTCGGTAAAAAATATTTAATTTGATTTTCAATGGCGACAGCATTTTTTAATGATTCTTCTAAAGTTAATAGTTTTCGCTCTTCTGTTTCTTTAGGATCACCTATTAAACCTGTCGCACCACCAATTAAAACAACTGGAGTATGACCATGTTTTTCTAATAACTTCATTCTTACTATTTGTACTAAATGGCCAATCGTTAAAGATGTTCCTGTAGGATCAAAACCACAATAAAACGCTACTTTATCATCATTAAGTAGTTTTTTAGCTTTTTCTTGATTGGAAACATCTTTTAATAAGCCTCGATAAATAAGCTTATCGTATAAAGTCATAATATCCACCTTTCTATTTAAAAACTTAGAGAGCAATTAAATTTTATTTAATAAACTTAAAATGATTCCCTTCTTTTTAAATGATGGTCTAAAATAACTTTGATCTCTTCAGTTTCTTCTTTTTTCATTAATTTTGTTAATAACCGCATTGCTTTCGCCCCTAAATCATAAACAGGGATATCAACCGAAGTTAATCTCGGTCTTGCCAACATTGCGTATTTAGTATTTTGAAAACCAGCAACAACTATTTCTTCCGGTACTTTATAGTTATTATTACGGGCATTATTTAAAAATGAAACCGCAATTGAATCTCTTACACCGATTGCACCATCAACCTTTTCACTCTTAAAAAAGTTTTTAAAATGGACGGTGTTAATAGTAGTATCTCCGCTCGTTCTAAATACTCGCGGCTTTAAATTGGCTTCTTTCATTGCCTTTTCATAACCTAATTCCTTTTTTTGATTAACGTTATATGTTCTTACTGTCGATAACATATAAATATCTTTTCGGCCTTGTTCAATCATCAATTTAGTAATTTGATATGAAGCTTTTTCATAATCAATATTAACACTTAAAACACTCTCATCATCATAAAGGACGTTCGCTAATACTACTGCTACTTCATTAATTCGACAAGTTTTAATCAACAACTCCAAATCTTCATGCTCTAATTCATCGTTTAAAACTAAAAGACCATCAACTTGTTCAGCGATAATTGTTTTTACAAGTTCCGGATAATCAATTCCTTCTGGGCAAGTAAAAAGTTTTACTGCATATTTATACTTTAAGGCAATATCACTAATGCCCCCCAACATTTCCGCTACACTAGCTCTCGTTACATCGCTCACTAAAACACCAACCGTGGTTGTTTTTCGGGATGCTAACCCCCTCGCGATTGCGCTAGGTCGATAACCTAATTCGTCAATTACCTTTAAAACTCGTTCTCTTGTCTCTTTTTTAACTTTTTCCGGATTATTTAAAACTCTAGAAACCGTTGCTAATGAGACATCAGCCTTTAAGGCGACATTATAAATTGTTACTTTTCCGCTCACTTTATATCACTCCATCCCTATATAATTATATCATAATTACTGTCTCATTCAAATAATTATGAAAAAATTTTCATAATTGTTTTTGGCACTTTAAAGGCTAAAAAAAAACACTCCGATAAGAGTGTCTTTCTTTAATCATAACGTTCTTTTTTCTTTAATTCTCGCGGCTCTCGCTGATAGAGATCTAATGTAGTATAGTTTAGCTCTTCTAACTTTACCAACTCTCGTTACCTCGATTGAATCAATAATGGGCGAATGAACAGGAAATGTTCTTTCAACACCAACACCACTAGATATTTTTCGTACTGTGAATGTCTCTGAAATGCCTCCGCCTTGACGTTTAATAACTAACCCTTCAAAGAGCTGGGTTCTTTCTCTTGTACCTTCTTTAATTTTAACATAAACTTTTACTGAATCTCCTGCTTTAAATTCAGGGATTTCTCTTAAATAAGATTTAGTAAGTTCAGTAATTAAAGCTTGGCCTTTTTCTTTAGCCATCAAATCACTCCTTTGCTTTCTTTCGGGCGTTCATATTGTCATAGCGGACCGCCTTAACCGATATACGGCCTAATTAATATATCATATTTTTGTTTAGATATCAAGCGTTTTTTTCGCTTTTATCATTTCTAAAAAGATTTCATCTTCTTTTGTTAATTTTGCTTTTTTCAATAAATCTGGTCTTTTATAATAAGTTTCTTTTAAACTCATATAGCGGCGCCATTTTCTTATTTTTTCATGGTGGCCAGAAACTAAAACTTCAGGCACTTTATAGCCTTGGTAATCTTGCGGTTTAGTATAGTGGGGATGTTCTAATAAATTCTCTTCGAATGATTCGTTCTGATGAGAAGCCGCTTTAATAACGCCTTCTTGAAGCCTAGTAAGGCTGTCTACGATAATAAGAGCTGCTAATTCTCCGCCTGTTAAAATATAATCACCAAGACTAATTTCTTCATCAACCAACTCCACTACTCTTTCATCAATACCTTCATAATGACCTGCAAGTATTATTAAATGTTCTTCTTGAGCCCAGTTTTTTGCTATTCCTTGATGATATAGCTTTCCTCGTGGTGATGGTAAAATAACTTTGCTGTTTTCTTTTTTCAAATCTTTTATCGCTCGATAGAAAGGCGGAAACATTAAAAGCATTCCTCCACCACCTCCATAAGGAGTGTCATCTACTTGAGAAGAAGACAAATCACTATAATCTCTTAAATTAACAACGTTAATATCAATTTTTTGATCTTCAATCGCTCTTTTAATAATCGATTCTTCTAAATACGCCGAAACCATCGCTGGAAAAATTGTTAAAATATCAACTTTCATAATAAGCCTTCAATTTCATTAATGACGACTATCTCGCTAATTTCTTTTACAAAAACTTTATTAAATGGAATTAATTTACTTCCCTCTTCTAATTCAACTCTAATCAAATGCCCTTGCGGCACTACTAACACCTCAATTATTTTACCTAAATGTTTGCCATTTTGATTATAAACTGCTTTTTCCAGCAAGTCATTATAATGATATTCATCATCGGCTAGATGAGGCTTTTCAAAAACATAAAGCTTTAAACCTTTTAAAATTAGTGCCTGTTCGATACTATCATAATCATAAAAGGATATAATTAATCCCTTAGGCGTCTCTTTAACAGTTTTAATAGTTAATTTTAAAGGCTTTAAGTTATTATCGTTATGAGGGTAAAAGAAAACATCGCTATCTTTTTGATAACGATTAAAATCAGTTAACGGTTTTATTATTACCCCACCTTTAATTCCATGGGGTTTAGTAATTATACCTATTAAACAGCGCATTTTAAACTTTCTCCTTTAAAAATAAAACGCTTAAAGCGTTTTATAATTAAAATGAATCAATATCAATTCTAATGTGCTTTCCTTCTTTAGAAGCGCCTGCATAAGCAATCGTTCTAATTGCTGATGCCATTCTTCCCCCTCTACCAATCACTCTTCCTAAATCATTTTCATTAACAATCACTTGAATAGTGATATCATTTCCACTAGAAAGAGTTTTAATAAGCACGTCCTCAGGGTGAAGCACGAGTGGCGTTATTATATTTTTAATTAGTTTTTCAAAATCGATAGCCATTCTTTCACTCCTATCCTAGTTTTTAAATGCCGTGCTTTTTAAAAAGGGTTTTAACTGTATCGGTTGGCTTAGCACCGTTTTTTAACCATTTTTCAGCTTTTTCTTTATCAATTTTAACTGTTGCTGGCTCCGTTAAGGGATCATAAGTTCCAATAATTTCTAAAAATTTACCATCTCGCGGTGCAGTTACATTCGCTGCTACAATTCGATAAAATGGTCTCTTTTTAGCTCCGAAACGTTGTAGTCTAATTTTTACCATATCTTTCTACTCCTTTAATTAATTCTATTAATATTATAACTAATTAATAGAGTCTGTCAAGTCTTTTTTCTTAACAGCTAGTTTAGATCGATATTTATTTCTGGAGTATCTAATAAACTTTGCTCAAAAGAACGAACGCCTTTAATCTTCTTTAATTCCGCAATAAAGGCTTTTTCTTGATCGTTATCGACATAAAGAGTTAAATATTTGTTTTTATTGGAAATATAATAAACATCAACTACTTTAATCCTTTTGATTTTTCTTAACGCGCCACGATGACGAAAATAAACAATATAACATAATCTATTTAACAAAACAACCAAGCTCCTTTTTCAAAATATATGGCGAAATACAATCAGCTATTTCAGTCATTAATTCTTCTAAATATTTGTTTAACCTTTCCTCTAGTTTAAAGTAGTCTTTAACTTCTTCTTTTAAATAGAGTTTCATTTTAACTTTTTGATAATCTTTTAATATTTTTTGATAATCGGGATAATAAGGACCAATATTAAAGGCCTCTTTAAATAACTTAAATTTTTTATGATATTCTTTTAAAAGTTCTTCATATTTAAATTCAATCAATTGATTTAATTCCACCAACTCAAGAAAGAGCGCCGATGATTTAATTTCATCCAAAACATCATATGTTTTCGCCAATATTTCTGTGGTCACTTTTATCACCACTTTCATTTTAACATATTTCGCTTTTAAAATTATCATCGATATTTTTTTATGTTATAATCAAAGCGGTGATTATAATGATTTTAATGAAAGATATTATTAGAGAAGGACATCCTAACTTAACAAAAAAATCAAAAAAGATATCGCTTCCTGCCTCTAAAAAAGATCAAGAATTAGGGGTTAGCTTACTTACCTATTGCATTGTTTCTCAAAATGAAGAACTCAATGAACTTTATCAACTCCGACCTGGTGTTGGTCTTTCAGCTGTCCAAATCAATGTTTTAAAAAGAATCTTTGCAATGCATTTATATGATTTTGATGGAACGCTTTATTCTTATATTATTAGTAATCCCGTTATCACTTATAAATCTAAAGAACTTATTTACTTAAATGGTGGTGAAGGTTGCCTCTCTGTCGATCGAGAAACTGAAGGAATCACTCCTAGACATAAAGTCATTAAAGCGCAAGCCTTTGTTTATGATTTAAATGAAAAAAGATTTAAGCCTCGTGAATTAACGCTAAAGGGCTTACCAGCAATCGTTTTTCAACACGAATATGATCATTTAGAAGGAATTTTATATGTTAGTAAACTTTTTGATGAACTTCCTGACGCTAAACCGTTAATAGAAAAGGAAACTCACGAGAACTCACCTTAAGATCTTTTCAAGCAAATTTAACTGCAGTGATACTAATTCACCATAAGTTAAATCAGACTCTTTTGTTAAAGCTAATTTTTCTTCAATAAAAAGATGGGATTTATGTTGTTTACCTTTGAAAAAAGGTAATCTTTTTTTATATAAATTTAATCTTTTTCCATGATAGTTAGACAAATTACAGTCAAATAAAACATCGCCTTTAAACTTATTTAACTTTAATCTTTCAGCCATCTCCATTGTTTGCGCTTTACCATAACCTAATAAAGTAGGCTCATTATCTTCATTAACATCGTAAAAAACAACAATATCAATATTATTTTTTAAAAGGCGATAATAAGCCGAAATGGACTTTTCAAAAATAGCGCATTTCGCAGCGTCAAAAACCAAGTTAAGGTCTTTTATTTCGGTAATAATAAAAGCTAAAATAGCACTATCAATTTGATAATCGATATGAAAAGATAGTTTGATTTTGTTTTGTTTGAATTTTCTAATTAAACTTTTTAAAACCTCAATTAAAAGTTTCTTCTCAGCATTAAAATCGATTAGTTTTGGTAAATTTATAAAAAGATGATTAACGTTAAATAATTTGGCAATATCGCTTAGTTTATCGGTTTCAAAATCAGCAGTTAAAAGATAATCAAAAGGAAGATCTAACCAACCAACTTTAATTTTATCTTTTTTAAATTGCGCCACAATTTCTGTTAGTTCTTTTTCTGGTATTTTCAGGATTTTTTTACCATTTATCTTTCTTAGGGGCAGGGATGGTAATTTCAGTTCCTGATAATAATTTAAAATTCCATTATCTAGATAAACACTAATCATCGTTTAGCCTCGACATTAAAATCGCCCCCGCATGACCAACATTTAATGATTCTATTTTATTAATTTTTAATTTAACAACTAAATCAGCCATCGCTAACACTTCCTTTTTAATCCCCTCTCCTTCATTACCTAATATTAACACCTTTTTTGCTTTAATTTTAGCGTCATTATTAAACTCTTCGCCATCGATATCAGCGGCGAGTAAAAAATACTCCTCTTTTTTTAAAACTTGCAATTCTTTTTTTAAATCAGCTCTCAATAGATTAGCATAAAAAAGCGCCCCTTGGCTCGCTCTAATTGTCTTCTCATTATAAAAATCACCACTCTTTAAAGAGGCGATAATAGTAGTAAAGTTAAATGCTACTGCTGTCCTTATTAAAGCACCAACATTAGCAGGATCTTGAACATCAGCTAATACTAGGACTTGATCGCTTTTTGGTTTTATAGAAGGTTTTCTTACGACGGCGACAGTCTCAAAAGGAGTTTTTGTTTCTTTTAATTTAATCATAATCTCTTTATCAATTAAAATTCCTTCTTTTTCAGGATTAGTTGTATAAATGCTTTCAATTAAATTATTTTCCTTCGCTGCTGCAATCAAGTGGTCGCCAAAAACCAAAAACAAGCCGCTTTGGTCGCGATATTTTTTAAGTTTTAATTTAAACAAGGCTTTAATTTGTTGGTTCGCTAATGAGGTTATCACCTTTTAATGCCTCCCATATTTCTTGACTATCAAAACCGTAGTTAGCTAAAGAGATTGTTGTCTCGGGTGTAATAGTAATTATTTTACTTTCTTTAACAATTTCTTCAATTAGTTCTTGAAAATCACTAATAAATGATTCATAATACTCAGCTCTTTTAATAGTTGGCTTCGTCACCGGGTTTTTAGGAAGATAAATAGTACAACAATCTTCAAATGGCCTAATGGAAATTTCTTTAGTTTTAATTTGATCCGCTATTTTAATTATATCTTTCTTATCAAAACTTATTAATGGTCTTAAAATAGGAATGTTTCCAACCTTTTCGATTGTAATAAGGCTTTCGATAGTTTGACTAGCTACTTGTCCTAATGACTCTCCAGTAACTAAAGCTTGTAAATTTCTTTTAAAAGCGATTGCTTCAGCTATTCGAATCATCATCCTTCTCATAATAGTAACGTGATACGATTCATTAATATTTGTTAAGATTGCTTGATGCATTTTTAAAAATGGAATCATTACAACTTTAAATTGATGGTTAACGGTATAAAGTGCTAACTCTTTACCAATATCAATTATTTTTTGAAGCGATTCAACTGGTGTTAGTGGTGTCGATTCAAAATGAAGCCCTTCTACTAACAATCCTTGTTTCATCATTAAAAAACCAGCGACAGGTGAATCAATACCACCGCTTAATAAAAGTCCTGCTTTTCCCCCTACACCAACGGGAAAGCCACCCAATCCTTTTACAGTTTTCAAAAAGAGGAAGGCGCCTTCTTCTCTAATTTCAATCGTTAATAAATGCTGTGGCTGATGAAGATCGACATTAACAGGTACCAGAATCCCTTTTAAAATTTCTGGTGCGACTATTTTAGTTATTTCTGGGGATGTATACGGATATTTTTTATCCGCCCTTTTAACATTTATTTTAAGTGTTTCAGCTTCTTTTATTTCTTTATTTAAAATTGAAATAGCAGTTTCAATAATTTCTTTTAATTCACGCCCGCTTTTTTTAACAAAACTAAAAGAGTAAATTCCCGTTACTCTTTGTAGTCTTTCTTCAATCAAATAATGAGGAGTCTCGTTAAGCGTTAAATAAACACGATCATGTTTTCTAATAATATCAACATCTAAATCACGAAAATTTTGAGCAATAATATTATTAACCCGGTCAATAAAGCTCTTCCTATTTCTTCCCTTTAACATTAAGTCGCCATAGCGGATTAAAACTTTATCGTACATAACTATCACCGCTCTTATTTTAGCATAGTTTTTGAAAAATGTGCTATTATATTAAAGGTGATATAATGGAAAAACTACTTAAAACTGCCCAATCCCTTTTTAAAGAAGCACCAAATAACATTGCTTTATTGGCTAATGCGAGTGCTTTTATTATGGATAATTTTCCTTATTTAAATTGGGTGGGATTTTATTTGAAATCAGATAATTATTTAATCTTAGGTCCCTTTCAAGGGAAGGTTGCATGTGAGAAAATTTTAATTAATGAAGGCGTTTGCGGAAAAGCATTTTTTAATAATGAGGTTATCGCTGTCAATGATGTCAATCTTTTTGATGGTCATATTAGTTGCGATTCTAATTCAAAAAGCGAGTTAGTCGTACCCTTAGTTAAAAATAATCATAAAATAGGTGTTTTAGATCTCGATAGTTATTTATTTAAGCGCTTTGATGAAGAAACTATCAACGCTGTCAAGGCGATAGTTAACGCCTTAATGGGCTCTTACAATTTTTCTAGTTGACAGATTAACATGATTTGATATAATATATTAGTTGGTTAAAAGCAAGCAAAAACTTTATTTAACTAATAATCGCTACCCGAAGGGGCACTTAGTAACCTTTATTGCTTTAAGGCGAACGGGAAATGACTGATTACTTAAATAAATAATTGCACTTTTACCCCAAATATAAAAAGGAGGTAAAAAAATGAGTCGTTATCGAGGACCATCTTGGAAAATTTCAAGAAGATTAGGTTATTCTATTAGTGAAACAGGCAAGGAACTTAAAAAACGTCCTTATGCACCTGGTCAACATGGGCAAAGACGTTCTAAACTAAGTGACTATGGATTACAGCTTCAAGAAAAACAAAAAGTTCGTTACACCTATGGTGTTAGTGAAAAACAGTTTTTAAAAACATTTAATGAAGCAAACAAAATGGCCGGTGTTCACGGGGAAAACTTTATTAAGTTATTAGAAAGTAGATTAGACAATGTCGTTTATCGATTAGGATTTGCTAATACAAGAGCGCAAGCAAGACAATTAGTAAATCATGGTCATATTTTAGTCGATGGTAATAAGGTTGATATTCCTTCTTATCGTTTGATTCCAGGTCAAAAAGTGTCTTTAAAAGAATCTTCCCAAAACTTAAAAATAGTTAACCAAGCTTTAGAAGCGATTGCCTTAAGAAAAGAGTTTGTTAATTATGACGAAGAAACTAAAATAGGCACCTTTGCTAGATATCCAGAAAGAAATGAAGTCTTACCAGAGATAAAAGAAAACTTAATTGTTGAATTTTATAACAGATAAAATTAAATCCCACTTCGGGATTTTTTTTATCTAATAGAGCACTAAAAAAACCCTTAACAAAAGGGTTTTCTTTAATTATTATAAATCGTTTTCCTTGCTTTAATTATTTATTTTTAGCAGCGTTAACTAAACTTAAAAAGCTACTCGCTTCTAAAGAAGCACCACCTACAAGTGCGCCATCAATGTTTTTTTGTTGTAATAATTCTTTCACATTAGCAGGAGTTACCGAACCACCATATAAAATTCTAATTTGATCTGCTATTTCTTTTCCATAAAGGGATGTTAAAACAGTTCTTATCGCCGCTATTGTTTCTTCAGCTTGCATTGGAGTGGCAGTTTTACCTGTCCCAATAGCCCAAATCGGTTCATAAGCAACAATCACAGTAAGCGCCTCTTCTTTACTAACATTTGAAAAAGCTTTTTTAATTTGAGCCTCCACATAGAGATTAGTTTTTCCTTCTTCTCTAACTTGTAAAGATTCTCCTACGCATAATATTGGTGTTAAGTCATACTCAAAAGCAGCTAACAATTTTTGATTAACACTCTCATCGGTTTCATTAAACATTTCTCTTCTTTCGCTATGCCCGATTAAAACATAACTTACTCCGGTTGTTTCTAAAAGTCGTGGCGAAGTTTCTCCAGTGAATGCTCCTTTTTCTTTAAAATGCATGTTTTGAGCACCTATCTTTAAGTCTTCACCTTGTCTCTTTACTAAATCTCTTAGTAAAACATCACTTGCACAAATAACCGTTTCCACTTCTTCAAAAGGAGGTACTTCTTGATTTATTGCATAAATAAATTGCAGTGCCTCATCTCTTGTTTTATTCATCTTCCAATTTCCTGCCATCACAGGTTTTCTCATTATCATCGACTCCTTTAATAATATCTTACTTGTAGTTAAAACATTGGTGGGGTGGAAACCCACAATACTTTAGCCACTTTATCACTAGCATTAATTAAATAATGCTCTTTATTTGCTAAATAATAAAATGATTCTCCCTTTTTTATTATATATCTTTTCTTATTTAATACAAGAATTATTTCCCCTTCTAAAAGATAACCAAACTCTTCTCCAGCATGAGGGTTATCAAAACTAGATTGTCCGCCTGGCTCTATTTCAATAATAATAGGCTCCATCTCATATTTTAAAGCATTAGGAACAATCCAACTAATAACATGCTTCAAGGCTTCATTTTCTTGAATGAAAAAATCTTCTTTCCCGTGGACAACTTGATCATCTAAATTGGTGTCAAAAAAATCTCCAGGATTAGTTCCTAAAACATCCAAAAGTGAAAAGAATGTTTCCATTGAAGGGCTAGAAATATTGCGTTCAATTTGAGAAATATAACCTTTTGTTAATTCCAATCTATTAGCGAGTTCTTGCTGTGTTAGGCCATTTTCTAGCCTCAGTTGTTTTATTTTACTACCAATGTCCATTATTTTTCACTAACACATTCGATCCCCGGTAACTTTTTACCTTCTAAATATTCTAACGAGGCTCCGCCGCCAGTAGAAATATGTGAAAAGGCATCTTGATAACCAAAATTAATCGCAGCCGAAGCTGAATCGCCACCGCCAATAATCGTAATCGCTTCTTTATTTTCTGCCAGTGCTTTTAAAATTCCTTTCGTACCTAAATTATAATGTTCGAACTCAAAAACACCCATTGGGCCATTCCAAATAATTGTTTTCGCTTCTTTTAAAATTTTAGTAAAATGAGCTATCGATTTTGGTCCGATATCTAAACTCATTTCTCCTTCTTTAATAGTATCAATCGTTCCATAATGAGCAGGTTCAAGATCTTTAAATTCCTTTGTAAAAGCGAAATCAATCGGTAAAACTATTTTATCCTTGCCTTGTTTTAATAGTTCTAAAGCTAAGTCACATTTATCTAGTTCTACTAAAGAACCACCAACATCATGACCTAAAGCTTTTAAAAAAGTATAAGCCATTCCCCCACCGATAATAATTTGGTCAGCTAATTTTAATAAATTTTCAATAACACTTATTTTATCAGAAACTTTCGCTCCCCCTAAAACCGCTACTAACGGTCTCTTTGGATTGCTAATTGCCCCTCCAATAAAGTCAATTTCTTTCGCCAATAAAAAGCCGGCTGCACAACTGCCAATGTTACTAGCGATTCCCACATTACTAGCATGACTTCTATGGGCAGTCCCAAAAGCATCATTAACAAAAAGATCCCCTAAACTAGCCCAATATTTACCTAATTCTTGATCGTTTTTTGATTCTTTTTTACCATCCACATCTTCAAAACGAGTGTTTTCAACTAATAAAACATCACCATTTTGCAGATGGTTAATTTCTGTTTCTAATAGTTTACCTCTTGTTTCTGGAACGAAAATAACATCCTTATTTAACAATTCTGCTAGTCTTGTTTTTACAATATATAAAGAGTTATTTTCTTTATCTTCAGCTGTTTTAACTCTTCCTAAATGAGAAAACAGGATTGCTTTTCCACCTTCGTTAATAACATATTCAATCGTCGGTAAAGCTGCTTTTATTCTATTATCATCGGTAATCTGATCAGCAACGATTGGAACGTTAAAATCAACTCTAATTAAAACTTTTTTACCTTTTAAATCTAAATCACTTACTAATAATTTACTCATTTAAAAACCTCCAAATATTTTCACGTTTTTCCATCAATCATTATAACACTAATAAGATTAATATCCTACCGTTATTACAATGAAAAGGGTATCATTATCTAGAGTTGTTTATTATTATCATCATTTATAGCGATTATTAACATAAACAAGAGAAAAAGTTTACTTATTTTAATCTTTTATTAATTTTTTAAAAAGATGCTAATGAGCAATTATCGCAAATTAATAACTGTTTTCTAAAAATAGCCGTTGTTGTTTCTCCTCAAGATAAGTAATTATTTTCTTGGCGTTGGCAAGTCCTTTATTAATAATATAATAAGAAACATCCAATTTCAGAACAGTTAAATTATTAAAAACTATTTCTACAGTTTTATTTAAGTTTATCACTTTTAAAATTTTAAAATAATTAAACCAAATAGCTTCATAATTACGAGGAGATTTTGTGGGAATTAAAAGTGTTTTTTCATTAAAATAAATTGGCGTTCTTGTTTTTATATTTAAAAACTTTTTAATTGCTTTCCTCCTTGATTCATAAGAAAAAAGACAACTTTCACACATTAGCTTTACAACACTAAAAGCACTCTTTTCAGCATATTTAGTGTAATTTTCGAAAACAATCTCACTTAAGTTTTGATAATTTTTAATAAAGAGCATTTTTATCTCCAAAAAAAAAGACCTAAGCGGCCTTTTATTCTCCAATATTAGGATCGTATATTAATCTTAGTTCTGACTCAGGATCAAAGAAATGTGACTTACTCATATCAATTGCTAATTGTAATTCATCGCCAATATTGATGTCAGCTCTTGCATCAACACTTGCACAAATAGAATATTCATTAATGTCCGTGTAAATGTTGGTTTCATGACCGAGTAACTCAGCCACGTCAACGATAACTTTGATTACCGCACCAGGATATTTTTTAAACGCTTCTTGATCATCGTAAATATCTTCTGGTCTAATTCCTAAAGTTATTTGTTTTTCTAAAAATTTATTTTGTCTAATAATTTTCATTTTTTCTTCTGGAACCGTAATTTTATAAGCTCCGGAAACGAAAACTCCATCACTATTAACTACACCTTCAACAAAGTTCATCGGAGGCGTACCAATAAAGCCACCTACGAAAATATTATTAGGATTATCATAAATTTCTTTAGGCGCTCCCACTTGTTGAATATAGCCGTCTTTTTGAACAACTATTCTCGTCGCCATCGTCATCGCTTCGATTTGGTCATGAGTAACATAAATAGTAGTAGTATTAAGACTATTGTGTAATTTAATTAATTCCCCTCTCATCTGAACTCTTAACTTAGCATCTAAGTTTGATAATGGTTCATCCATTAAAAACACTTTCGCGTCTCTTACAATCGCTCTCCCTAAAGCAACTCTTTGACGCTGACCACCAGACAATGCTTTTGGTTTACGGTCTAAATAAGCCATTAACCCTAGTATTTCAGCAGCCTCTTTAACCTTCTTCTCAATTTCATTTTTAGGCATCTTCCTAATCTTTAATCCGAATGCCATATTATCATAAACGGTCATATGAGGATATAAAGCATAGCTTTGGAAAACCATCGCAATATTTCTATCTTTAGGAGCGACATCATTGACCAATAAGTCATCGATATATAGCTCACCAGAAGTAATCTCCTCTAATCCCGCCACCATTCTTAAAGTTGTCGACTTCCCACAACCAGACGGCCCAACTAAAACAATAAACTCGCGATCTCTAATATTTAAATTAAAATCAAATACCGCTTGAACACCATTAGGATAAATCTTATTGATGTCTTTAAACTTTAACGTTGCCATAACTATCTCCTTTTTTTTAATATGTTTTTACTAACAACTTAATTATAACGATAGTCGCTCCAAAAAAAAATAGGCACATTGCCTATAAACTACTCTTTTAATAATAAATAAATGAAAACTGCTTCTTGGTAATTTTTTAAATTGTAACCTGTTATCTTTTCAAACTTATTAATTCTATTAATTATAGTATTACGGTGGAGGTTAGCTTGTTTCGCAGAAAGCGATGTATTTTGATTATTGAGCAAATAAATTTTAATTGACTTTAAAAACTCTTTATCATTGTAGAGACTCTTAAAAACTTCTTTTTTTAAATCCTCATTTAAATAAGAACGAATATGACCATAAAGAAGAGTAATATCATTATTATACGTTTCTTTAAAAACATCCTTTTTGAAAATAGTTTTTAAATTCGTTTTCAAAGCTTTTAAATCATTAAAATAATTCGATTCATATAACTTTAAGTTGCTTAAAAACTCACTATTGGTAGAGTTAATAAACTCTTGCCAAGAAAAAGATTTCTCTTTAGAATCTTGCGCAATTAAAAGGTCATCATCAATTTCAAGCAAAGGAAAAACCATAATTTCCTTAATTAAAGTTAGTAAGATGTTTTTTTCCATTTCATTCAATTTTGTAATACCAGCAATCGCAACATAATAATAAAACATTTTTAACCTCAATTGTTATTATACCTTATTTAAGAAATTAAAATATAGTGTATAATAATTTAAGAAGGTGAATACCATGAAAAAATTTACTAACTTTTTAAAAAAAGAAGCCACTATCGGTTTAGTAGCGCCGAGCTTTGGCGCTAATATTGAGCCCTACAAAACTAGGCTAACTTATGCTTTAAAACTCTTTAAAAAAATGGGTTACAAAATTAAAACTTTTGGCGACCTTTATGGCTATCAAGAAGGAGCCTCTGAAACAAAAGAAAAAAGAGCGAAACATTTTATGGCTTGCTATTTAGATTCTGAAGTCGATGTTATTTTTAGCGTTTCTGGTGGAGAATTATTAATGGAGATTTTACCATTACTTGACTTTGAAATAATTAATGCTGCTCCTGTAAAACTGTTTTGCGGTTACTCTGATAATACTAACTTAACTTTCGTCTTAACAACGATGCTTAATATTCCTACTGTTTACGGTCCTACTTTTACTAATTTCGGAATGAAGCCTTTAGATCCTTTCTTAAAAAGGACTCTTCAAATTCTCTCTGGCAACTTTATCAAGCAAAATAGTTCTTCTTATTATGAACCTAGAGACTATCAAAATACTGATCCTCTCGCATCTTATAATTTAACCCTAAAAACAAAGTGGCGTAATTTAAATGAGGAAAAAGAAATCCGTTTAGAAGGAATTTTAATCGGTGGCTGCTTAGATGTTTTAATAGGTTTAGTAGGAACGCAATATGACGACGTTAAAAACTTTTTAAAACAACATCAAAAAGAAAAGATTATTTGGTATTTAGAAAGTTTTGATTTAAACTCTCTTAAATTTAAAAGGGCACTTTGGCAACTAAAAGAAGCTGGTTGGTTTGAAAGAATTGACGGCCTCTTAATTGGAAGACATTTAAATGAGGAAGCAGCCTTAGGAATAACGCACGATGATGTCTTAAAAGAACTATTTAACATTCCTGTTATTGTTGATTTAGACATCGGCCATGTAAAACCAATGCTCACCATTATTAACGGTTATAAAGCTCTTATTGTCAATAACGAAAACGAGAGTTATTATCAAATTTTAAAATAAAGCAGTATTCAATTAAAAAAACGCATTTAAGCGTTTTTTTTATTGTTATCTCTCTTTTAACCTATTGAACCTTCCATCTCTAATTTAATTAAGGCATTTAATTCAATCGCATATTCCATCGGTAATTCTTTCGCGAAAGGCTCAATAAAGCCCATAATAATCATTTCAGTTGCTTCTTCTTCAGTTAAGCCTCTGCTCATTAAATAAAAGAGTTGTTCTTCGCTTATTTTTGATACTGTCGCTTCATGTTCTAAAAAGACATCACTGTTTTTAACAATATTAAGAGGGATTGTATCAGAAAATGATATTTCATCTAAAATTATCGTATCGCATTCAATATGAGATTTCGCCCCTTTTGCTTTTTTATCAAAAAACACTTTCCCGCGGTAATTAACCTTACCGCCACCTCTAGCTATTGATTTAGAAATAATATTAGAGGTGGTATTGGGTGCTAAATGAATCATTTTCGCTCCCGCGTCTTGTTGTTGGTTTTTGCTTGCAAAGGCAATCGAAATTGTCGTCCCTTTTGCACCTTCACCAAGTAAAACACAAGAAGGATATTTCATATTGATACTTGAACCCATATTTCCATCAATCCATTCCATATGGCCTTCATTATAAACATGAGCTCGTTTCGTTACTAGGTTTAAGACGTTTGTAGACCAATTTTGAATTGTTGTATAACGACAATAACCACCTTTTAAAACAATAATTTCCACTATCGCTGCATGAAGTGAGTCTTCGGAATAGATAGGTGCTGTACAACCTTCAACATAATCAACAGAAGCTCCTTCATCAACAATTATTAACGTCCTTTCAAATTGTCCCATCAATTCGCTATTAATTCTAAAGTACGATTGTAAAGGTTTTTTCAGCTTTACTCCTTTAGGAACGTAAATAAATGAGCCACCACTCCAAACAGCACTGTTTAAAGCAGCATACTTATTGTCATTCGCTTTAACTACAGTATTAAAATACTTTTTAAATAATTCGGGATACTCTTTTAAAGCTGTATCAGTATCTAAAAATATTACTCCTTCTTTAGTTAATTCTTCTTGAGTGGAATGATAAACAACTTCACTTTCAAATTGAGTAGAGACGCCTGCTAAAAACTTTCGTTCCGCTTCAGGGATTCCTAATCTTTCAAAAGTTTCTTTAATTTCTTGAGGAACATCATCCCAACTTTTTTCTACTTTTTCACTACTTCTAATAAAATAAGTAATTTTATCAAAATCGATATGAGATAAATCAGGTCCCCAATTAGGATTTTTCATCTTTTTAAAAGTTTCATAGCTTTCAAGCCGGAAGTTGAGCATCCATTCTGGTTCATTTTTATAAGCAGAAATTAAACGAACTACCTCTTCATTCAAACCTTTTCCAGTATCAAGTATTCTTTTATCTTCGGTTTTAAAACCATATTCATATTCACCGATAATTTTATCTATTTTCTTTTTACTTTCATCCATTATTAACACCTTCTTTTAAACCTTTTTCTAAAGCTTTCCAAGCTAACATCGCACATCTAATTCGAGCTGGAAACTTGCCAACGCCTTCAAACGCCAACATTTCTCTATTGATATTTTCATCTTTTTCTCCCATTAAGAAATTTGCAAATGACTCAATTATTTCTAAAGCTTTTTCTGTTTGTTTTCCTTTTAAAGTCTCACTCATTAAAGAAGCACTCGCGCAACAAATACTGCATCCTTTTCCTTCTTGTCTAATATCTTTAATTGTTTTACCTTCGAGTAAAAATTGAATCGTTACCTCATCCCCACAAGAAGGATTATAAAGACTAACCAATTGATAATTTTTATTATTTAGAAGACCTTTGTTACGCGGATTTTGATAATGATCCATTATTATTTCACGATATAAGTAATTTAAATTCATTTCTTTTCTCCTCTAAACTGTTTAAAGAAAGCGATCGTTTCTTTAATCGAGGCCACCAATTTATCGCAATCATTAAAATCATTATAAATGTGAAATGAAGCTCTTAAAGTTGCCATTTCGCCTAAAAACTTAGTAATTGGCTCCGCGCAATGTTGACCCGCTCTTAAATAAACTTTGTTTTTTGCAAAAATAGTCATCGCGTCATGTGGGTGAACACCATCAATGTTAAAAGTAATTAAACCAATTTCATTATGAGGGTTATAAACTTTAACTTCTTTGAGCTCTTTTAATTTCTTTAAAGTGTATTCATGTAACATTTTAGTATGTTCTCTAATACTACTATAATCTAGTTTATTAAAAAATTTTATTGCTTCTTTAAAAGCTATTACTCCCTCAATAGGAGGCGTACCTGCTTCAAACTTATAAGGAGCATCTTTAAAAATGGCGCTTTCCTTATCAACTTTTAAAACCATTTCACCACCATATTCAAATGGGATAGTTTCTTGATGTGTTTGCTCATTTAAATATAATATACCAACCCCTGTAGGTCCAAACATCTTATGACTAGAAAATGCCAAGTAATCTACTTTTAAAGCTTTAACATCGAGTTTAAAATGAGGAGCCGCTTGAGCAGCGTCTATTAAAACCCGTGCTTTTTTTTCATGCGCTAACATAATTATTTCTCTTAAGGGAGTTAAATAGCCCATCACATTAGAAACGTAATTTAAAGCAACAATTTTTGTTTTATCGCTTAAAACAGCTAAGAAATTAGCAACTGTAATTCTTCCTTCTTTAGTCAGTTTGACATATTTGATAGTTGCTTTTGTTTTTTTAGCTACTATTTGCCAAGGAATAAAATTAGCGTGATGTTCCAACTCAGAAATAATTATTTCATCACCTTCTTTTAAAATGCTAGAAAAATGATTAGCGACTAAATTGATTCCTTCGGTCGTCCCTTTTGTAAAAACAATTTCTTGTTTATCAGCGTTAATAAACTGGGCAACTTCTTCTCGAGTTGCTTCAAAAAGAGTAGTTGTTTGATAGCCAAGATCGTAATCACCACGATAGACATTGGTATTTAAATTATCATAATAATAATTAATACTTTCCTTTACTTTATTAAGTTTTAAAGCTGAGGCAGCACTATCTAAATAAACTAACTGAGGATGGTTTTTATAAATAGGAAAAGCCTCTCTAATTTTTCGTACACAAATCATATTCTTTCATTCACCAAATCTAAAAACCTTTCTTTTAAAGGTTCATCACTAATTTCATTAACAAGTGGTGCTAATAAACCATTTATCATTAACTTCTCAGCTTCTTTTCTTGTTAGGCCTCTACTCATCAAATAATAAATGCTCACTTCTTCTAATCTTCCCACCGTCGCTGCATGCCCAGCTTTAATATCGTGTTCATCAATTAATAAGATTGGGTTCACTTCAACAGTGGCGTCATCGGAAGTAATAATTCCTTTTAAACTTTGATAAGCATCAGCCTTAACCATCTTTTGCAAAATCTTCTCTACACCATTCAAAACAACTTTACCATTACCATTAGCAATCGCTATATTATGCATTAATCCAGTTGTATGAGGAGCTTCATGAATAAGTTCAATGTCGATGTTTTGTTCGTTATTAAAACTAGAAACCGCCACCGCCCTTAAATGCACTAAAGCATTTTCTGCCAGTAACCTCGCTTGCATTTTAGCCTTTAAAACATTAGCAACAAATCCGCCTAATAACTCCATTTGACTATCTCTTTGTGCTAAAAAATGGTGGTTAATGACTGCTGCTTCACTTTTTAAATCTGCAATTAACAAATAAGTTACTTTACTATTAGCTTCCCCGTTTAAAGTGATTTGATAATTATGTGGTAATTGATCATTACTACTCAATGATAAAATTATTTTAATTTCACTAGATTCGCCAATAGTTATAAAAAACTCTTCATTTTTGTCATCTAATAAAGATATTTTAAGGCTTTCTTTAAAACTTTGGTTTTTAGCGATAACTAAATGTGAATCTTGATAAGTTACCCCCTTTGGTAAGTCTCCTATTAATTTTTTATCTTTAATAATAACTTCCATTATTAATCCTCTTTAAACTCAATTCCTAATTCTTCTTTTAACCACTGATAACCATTTTTATCAATTTTTTCAATCAATTCTTCTTTGCCCGTTAAAACTATTTTACCGTCAATCATAATATGAACAAAGGTAGGTTTGATATAGTGTAATACTCTTTGATAATGAGTAATTAAAATACAACCAAAATCATCGGAAATCATTTCGTTAATATTATTACCGACTACTTTTAAAGCATCGATATCTAACCCGGAATCAATTTCGTCTAAAATCGCTATTTTAGGTTTTAACATTTTCATCTGCAAAACCTCATTACGTTTTTTCTCACCACCAGAAAAACCTTCATTCAAATAACGGTGAGCAAGATCAACATTCATGTTTAATTCTTCAATTGTTTTTTCATACTTTAAAATAAAATCATAAATAGGCATTTGCTTATTAGTTAAAGACTTAATTGCCGCTCTCACAAACTCGCTATTGGTAACTCCTGATACTTCAGCTGGATATTGCATCCCTAAAAAAAGACCCGCCTTCGCTCTTTCATCGACGCTCATAGCCAAAACATCTTTTCCATCAAGCAGTACTTCACCTTCAGTAATTGTATAAGCGGGATGACCCATAATCGCACTAGCAAGGGTGCTCTTTCCGGTTCCATTCGGACCCATTATTGCATGTACTTCGTTAGAATTTACTTTTAAATTAACCCCATTTAAAATCATGTTATCTTGGGCTTTAACATGCAAGTTTTTAATTATTAATGTAGACATTAACTATCCTCCTTTAATTCACCATTAGTATTATAACTTATTTGCTATTGATAATCTAACAATAAGATAATTAAACTTTTTCTTAATTACGGTTTTATTCATAAGAAATTATTTAAATCGCAAAATGTTCTTTTAGTATTCTGTTTTTTCGTTACAAAGGCTTTCAAAAATTATTAAAAAGTAAATAAGTAAACCCCTTCATGAAGGGGTTTACATTAAATGCGTTATAAAAAAATGATTATTTCCTTTTTACATTCTAACTAATGATAGAGGTTTGACAAAGCCTTTTAATTATGTTGATTTCCGATTAAGAAGCGTTAATAACGCTACCTTGATACTTTTCATTAATAAACTCCTTAATCGCAGTTTCTTTTAAAACCGCAATTAATGCTTTTATTTTAGGCGAATCAAGTAGCTCTGCTCTGGTTGCGATAATGTTTACATAAGGATTATCAGTTGCCTTCTCAATGAAAATAGTATCTTCGAGAGGGTTTAAGTTACCTTCTAAAGCAAAATTTGAATTTATTATAAACAAATCAGCTTCATTGTTTTTGTATGCAGGAACCAAATAATCGGCTGCTGGTTTGTTTTCCTTAAATATTAAATTCTTTTTATTTTCAATAATAATTTCGCTAAAATTAG
>Ga0265294_10000178_pt1 | contig 78144 bp, 67 predicted proteins | sample MunlanPumphouse3_FD_192504 | JGI IMG/M metagenome (GOLD analysis project Ga0265294, IMG submission 192504) | Groundwater microbial communities from a municipal landfill in Southern Ontario, Canada - Pumphouse #3 | ecosystem: Environmental > Aquatic > Deep subsurface > Groundwater | place...
ATGATTCTGGCAATCTAACCGGCGACAAATTTTTTGCAACTGGCAGGTTCTTGGAGGTCAACGCAGGCAGATTGGATGAATCTTTGGTTTCGAACCGCCGAAGATCCAGGCGCTCAAGGTAGAGATTTTGAATAGCGCCAGGAAGCCCCGAAAGAGGGAACTCTTTTCTGATTCCGCCATTCCCTTTGATTGTTCGATGGGGCCAAGTTTTGGCTTGTCGAAAAATAGTGGATCGATCCTTGCCACAAAGCCTGGCTATATCCGTCATGGAGAGGTAGATTTCGGTTTCGGCATCGTCCGAAACAGAGAGATGGGTTTCATATTTGTTGTTTTGTGTCTGCATCACTTATTTTTCTTGACCAAAGCCACAAAAAGCATGTATAAGAATCCATATAGTTGGTTATCAATCAGGCCATACATCTTTTAGGTCGCGGTTGATGGCCTTTGCAATTTGGAGCCGAACATGACCCGAAACAGAGCCGTTTATAACTCTAAAAACCTGGGTACGAGAAACATTACACCGTCTTGCAATTTCGGCTTGGGTGATACCCGACAGAGTGAGCTCTGTCTTGATTTGTTTTGGGGACCAATGTTTGGACTCGACCATGTTTGCCTCCTTTGCGTGGAAGGATTTTAGTGTGTATGTGCCTTGTAACAAGATTTTCTGTGTATGTCAAGCTTTTTTGTGCGCACAACCTGTGTGTTATCAGAAATTTTGGTGCGAATTGATAGTTGCTTGATTTTATTATAATTATAATTGTAACTCGGGTCTAAGCGCTAAGGTTGTGCATGGTTGTGCAAGAAGAAGGGGTGGTGATGAAAGACAAGGGTTTCGGTGAAAGGTTGAAGCAGTTGCGGAAAATGCGCGGGCTCAAACAACATGAGGCTGCGTTCAAGATTGGTGGTATAAGTTTCAGGGGATACCAAAATTGGGAAAACGGACACGTTCCTTTAGCTAAGAATATTGAAAAACTTGTAAACTTTTACGGTTGTACCAAAGCGTTTCTTTTAACAGGTGAAGGCGATCCGTATTTAAAGACAGAGGCTGAGAGAGATCAGGAGCTTGCGAATAAGATTGTCGCTGCTGCCAAGGCTCAGACGGACGAAAAACAAAGGACAGGAGACCCGCCCCTTGCCGATTTTGCCATTTACGATTGTTTAAGGCATCTTGATGCGGCCATGCCGCCTCCGAAGATGTTTCAAGGTGCCCACCAGGACCGATACGACGCGATGAAAGAAATTTTCAGGGGTTTCATGGAAGCCATAAAAGATTCTGGCTTCACGATTGATGATAAAATATTGAATTTTATCAGTTGTTTATATTATAATTATATCCAGGAAGATAAAAGCGGATCTGAATAGTTTTTGAAGTGATATGCGTTCTTGGTAAACCCCAATAGGGCAAATCAACGTGGCTTCGATTTTTTTCTCAAACTATTATCAAAAACACCCTCGAAAACCCGACTTTCTCAAACTGCACAACCTCTTTGATCCGGACGGATCATCCCACAAAAATTGATTCGTAACATGCCAGATTGACTCTCGAATATGGCAACTTATCCCATGATAGCTCACGGTAACCCGGCGTATCCCGCGTTTCTCAAACTATACGCGTGCTTTCAACAGGCCGGACGGCATGACCTCCGGGGCTGTTTTTTCAAGATGCTCCTGCAAAAAGCGGGATAGGAGCGGGATAAACTGACTGAAGATAAAAAAAAGGGCTTACGGTGATTCCCGTAAACCCTTGATTTTTTTGGCTCCCCAGCACGGACTCGAACCGCGGACCCAGTGGTTAACAGCCACTTGCTCTGCCGACTGAGCTACTGGGGAAAAAATATGCAAGCTATCTAATAAAGAATACCTGTCAAGTCAAGCGAAAACTTCATTGCTTTCGAATCCGCAGGGACAGCTCCTCCAGCTGGGCCGGGCTGACATCTGCCGGGGCGTTGGTCAGCAGACAGGCCGCCTTCTGGGTTTTGGGAAACGCGATAATGTCCCGAATCGAGTTCTGCCCGGCCAGAATCATCACCAGACGGTCGAACCCGAAGGCAATGCCGCCATGAGGCGGGGCTCCGGAATCCAGGGCCGAGAGCAGGAATCCGAATTTTTCCTCGTAGGTTTCCGGGCTCATGCCCAGGGCCGAGAAGAGTTTTTCCTGAAGCTCCCGCTGGTGAACCCGGATGCTGCCGCCGCCGATCTCGGAGCCGTTGAGAACCATGTCGTAGGCCCGGGAACGGACGTTCAGCGGATCGGTTTCAAGTTTGCAGTAATCCTCTTCCAGGGGAGCGGTAAATGGATGGTGCAGGGCCTGAAACCGTTTTTCCTCTTCGTCGTATTCCATCAGAGGGAAATGGGTGACCCACAGAAAATTGTAGGCGCTGTGATCGATCAGCCCGAGCTTTTCGCCCAGGAAGTTTCGAAGATGCCCGAGAGCGTCGTTGGTGATTCGGGGCTGATCGGCCACGAAAAATACCAGGTCGCCGGGCGCCATGTCCACACGTTCGGCCAGTGCATGTTTTTCCGCTTCGGAAAAATATTTGGCGATCGGAGACTGCCAAGAATCCTCGCGAACCTTGACCCAGGCAAGTCCTCTGGCCTTGTAGACGCTGACGAACCCGGCCATATCGTCGATCTCCTTGCGGGACAGATCGATACAGCCCTTGGCGTTCAACGCCTTGACAATACCGCCTTTTTTCACCACATCGGCAAAAACCTTGAAACCAGAATCCTTGACGATGTCGGATATCTCCTTGAGTTCCAGGCCGAACCGGGTGTCGGGTTTGTCCAGACCGTAGCGGTCCATGGCCTCCTCATAGGTGAGCTGAGGAAAGGGAGCGGGAAGGTTTTTTTCAAGAACCTGACTGAAAATCGTCTGCACCAGCCGCTCGGCGATGCACATGATGTCCTGCTCACCGACAAAAGACATTTCCATGTCGATCTGGGTGAACTCTGGCTGGCGGTCCGCGCGCAAGTCCTCGTCGCGGAAGCAGCGGGCGATCTGATAATACCGGTCGAAGCCGGCGATCATCAGCAACTGCTTGAAAAGCTGGGGAGACTGGGGCAGCGCGTAAAACTGGCCCGGATTGACCCGGCTGGGCACCAGATAGTCCCGGGCGCCTTCCGGCGTGCTGCGGGTCAGAAACGGGGTTTCAATTTCGAGAAAACCGTTTTCATCCAGAAATCTGCGGGCGGCTGCGGCGATCCGGTGCCGGAGAATGATGTTCTTTTGAAGCGAGGGCCTGCGAAGATCCAGATGCCGGTGCTTCAGCCGGATGGACTCGGAAACCTCGGCGTTGTCCTCGATCTGGAAAACCGGGGGCTGGGCCCGGTTGAGGATTCGAAGCTCGTCGGCCATGACCTCGATCTCTCCGGTTTTCAGATTCGGATTGGCCATTCCTTCCAGGCGCCTGACAACCTTTCCGCGCACACCGATGACAAATTCGTTTCGAATGGACTGAGCCTTGTCATGCACGGCTGGATTGAACTCCGGATTGAAAACGACCTGGGTGATGCCCTCCCTGTCGCGCAGGTCCACAAATATAACGCCGCCGTGGTCTCTGCGACGCTGCACCCAGCCCATCAGCACTACTTCGCTGCCCGCGTCGCCGGCACCCAGCCGGCAGCAGGAGTGGGTTCGTCTCATTTCTCCAAGTATATCAGCCAATGGTTGGACTCCTTTTCCCTATTATCGTACCATGATCATTGATTTCAGATTTTCAGGCAGCTGCGACAAGGGAACCGATTCCTGACCGTGGGTAGTCATATTCCGAAGCATCGCGGCATTCTGAGCGATTTCCTGCTCGCCGACAATCAGTACATATTCTGCGCCGCTTTTATCGGCCCGCTTCATCTGACTTTTCAGACTCCGGTCGGAAAAATCCATCTCCGCACGAATGCCGTCCACCGCCAGATTGCAGACCCACCGGGCTGCCCGCACCTGCGCTTCGGGTCCGAGCGCTGCAATGAAAACATGCGGGGGGTGAACAAAATCCGCAGCTTGCAGGGAGACGACCTCGGCCAGACGGTCGAATCCGACGGCAAAACCGATGGCCGGCTGATCCGGCCCTCCCAGCGCCTTGACCAGTCCGTCGTATCTTCCTCCGCCGGCAACGGCGTTCTGGGCGCCCAGCAGGGTGGTCTGAATCTCAAAGGTCGTGCGCGTGTAATAATCCAGGCCCCGCACCAGTCTCTTGTCGATGACAAATTCAACTTCAAGATCCCGAAGGCTTTTCTGAACCGCCTGAAAATGTTCCCGGCAATCGGAGCAGAGATGATCGACAATGGATGGGGCGTCGGTCATGGCCTGCCGGCAGCCCTCGGCCTTGCAGTCCAGAACGCGCAGAGGATTGGCTCGGCTTCGGCGCTTGCAGTCCGGGCAAAGCATTTCGCTTTTGGATTCAAGCAGTTCCAGAAGACTCTGCTTGAACCCGGGCCGGCACCGGGCACAGCCCAGGGAATTGATATGGGCGTGGATGTCGGTAACCTTGAGCCTCGAAAACAGGGTGCTCAGCATAAAGATGACCTGGGCGTCGACAAGGGGAGAATCCACTCCGAAAACCTCGGCATCGATCTGGTAGAACTGACGGTAGCGTCCCTTCTGGGGCCTTTCCCTGCGGAACATCGGTCCGATGGTGTACAGCTTCTGAACCGGCTCGGTGTTGTACAGTTTGTGTTCAATGTAGGCCCGCACGATCGAAGCCGTGGCCTCGGGCCGCAGCGTGAGCAGTTCCTCGTTGCGGTCGGCAAAGGTGTACATTTCTTTTTCAACGATGTCGGTTTCCTCTCCGATGCTTCGGGCAAAAAGCTCGGTGCGTTCCATGAGCGGAACGCGAATCTGCCTGAATCCGAAATCCTCGAAAAGATCTGCGGCGGTTTTCTCAATGTGCTGCCAGAGCGCCACCTCGCCGGGAAGTATGTCTTTAAATCCTCTGATTTTTGTAATCATTGAAAATCCGGCTCCTCTGAATAACACCGGCGGATTTGTTACAAAGCCGCCGGACCGCGCTGCACGAGGTTTTATTGGAATTTTAGCAGATTATACGCCGGAAATTATCAAGTCAATAAGAATGTGCCTGCCGCCCAAAAAAGCCGGGCCTCGAAAGGCCCGGCTTTTTGTCCGAGTGATGACGAAGGAAACAGAAATTTACTTGAGTTTTCTGGCCAGGAAGTATCCATCCGGATCGCATTTTTCCCGAAGCAGCTTGAGATCATCCGCGGAAGGCTCCGCCATTTCTTTAAGGTTCGGAGAGATGATCAGTTCAAAACTCACCTTTTTCTGAATGTCGTCCGCCGTTCTTCCGGGCAGGACTTCCAGCAGCACCATCCGCCGGGTCTTTTCGTCAAAACCGAAAAGCGCCTCATTGGTGATGACCCGGTATGGACCGGAGCCCGAAACGCCAGCTTTTTCCCGGTAGTCCGGGGAGCCGTCGCCGTAACCGATGCTGGTGACGAAATCCAGCTCATTGCTGAAACGCCTGGGCTCCAGCGCCATAATGGCGATGGTTTTTTCGCAGTTGGCGGCCATGGCGCCGGCGCCGCCGCTTCCCGGGAACCGGGTCTTGGCGTTAATGTAGGTTCCGCCTTCAAAAGTGGAATTGATGTTTCCATACATGTCGATCTGAGCGCCGCCGATAAAGGCGAAATCCGAATGGCCTCGCTGGGTCAGTTCGAACACTCCGCAAAGGCCTTTGAGAAAACAGGCTTTGCGGCATGCACGGGTATCGCCCACGGAAAGGGGCATGCCCATATCCATGATCGGGGCCAGAGGGCCGGCCTCGAAAATCAGTCCCAGACCCGGCGCATGGGTCAACTGGGCGTGCATGGATGCGATGATCGGAAGACCGGTGCCGACGAACACGATCTTGTTGTCTTCCAGAACTCGGGAACCGGTATAGGCTATCATTTCAAACGGCGTATATTGAGCAGACATTATTCAATCCTCCATGAATCGATTATTGGCTAAATGAAACGCATTAGGCGGTGATGATCGGCTGGCCGCCGTCCAGATCGCGCATCTTCTTCAAGGTTTTGTAAGGCAGCTTGCCGATGAAATCATCGAAGGTCTCGCAGCCGAAGATGTATTCATCGTAGTATTTCTTCAGTTTATCCGTGTTGCCGCTTTTTCGGAATTCATCCGAAGCGCTGCGGAACATCAGAATGTGCTCCATATCAAACCAGTGATGTCCGTAGCAAATTCCGGGATAGGAGCCGAACCGCTGTTCGATCACGGCGTCCACCGCGCTGAAGGGAATTTCAGTCAGGTTCGGATAGGTGCGGATGTTGTCGTTGGAGATTATCTGCTCGGCGGTGACGATGGTATGGGCGGATGCCATCGCGATTTCCGGGCAGGTGCAGTGCGCGCCGAAAATCCGGCAGTTGCCGAACTTGTCCGCGGCGGTTGCATGGATAAGACCCAGATCCGGGTAACAGGCCGGAACCAGATAGGTGTGCTTTCCGCTGAACGGGCTTTTGATCATCTTGCCGCGGTTGGTCAGTTCCATGCTGGATCCGCCATGATCCCGGACCGGTATGAACTCAATACCCATTGCCGCAGCCTTGAACCGGGCCGACATGCCGTAGTTGGTGTAGTCGTCCATCATGATCATGCCGTTTGCGTTCAGGTGACGAAGAAGCGGCGCGATTCCGATGACCTCGTATCCCCACCAGGCCAGTTCGACGCGTTTGATCGAAACCTGGTTCGGATACAGCAGCATGGCGCCGGCCAGCAGCTCGGGGCAGATGGAGTTGGACTGGAAAGAAAGGGTCAGATCCTTGGCGCCGTGCCGAATGATCTCATGAATGATGGAAACCGGGGGCCGTGTGTTGACAAAGCCGCCGATGGCGATATTCATTCCGTCCTTTACAAATCGATTTACCGCCTCTTTGGTGGTCGTCGTCTTGTCGGTCAGAGCCTTGGATTTGTTGACCATGACTTTTCTGGCAGCTTCCGGTGAAAGGCCCCACCATTCAAAATCGCCGTAACCGCCCGCCGTTTTATCCAACTCGGCAGGCTGAATTTTAGAGATGTTTTTAATTGCTGAACATACTTCAGTTTGTTTCATTGCAATCCTCCCAGCTACTTTGATGATTAATATTTGCCATATTTTGCGGCAAAACATTGATAATACAAGCTTCTTTGATCATCCTGTCCTTTTATAAAGAGGTAAATTTCACAAAGTTATTTAGAAAAGTCAATAATAAAATGAATGTATCTCTTATATTTTGAGTCGTAATTTCGGTGACCTTTCCATCCGCAAAACCCGACGGCTGGCAGCCGTCGGAACCGGTCCCGTATTCAAAGAAGTTAAGTTCGATTGCCCTCAAATGTTCCATTCACCTGCCGGCGTCTCCCTTCACGCCGGGCTGCGCCCCGCCGGCAAATAGATCATCAAAACACTTGAAACCGGATGAATGCTTTCTGGACCATAATCCGGCGTTCGGAAACCGATTTACGCGTTGCTGTTTATTGAAGATAAACCGAAAGGAGAATTGAATAGGGGGAAAGGGTATATCCGTTCTATGCATGGCAAGACAGCCAGGGAAACTTTCGGCATCAGCCGCCCGAAAAAAAAGCAGAAAAAATAATCGCTGGCGTTTGGCAAATTTCAAAGGGCTGAACCCATGCAATTAATTTGTATTACCCGGAACCGGGTGCCCGGCAGGCTAATTTAATGACATAAAAGGTCCTGGCCAGATCGTTATCGGCCGGACAGCTGCAGACCTGCTTCAGCCCTCTGAGCACCGCAGTGATATTTTTTCCATAAATCCTGATCAAAACGTCATGTCTTCTTTGATATTTTCCGTCTATATTAATAATGGTATTTGGCAACAGCCTGAAACATGCGCCAGACAGCGGAGATTCATTCGAAGTTCGCTGAATTGATGGCATTGCCAATCTTGAGTCGCTGAAGAATTTGTTTTAAGATGCATCATGACACTTGACATTTCGACTTGTGCGTCCGCCATTCTTTATCCTGTTATTTTGCCGGTATGCCCTGAAGTCAGGCAACTTTCGGGGTCCGACCGCGCCAGAGCCCTCAGCCGGATCGCTCGTCGTGCTCTGGCTGTTTGCATTGAAAAAAGCGGCTTGAAAATCACAGATTTGACCAAAAACGCACAAGGCGCCCCGATGCCGGATAATGGCGTTTACTGGTCCGTGACCCACAAGCCGGAATATGTGGCCGGAATACTGGGACTCAGTCCGATCGGCATCGATCTTGAAAAAATCCGCCCCATCCATCAGGGTCTTTTTCACAAGATCGCCGATGATGAGCAGTGGGCTCTTGACGACAGCGCCGCTCTGATTCGTTTTTTCAGATTCTGGACGGCCAAGGAAGCCGTGCTCAAGGCCTGCGGCACAGGTCTGAGAGATCTTGCCGAATGCCGGATCGAAAAGGTCAGCGGACCGGATCGGCTTATTGTTCGCTATCAGAAAAAATACTGGAGCGTTTTTCAGATCTTTTTCGACGGCCACGTGGCGGCCGCGGCCGGCCGAAACATAGAAATCTGCTGGAATTTCGAGGATCATAATTCAGGGAACGGGTCTGGCGCAACCAGGCTGTGACATGAACTTTTCCGAAAAAGCGGGCATTACCAAAAGCAAACCACTGATACTCCAATTTCCGATGGTTTCATTTTTTGCCCAGGATCGTACGAATCGGGCGACATCCCGGATGGTCCGGATTCAAGGATCCACCGGATTTTTCGAACGAGGCGTTTACGGTTGCCGTGGAAACCCGGCACAAACCTTTTTTGTGGTGTTTATTTTTTTTCCCGGTTAAAAAAGATAAATATTGTGTTTTTTTTCGATGGCTTCCTGTAGATGCTCGGGATTTTCGAAGAAAGGATTCCCATGAACCGTCAACTGCTTTCTCCCGCCGAAATGCCCGTTCAGGCGACATGCGATATTTCGGGTTTCTGGAAGAATGCATATGCCGAGGCATTAAAAATATGACGATTCGAAAACAGCAAAAAATTCCATCTGTTTTGAGTGCGACCGAAGCCATTCTCGAGAGCATTTCCGATGGGGTGTTCACCGTGGATTTAAACTGGCGCATCACTTCCTTCAACAGGGCTGCCGAACTGATTACCGGGGTATCGCGCAAAGAGGCGATCGGTCAGCTCTGCTCCGAGGTTTTCCGCTGCAGCATGTGTGAGATCGAATGTGCGCTGCGGCGCACTTTGAAAACCGGAAAGCCGGTGATCGGAAAATCCGGATATATCATCAACTCGGAGGGCCAGCGCATTCCCATCAGCGTTTCCACCGCCGTGCTTCGCGATGATCAGGGCCGTATCATCGGAGGAGCGGAAACCTTCAGGGATCTGAGCGAGATCGAGGTCTTGCGTCTGGAACTGGCGGGACGATTCCATGTCGGCGATCTGGTAAGCCGAAGCCCCCTGATGCAGAAAATCTTTGCCGTTCTGCCTGCCGTGGCCGCCAGTCCGAGTACGGCGCTGATTTTAGGGGAAACCGGAACCGGAAAGGAACTGATGGCCCGAACGATTCACGACCTGAGTCCCCGGTGCAAAGGACCTTTTGTTGCGGTCAACTGCGGCGCTCTGCCGGAAACCCTTCTGGAGTCCGAACTTTTTGGCTATAAAAAAGGGGCTTTTACCGGCGCTGAAAAGGACAAGATCGGGCGTTTTGCCATGGCAAAGGGCGGCACGCTTTTTCTGGACGAGATCGGTGAAATGAGCCCGGCCCTTCAGGTTCGGCTGTTGAGGGTTCTTCAGGACCAGACTTATGAACCTCTGGGCGCAACGGTTTCGGAGAAAGCCGATGCGCGCATCGTTGTCGCTACGAACAAGGATCTGGCAGATCAGATACGCAAAGGGCTTTTCCGCGAGGACCTGTATTACCGCGTCAATGTGGTGCGCATCGAGCTGCCTCCGCTGCGTCGTCGCAAAGAGGACATTCCGATTCTGGCGGATAGTTTTATCAACCGTTTCAACCGCCTGCAGAATAAAAAAATCAAGGGATTGACGGCTGATGCCACCGCATTGCTCATGGCGCACGATTGGCCCGGTAATGTTCGGGAGCTGGAAAACGTGATCGAGCGGTCCTTTATTCTCTGCACCGAAGGATTTATCGGCATCGAGCATCTGCCGGATGAACTGACCGCGCACGGCCTGTCTGAAAGATTCGGTTCCGGCATGAAAGTATCCCGCGATCTTCTGGAAGCCCAGGCCATCCGCAGCGCCCTTGAGAAAAACGCCTTCAATCGACTGGCTGCGGCAAAAGAACTCGGCATTCACAAGAGTACGCTGTTTCGAAAGATGAAAAAGCTGGGAATTTCTTTTCCGAATCGAAACGGCCGTTCCCGGGATTGAAATAAATAGACGCGCTTGTGCGACCCGATATCGGAATAAGGTTGCATATGCGCAACCCATCCGTCTGAAGCCGTCCTCGATATTCAACATATTAAACCAGGCAAAACAGAAGCTTGTCGATGAAAGCGATATTCTTTGCATAGTGGCACGGCGTTTGCTCTATGATTAATGAATCAATCGTTATTCGGGAATTGAGTTGATGAAAACGGCGTTTACAGTGTGGAACAATCGAATTGCACCGGTCTTTGATGTGGCCCGGCAGATACGGGTCGTGGAAGCCGAGTGCGGGCGGGTTATCCGCGAGGACGAAGTGGTTCTGAAAGAAGATACCGCTGCGGGAAAAGCAGGAGAACTTTCCGGACTGGGTGTGAATGCTCTGGTCTGCGGGGCGATTTCCCGGACCATGGCGAATCTGGTTGCGGCCTCCGGGATTCAGGTGATTCCTTTTGTGGCCGGCGATCTTCGTGAGGTCATTGATGCCTGGATTCGCGGAGGCATCACGGACGGTCTTTTTGTGATGCCGGGATGTCGCGGACGCCGCAGGTTGAGAGGATGGGGCGCATTTGAACAGGAGGGAAATGTTATGAAAGGGAGAAAACAAGGCGGCGGAGGTCGGGGCCGCGGCGGACAGGGCGGCGATGGCAAGGGTCGCGGTCAAGGCCGAGGCGGCCAGAACAGTGGCCAAGGACAGGGTGGAGGCCAAGGCAGCGGTCAAGGCCGTAGTCAAGGCCGAGGCGGCCAGAACGGTGGCCAAGGACAGGGTGGAGGCCAAGGCGGCGGTCAAGGCCGTAGTCAGGGTCGAGGCGGTCAGGGCTGAGGCATTTCGTCTGGAACCGGATCGTATCATGAAACAGTTGAGCGAGGTCGATCCGGACGCTGCTCGATACAAGAAACTGAAAGGGGCATCATGCCGACATACGAATATGAATGCAAATCATGTGGTCAGCGTTTCGAACAACGCCAGACCATGAAGGAACCCCCTCTCGCCGAATGCCCGAAATGCCGGGGCGAGGTTCATCGCATCATCAGCGGAGGGACGGGTTTTATTCTCAAGGGAGCCGCCAATTCCCGGGCTGGGCGTCAGGGTGGCGGATGTTCTCTGGAAAGTACCGGGAGGACCTGTTGCGGACGCGCGGAACGTTGCGGCGAGCCCCGTTGCGAAGGGGGCAGATGACCGCTTTGAAGTCCCAAACCATTTATGGCCTGCCAAATTAAAGCAATCCAGGACAGACCCATGGCATTTGAAAATGTAAAGGTAATCATTCTGGTTGACAACCAGGCCGCCCAGGGGCTGACGGCTGAACACGGATTGTCTCTGTGGATTGAGGCCGGTTTCCTGCGCATTCTGTTTGACACGGGTCAGGGGGCTGCGTTGCCTGTCAACGCCGAAAAGCTTGAAATCAGTCTGGATCAGGCGGATATTCTGGTCCTGAGCCATGGGCACTATGATCATGCAGGCGGCCTTTCTCATGTTCTGAAAGTCAACCGGAAGATTTCGGTTTACTGTCACCCGAAAGCGGTAAAACTGCGCTGTAGCGTCAGGGGCGGATCCGCCAGATTCATTCAGATGCCGGATGAGGCGATCGTCGCTTTAAACAAGGCGCCCCTGAGCAACATGCACTGGGTGGAACAACCGGTTATGATTTCACCGGATATCGGCATCACCGGCCCGATCCCCCGAAATACAAATTTCGAGGATACCGGCGGCCCATTTTTTCTGGATCCGGAAGGACGTCTTGCTGATTCCATTATCGATGATCAGGCCTTGTGGATCAACACCTTGGAGGGCATAGTTGTGTGCGTGGGCTGCTGCCATGCGGGGCTGATAAACACGCTGAATTATGTGCGCCGCCTGAGCGGGGTTTCAGCGATTCGGGCCGTAATCGGCGGTTTTCATCTGGTGAGCGCCGATGAAAATCGAATGGCGCAGACCATCCTTGCGCTGCGATCCCTGCATCCGGAAAAGCTGATTCCGTGTCACTGCACCGGAGAAAAAGCCCTACGGGAACTCGAAAAAGCTTTTGAAGGCCGAGTGCTTTCAGCGGAGGCCGGCAGAGCATTTCATTTCTGAGTCATTCTCAACATTCACTTATCCATCATGCGATTTCGGGATTTTCGAATCCAAGGGCGGTCGTTGACCGCCTGGCGTAATTTTTCCATTAAAACATCGCATCCGAATCTGCTTAAGAACATCCTACCGGATCTTTCCCCCCCGCTCCATTGTGCGGTACTGAACGGCTTCCGATACATGGGCCAGTTCGATGTCAAGCTTTTCTTCAAGATCGGCGATGGTCCGGGCGATTTTAAGTATCCGGTTGTAGGCGCGGGCCGAAAGTCCCAGTTTCTCGATGGCGGTTTCCAGAAGCGCCGAGGACGCGGTATCGATTCTGCAGAACTGTTTGATCTGCCGGCTGGCCATCTGTGCGTTGCAGTAAATGGGAAGCCTGACGAACCGACGGGCCTGAATCGTGCGCGCCGAGGTGACCCGCTGGCGTATTTTTTCGGAGGATTCGGCGGAAAACTCCTTTTTAAGATCCCGGTAGGCGACCGCGGGCACCTGAATGTGAATGTCGATCCTGTCCATCAGGGGTCCGGAGATCTTGGACCGGTAGCGCTGAATCTGGAGTGCGCTGCAGTCGCATCGGTGTCTGGGGTCGGACAGATATCCGCACGGACAGGGGTTCATGGCGGCGACCAGCATGAAGCGGGAAGGGTAGGTGACGGTCGTTGAAGCCCGGGATATGGTGACCCGGTGATCTTCCAGGGGCTGACGCAGCACCTCGAGTACATGTTTCTTGAATTCAGGCAGTTCGTCGAGAAACAGTACTCCGTTGTGAGCCATGCTGACCTCTCCGGGGCGTGGGCTCTGTCCCCCGCCGATCAGACCGGCATCGGAGATCGTATGGTGCGGGGATCGGAACGGACGCCGGGTGATCAGGGCCTGGTCTTTTTCAAGCATTCCCAGCACACTGTAAACCTTGGTGGTTTCGATGGACTCCTCAAAGCTCAAAGGGGGCAGGATAGTCGGCATGCGTTTGGCCAGCATGGTTTTCCCGGACCCGGGCGGCCCGACCATCAGAATGTTGTGCCCTCCGGCGGCCGCCACTTCAACGGCCCTTTTGGCGTGCTCCTGACCCAGAACTTCTGAAAAATCAGTATCCGTTTGATTCGGGGGTGCAAACAGCCTGGAAATGTCGATGGATTCGGCGGGTATCTGCTGGGATCCGCGGCAGAATTCCACTACCTGGGAAAGGGTTCTGGCGCCGAGCACCAAGATGCCGTCGACCACCGACGCTTCCCGGCCGTTGTCCTCGGGAACGATAATGCCTTTGTAGCCGGACTGACGGGCTGCAAGGGCCATCAGAAGGGACCCTTTCACCGGTTTTACGCGGCCGTCCAGGGAAAGCTCTCCCATGATGAGATAGCGGGAAACCGTGTCCTGAGGAATGGCTCCTTTGGCTGCAAGAATTCCCAGGGCCATTGGAAGGTCAAATCCGGTTCCGTCCTTTTTGATGTTCGCCGGCGCCAAATTCACCGTGATCCGGTCATCCGGAAACGTATAGCCGGAGTTTTGAATCGCCGACTTTACCCGTTCCCTGCTTTCTTTTACCGCGGTTTCCGGAAGTCCCACAGTGGTAAAGCTGGGAAGTCCCCGCGCTATATCTACTTCCACTTCAACCAGATAAGCATCAATCCCGATAACGGCACTGCTCAAAACCTTGGATAGCACAATTCCTCCCTGGGCGGACCAACGATATTTGCATGCGAAGAAGATCGGCGTTGAATCGTGCAAAACTGACGAAAGGAACGCCTCAATATAACAAAGGCCCGGAATCCTTACAATCTATTTATCAGGTTGTCGATTTTTTAACCGTGTCGGGGCATTTTGCCCTTTTCACAAACTGCTTGCCTTGAAGACGGGTAATGCGATAAGAAAAAACGATTCTACGGCTGGCCGGATTTAAAAATGTATTTTCGGCAGGAGCCAGACCCGGTTGTTTGCCCGCGGATGGGAACCGGAACCAAAGGGGTGATGTCCGGAAATGAGCGCTGATTTGATAAAAGCATCGAGAAATGTACCGGTTCAACAACGAACGATCGTCAGGCCTGCGGGATGTTCGGGCGTTGGCGTGCATTCGGGAAAACCGGTCAATCTTGCCATCAAGCCTGCCCCGGCCAATCACGGCATCAAATTCGTCCGCACCGATCTTCAGGATTCGCCCAAGGTTCCCGCCCTTTTCAAATCCGTTGTGGATACCAGTCTGGCAACGGTGATCGGCTACGAGGGTTTTATCGTTTCGACCATCGAGCATCTCATGGCCGTGCTGAGCGCATTCATGATCGACAATGCTCTAGTGGAAATCGACGCCTATGAGATGCCCATCATGGACGGCAGCGCGGCGCCTTTTGTTGAGATGATCAAATCCGCGGGCGTGCAGATGCTGCAAGCCCCCCGTTGCTATTTCCGGGTCAAGGAGCCCATTGAACTCGAGGAGGACGGAAAGTCCGTGGGCATATATCCGTGTTCAACTTTCAAGGTAACCTGTTCGGTCGAATATCCGCATCCTCTGATCGGCAGACAGACTCTGACTCTGGAGGGCTCCTCCGATATTTTCGAGAGAGAGATAGCACCGGCCAGAACCTTTGGTTTTCTTAAAGAGGTTGAGTACCTGAGACGCTTTGGCCTGGCTCGGGGCGGATCCCTGGATAACGCCATCGTGGTGACAGAAGACGGAATTTTGAATCCGGGCGGCCTTCGGTATCCGGATGAGTTTGTCCGTCATAAGATTCTGGACTGTATCGGAGATTTTGCCCTGCTGGGAATTCCCATTCTGGGGCATATTATCGCCAGCAAGTCCGGCCATACTTTTCACCATGCCTTCCTCAACAAGTTTTTTTCAGAAAAGAAATCCTGGGAAACCTATATGGTTTCTTGAGATGATATCCGATAAACGCTTTTGAATTCCGGACCGGCCGGATCGGCGCTTCCTTCGGTTCCGAAATGAAAACCGCTTGCCATTTAAATTCCGATTCGATATGGGTAGGTATTCCAAATATATACAACCGACGGCAAATTTTTTAAGACCTGGAAAATAAAAGGCTCGAAATTGTCAACCGGCAATTGAGAGAAATGGCTTTGTTTGTTGTCACTATGCAAAGATTTTAAATGATCCAGAAAATATTATTTTCCATCCTGTTTTGTTTCCTGGCTCTGATGCACGATTCAGCTGCGGCCCAGACTGCGACGCTGACCGACATTATTGTGACCAACAACCGGGACGACCTTCTGCTTTATCTGAATGTCGAAGGCGCCTTTCAGGATGAGGTGAAGGCTGCGGTATTAAGCGGCGTACCGACCACTTTTTCCTTTGCGGCCAACCTGAACAAGATTCGAAGTCTGTGGCTGGATAAAAATCTTACGGACATCGAAGTGACCCATACGATCAAATACAACAACCTGAAAAAGGAGTTTGTCGTCAAACGTTCCTGGGAACAGAATCAGCCCCGGACGACGCAGTCCTTTGAGGAAGCCCAGCGGTGGATGAGCGAAATCGACAGCTTGAGGATTATTTCCCTGAAACAGCTCGAAAAGGGCAGACAGTATCAGCTGCGGGCCAAGGCCGAACTCAAACGAGTGACGCTTCCGTTTTATCTTCACTATGTTTTGTTCTTTGTATCTCTCTGGGATTTTGAAACGGATTGGTACGCGATCGATTTCACGTATTGACATAAGATACGTGGGGCGTTCTTTCGAACATTATGAAAAACAACCGTTTCAGAAAACTCTCCACCCCCCTTTCAGAACAGGAACGCGGGCGCCGTAAGCGCGAAATGATCCTCATTCCCGTCATCATCGGGGTCGTTGCGCTGCTCACCTATGCGGAAAGCCGCATCATCTATTTCGGGTCTGCTTTTCCGATCTCCAATACCATCCTGATGTTCATTCTGATCAACATCAACCTGTTGCTGTTGCTGCTGTTGCTGTTTCTGGTTTTTCGAAATGCGGTAAAGCTGTTTTACGAAAGAAAACGAAAGGTTACGGGATCTAAACTCAGAACGCGGCTGGTGGTGGCCTTCATTACGCTGACGCTTCTGCCGACCACCGTGCTTTTTTTCTTTGCGATCAATTTCATTACGACCAGCATCGAGTTCTGGTTCAATGTGCCGGTGGAACAGGCCTTGGAAAATTCTCTTCGCGTGGGAAGGCGGATTTACGACTATGCGGAAACCAGCAGCCAATTTTATATGGAGAGAATCGCCTATCAGATCAAGGCCCGCAATCTGCTTGATTCCGGACAGAACAACGCGCTGGAACGTTACATTCAGGTTGTGCAGAGATCCTTTAATCTGCAGGCCGTGGAGATTTATTCCACCAATGCCGCTCGGTTGGCTTTCTCCGGAAACGGGGGTATGGAGGCGATCAATCTGGCATCCATGTCCTCGGACGATCTTCGCGCCGAATTTCATTCCAAGCCTGTCCGGTCGGTTTCAATGCCTGTCGAGCAGGGCGAGATGGTTCGAACCATCGGAACCATTCCTTTTGGATCGGGGGTTGCCGATGCACAGGGCTTTATCGTTCTGTCCGTTCTGATTCCGATGGATCTGTCCGAAAACATGGCCTCCATTTCCCGGGGATTTGAAGAATACCAGCAGATCAAACTGCTGCAGAAACCCATTCAGGCTACCTATTACATTACGCTCTCCATCGTTGCGCTGCTGGTGCTTTTTTGCGCTGCATGGTTCGGGTTTTATCTGGCCAAGAGGATTTCCATCCCCATCATGGAACTGGCCGAAGGCACCCGGAGGGTGGCTGGAGGAGATCTGCAGTTTACCATCGGGGCGGTTGCCGACGATGAAATCGGAATCCTGGTGAACTCCTTCAACAGGATGACGCGAGACCTTCGCATCGGCCGTGAACAGCTTGAAATTTCCGCTCGAATGCTTCGGGACCAGAATATCGAGATCGAGGAAAAACGCCGGTACATGGAGATTGTTCTGAGAAACGTTTCCGCCGGCGTCATCACGCTGGATGCCGGCGGATTTATCGCCACGGTCAACAAGTCCGCTGAAAAAATGTTGAACCTCGATGCGGCGGAAGTTCTGGGCAAAAGCTATAAGCGGCTTTTAAAGGGACCGTTTGTGGAACTGGCCAGGGAAATTATGGACAACCTTGCCGAATCGACGGACGGAGCCGTTCAGTTGCCATTGAAGCTGACCATAGAAGGACAGTCCAGAAGTTTTCTGCTTCACGTCAACGCCCTGACCGACGACGCGGGCAGCCCTCTGGGAATCGTGATGGTATTCGACGATTTGACCGAGCTGGAAAAGGCCCAGCGAATGGCTGCATGGCGGGAGGTGGCCCGCCGGATTGCTCATGAGGTGAAAAATCCGCTGACCCCGATATCACTTTCGGCCCAGCGGCTGAAGCGCAAATATTCGCGTCGTCTGAATGAACCGGTTTTTGATGAGTGCACCCGCATGATTATAGATCACGTCGAGCTGATTCGAAACCTGGTCAATGAATTTTCGAACTTCGCCCGATTGCCGTCGGCCAATCCTCTGCCATGCGCATTGGCGCCGCTGATAGAGGAAACCGTGGCGCTTTACAAGGATGGGCCTTGGAATATACGGTTTGAAATTCATGCGGGTCAGGATATGCCCAGGCTGAATCTGGACCGGCAGCTGATGAAAAGGGCGTTGATCAATCTGGTGGACAATGCCGTGGCGGCCATCGGCGCTGAAGGCAGCGTCGTTATTTCGGCGTCTTTTGATCCTATCCTGAAAATCGTTCGCATCGAGGTTTCCGACACCGGACCGGGGATTTCCGACGAAGATAAAACCCATTTGTTCGAGCCCTATTTTTCCACCAAAAAATCCGGCATGGGATTGGGGCTGTCCATTGTCAGCGGCATCATTTCAGATCATAACGGGCGGATCTACGTTCAGGACAATGTGCCGCAGGGCGCCCGGTTTGTCATTGAACTGCCGGTTTCCTGAAAGCCGGTTTCCGCCGATTCCGGAGATGCATGAAAAATGTTTTGCAGGAAAGACTCTTGACAGGATACCGGCAATTCTTCTACGTAGTTGGACTGAATGACAGATAAAGGTAATCGCGATGTTTCCAACAATATTGGTTGTTGACGACGAAGCGCCGATCCGCCAGATGCTCAGCGGACTTCTGGCCGATGAAGGCTTTGAGGTGAAAACGGCTTCCAACGGATACGAAGCCCTGAAGTGCATTGAAGCCGAGTCCCCGGATCTGGTTTTGCTCGACATTTGGATGCCGGGCATCGACGGGATTGAAACTCTCAAGGAAATCAAAAAGGAAAATTCCCATATTCAGGTCATCATCATCACGGGCCACGGGACGGTTGAGACCGCTGTCAAGGCCACCAAACTCGGGGCCTTTGATCTGATCGAAAAGCCCCTGTCCTTTGACAAGGTGTCCGTGGCGATCAACAATGCCCTGAATTTCAGAAGGCTGGAAGAAGAAAACCGGTATCTTAGAAAAAAAACACTGGAAAAAAATTCGATTACCGGCATCAGCAGCCATATCGGAGACCTGAAGAAACAGATCGCCGTGGCGGCTCCGACCGATGCATGGATTCTCATCACCGGTGAAAACGGAACCGGAAAAGAACTCGTCGCCCGCACGATTCACCAGCTCAGCGCCCGTTCGGATCAGCCTTTGATGGATGTCAACTGCGCTGCCATTCCTGAGAACCTGATCGAAAGCGAGCTGTTCGGACACGAAAAAGGCGCTTTTCCCGAGGCAGGCAACAAGAAAATCGGAAAGTTCGAACTGGCGGGAAATGGAACCATTTTCCTGGATGAAATTGCGGACATGAGCCTGAAAACTCAGGCAAAAATTCTTCGGGTGCTTCAGGAACAGAAATTTCAGCGGGTGGGCGGGAGCAGGACCCTGGACATGAAAGCCCGGATCATTGCCGCCAGCAACAAGGACCTGGAACAGGAGATCGACAAGGGTGCTTTCAGGGAGGATCTCTATTACCGGCTCAATGTGATACCCATCTGGGTGCCGCCTCTGAGGGAGCGGCAGCAGGATATTCCGTTGCTGATTGAAACCTTTCTGGTGGAGTGCGAAAAACAGCATCGAAGACCCCGGAAGCGAATGACAGCCGAGGCTCTGAATCTGCTCTGCGCTTATTCCTGGCCGGGAAATATTCGGGAACTCAAAAACCTTGTCGAAAGGCTGGATATCATGTCCGCCAGGGAGGTCATCGATGCCGCGGATCTTCCGGCGCCTTACAATCCGCAGTCATTTTCCGGCAAGGGCGTCAGGAATGAAAAACTGTTTCTGATGGACAATCTCAAGGATGCGCTCAAGGCTTTTGAGCAGGAGTTCGTCCAGCGAAAACTTTTGGAAAACAACAATGATATTGCGCAAGCGGCCCAGACGATCGGCATCTCCGTCAGCAAGCTTTCTGAAAAGCTCAAGCGATGGAGACAGATTTAAGGGTTGCCTGCAATGGGTCTGAGAATCATCAGCGGGGCTTTAAGGGGCAGACGTCTTGCCTCTGTGCTGGGCATGAGCACCAGGCCTACCTCGGATCGGCTTCGCGAGGCGGTGTTCAATATCCTCGGTCCAAGGGTGATGGATGCCTCTGTGTTGGATCTTTTTGCGGGAACCGGGGCTCTGGGTATTGAGGCGTTGAGCCGGGGAGCAGATAGCGGCGTATTTATCGACAATGCGGTCGAGGCCCTGGTCGTCATCCGTAAAAATATCGCGCAGTGCGCTCTAAAAGAAAGATCCCGGGTGATTCGGTGGAATATTCTCAAAAGTTTGGACTGCATTCAATGCCACCAGCCCCCATTTGATCTGGTCTTCATGGATCCGCCCTACGGTGCAGACATGATCGTCCCGACGCTGAACCATCTTCAGCGTAGCGCAAGTGTCGGGGCGGACGTTCGAATTGTTGTCGAACACGACGCTTCGGATTGTGTTCCCCAGGTTGTGTCCGGGTTTAAAATAATTGATCAGCGAAGGTATGGAAAGAGTTTTGTATCATTTCTGGCTTGTTTGCAGTGCATGACGGCGCCGACAGGAAAGCGATAGATTATGTCAAAAATTGCGGTTTATCCCGGATCCTTTGATCCGATCACCAACGGGCATATCGACATCATCAGAAGAGGTGTGAAGCTCTTTGACAGGGTCATTGTTACCGTTTTGAACAATCCCATAAAAAAAGGTCTGTTTACACCTGAAGAACGTATCGACATGATCCGGAGCAGTACGAAGGATTGTCCGAATGTCGATGTGGATTATTTTGACGGATTGCTGGTCGATTATTGCGTCAGGATGAAAGCCGATGCCATACTTCGCGGCATGCGCGCGCTTTCCGATTTTGAATTTGAATTTCAGATGGCCCTGATGAACCGGCGGCTCAATCGCAATATCGAAACGGTGTTTCTGATGACCAGCATGGACTGGATATTCACTAGTTCCACCATCATCAAGGAGGCGGCCAGATTCGGCGGTAACATTGCCGACCTCGTGCCTCCGCTGGTGTGCCGGCGGCTTAAGGAAAAATTTTAATTGGATGGGATTCAATATGGATCTGTGGCAACTATACATATTTACCAAGGTGGTTGAGCTGAAAAGCTTTTCCAAGGCCGGTGAATCGGCTCATCTGAGTCAGCCTACGGTGAGCAGCCACATGAAGGACCTGGAGGATCATTTCGGGTGCCGGCTTATTGACCGGCTGTCCAAGGAAGCGATTCCCACAAGGGCGGGAGAATTGCTTTACCAGTATGCCCGTCGGCTGGTGGCGCTTCGCGATGAGGCTGAAACGGCTATGACGGATTTTCTGGGAAAGGTTCAGGGCCGCTTGACGATCGGCGGGAGCACCATTCCTGCCGTTTACATGCTGCCCAAGCTGATCGGGGCTTTTACCAGCGCCAGGCCGGGCGTGACGCTTGCGCTGGTTGTCAAAGACACCGGGCAAATTATCGAGGACGTTCTGGCGGGTACTCTGGAACTCGGAATTGTCGGAGCGTTGAGTTCGGATAAAAAAATTTCACAGAAAAAACTGTTCGAAGACGAGATGTGCCTTGTCGTTCCCGCAGGGCATTCCTGGGCCTCGGTCGAAAGCGTTACTCTGGACATGCTTTTTCAAGAGCCTTTTATTGTCCGGGAGAGCGGCTCCGGAACCCTGAGGTCCTTTGAGCGCCATCTTATTGAAAACGGCTTTTGCGTTGATGAACTCAGAATTGCAGCAGAGATGGGCAGTACGGAGGCCGTTATTCAGGGCATTAAAAATCATGTCGGAATTTCAATACTGTCGCGTATCGCCGTGGAGGAGGAGTTAAAATCCGGCGCCTTATGCGCCTTGCATATTGACGGAGTGGACATTCGACAGGAATTTTACCTTACGACCAACACGCAAAGAACCCCTTCCCCGCTCGCTGGCGCATTTATCGAATTTGTTGAACAGTCCACTCGGAACAGGGGCGTGTTCGGATAGCAGAAGTAAAAAATTGCCGCTTAACGATGCGGTGTGGCGATGCAGATCGCCTCAAGCGATCATTGCGCCCTGCGGCATCGTTATCGGGCTTGGGATGAGGCACGGGCCGTATTGCGTTTCCTGGTATTATTCAGCTCTGATGAAAATTTTTGGCATGCTCGTTGACGCGGTCTGGCAGACCGAGGAACCGGGGATGCTGTTCATGGACCGGATCAATCAGACCAATCAGACGATGGCCTGCCAGCGTATCATCTTTGACAATGAGCGGTGCTGCACATGCGAAATGCCGCCACAACCATATTACCGGTGGCCAGGGAGAACCTTCGGGCTCGAGACAATCATTCTTCCTTCCATCCGTATTCCCCCACCAGTTTGACAAACCGGCACCCACCCAGGGAGATTTTTTGAATTCCCTGTTCGGTCCGGCGCAGTTTGACCAGTTCCTGAACATAGGCATTGCCCACTGGAATCACCATGCGTCCGCCGATGGACAGCTGCGACACAAGAGTTTCGGGTATATCCGGAGCACCGGCGGTTACAATGATGGCATCAAAAGGGCTTTCGTCCTTCCATCCGGACGTGCCGTCCGAATAGCGGGTGATGATATTGAAGTAATTCAGCTGATCAAAAATTTTCCGGGCCCTGACATACAGAGAGCGAATCCGTTCGATGGTATAGATCCGAAAGGCGATTTGGGACAGAATGGCGGCTTGATAGCCGGAACCGGTGCCGATCTCGAGCACCCGATCGTCTTTGGTCAGTTCCAGAGCCTCAGTCATGGCGGCAACGATATAAGGCTGGGAAATGGTTTGCTGCTCACCGATGGGCAGGGGGAAGTCTCCGTATGCCTGGTCCATCAAGGCTTCACTGACAAACAAATGCCGTGGCACCTTTCGCATGGCGTCAAGGACTTTTGGATCTTTGATGCCGCGTGCCTGAATCTGAGATGTCATCATCTCTTCACGCAGGCGCTGATATTTTATGGAATCCGCATTCATTTACATTATATTTTTCGGGTTTTCAATATTAAGCCAAAGGCTGTATCGTCGCGCTTCGAAGCTTTCTCTTAAACGATATGCCGCCGTTTTTCAAGTGCGTTATCGTAATGATCCTGCGGCGGCAATTAAAACCGATCCGGCTGTATGAAATGCCCTTCTGAACAAGCCTTCGTCAAGGCTCGTTCGTGCAGAAAGCCGACGGCTGGCGAAGAACGCTTCGGGCGCGTCGGCGGATGCTGATTTGTTCACATGCACACGATTTCAGATTTTGTAGATGATACGGGTGTCCGTTATAATGATGTCCACGTGTTTGTCGTGCGAATCCATTGGGATGTGTGGCATGATCTGTTCTTCCAGAGCGATAGCAACCTTTCGGGTTGTGGCCGGGAGCTTTGGAATCAAACGGTCGTAGAATCCGTCGCCCGATCCAATTCTTCCGCCTTTTTCATCCAGGGCGAGGCTGGGAATGATTGCGATATCCACCCGGTCGATGGGAACCTGCTTGCATCTGTTTTCCACCGGCAGAAAAATGCCGCAGGACGTTGGCTTTGTATCCGTATTCAGGTTGTCGATTTTAAACATCTTCAGCTCCGGGCCGAACACAGGAAGTACGACAATCTTGTTCAGCTCGAGGGTGTTTTGAATGATTTCCCGGGCATCAACAGGATATTGAGAACTCAGGTACAGCATAACGATCTTGGCTTCAAGAAAGTTTGCAAAATCAAAGAGGCGTCCCTGCAAGGCGCGGGCTTTTTTTCTGATCTCGCCGGCTGGAAAACGACTTAGCACCTCATCCACTTTAAGGCGGATGTCGACTTTTTTTTCTTGAATTTCGTCCATATATGGTCTCCAATGGAATGTATTAACAAGATAATTTTTAGTATACATATTAAGTCAATAAAGTCAACTCGCAATAATCATTGACTATATGGGCCGCCTATGTTAATTTTTCCGACAGATTTCCGGCTCCGATCAGGCATGCCGTCACACATCGGAGCCCCTGATTTTGGACAGAACCAGAACTGCCGTGGAGGCAGCCGAGCTATCTCTCAAAACATGCCCCCCTTTTTAAGGGCGGAGCCAAGGGCGCAAGGCCTCTGGGTCTTGTTTTGTTTTAATGTATCTTCTGGCTCGCCGCCCTCCCGTCGAGGCATTTGTTTTCATATCCAAATGACAATAAGGATTGTTATGCTAGAAATCAAGTTTGTCAGACAGAATTTGACGGAAGTTCAGAACGCCATGGCTGCTCGGGGCGAAGGACTCAAGCTGGATGCATTTATTCAGATCGATGAAAAACGCAGGGAAGTTCTTGTTCAGATTGAAAACTTGAGGCATCGGCGCAATGTGGTTTCCGATCAGATCGCCAAACTGAAAAAAAGCGGTGAAAATGCCGAAGACCTGGTGCTGGAAATGCGGGATGTGTCTGTGCAGATCAAGGAAATGGATGGCGCACTCTCCGAGTTTGAAGCCTCGCTTCATGAGATATTGATGAGTTTGCCGAATCTCCCCCATTCCTCGGTTCCCGAGGGAACTGACAGTTCGCAGAATCCGGTGGTCGGAAGGGTGGGCGAACCGCGCAGCTTTGATTTTGTGCCCGAAGCGCACTGGACCATTGGCGAGCGCCTTGGAATTCTGGATTTCGAGCGGGCATCCAAAATCGCCGGCGCCCGTTTTCCCCTTTATCTGGGAGCCGGCGCCCGGCTGGAGCGCGCATTGATTAATTTCATGCTCGATGTCCATACTATCGAACATGGGTATAAAGAAGTGCTTCCCCCGTTTATCGTGAATCGCGCTGCAATGACGGCAACCGGCCAGCTTCCCAAGTTTGCGGCGGATCTTTTCAAACTGGAGGGATGGGATTTTTTTCTGATTCCAACGGCCGAGGTGCCGGTGACCAACATTCACCAGGGCGAGGTGCTGGATGAAGACAGCCTTCCGCTGCTGTATACGGCTTATACGCCGTGTTTCCGGTCCGAGGCGGGTTCCTACGGCAAGGACACCCGGGGGTTGATCCGGCAACACCAGTTCAACAAGGTCGAGCTGGTGAAATTCACGACGCCTGAAACCTCGTATGACGAACTGGAAAAACTGCTGTCCAATGCTGAAAGCATATTGCGACGGCTGGAACTTCCCTTCCAGGTGGTGAACCTGTGCACCGGAGATCTCGGATTTTCGGCATCCAAGACCTATGACATCGAGGTCTGGCTTCCAGCTCAGGGTGTTTACCGGGAAATTTCTTCGTGCAGCAATTTTGAGAATTTTCAGGCGCGTCGGGCCGACATCCGGTTCCGCCGCAAAGGAAAAAACAAGACGGAACTGGTCCATACCTTGAACGGTTCGGGACTGGCGGTGGGCAGAACCGTTGCCGCCATTCTTGAAAACTATCAGCAGGCGGACGGAAGCGTTACAATCCCCAAGGCCCTGCGGCCTTACATGGGCAATATGGAAAGAATCGAAAACCGTGAAGCTTGAAGATTTTCCCCAGGATATACGGCCGCATCTTATTCCGAAACACTCAGGCGCAATGGTATACCGTTGTCTGGGATGCGACCGTGTTTTCGGAATTGAAAAGCTGCTTTATACATGCCCGGATTGCAGGGAGGTTCTGCTGCTCGAAGATCAACGGTTTGACCAGCTCAGGAATATTCCGGGCAAAACGTGGCACAAGATTTTTGATTATCGAAAAATGCTTACCCTGCCTGCGTTAAAGGGCATTTACCGTTATCACGAGTTCATCGGTCCGGCTATTCCCCTGGGTGCGGTGGTTTATCTCGGAGAGGGGCACACCCCCGCCATTGAAGTCAATGAAAGGCTGCAAAAGAAGATCGGGCTTCGGTTTTATTTTAAGAACGACGGCCAGAATCCGAGCGCTTCCTTTAAGGATCGAGGCATGGCCAGCGCCCTGAGCTACATCAACTACCTGCTCCAATGCGGCCATCTTTCGGATGTGCTGGCCATTTGCGCTTCCACGGGCGACACGTCTGCTTCAGCCGCCCTATATGCGTCCTATCTGAATCCGCATGTGAAATCCGCCGTGCTGCTTCCTCATAAGAAAGTGACTCCCCAGCAGCTTTCCCAGCCGTTGGGCAGCGGAGCGCGTGTGTTTGAAATTCCCGGTGTGTTTGACGACTGCATGAAGGTGGTTGAAAGACTCTCCGATACCTACAATGTGGCCTTGTTGAATTCCAAGAATTCCTGGCGGATTCTGGGCCAGGAATCTTATTCCTATGAGATTTCCCAAGATTTTGAGTATGAATTGGGCGATAAGGCCGTGGTGGTTCCGATCGGAAATGCCGGCAATATTACGGCCGTCATGAGCGGATTTATCAAATTTTTTAAAACCGGGATTATCACATCATTGCCCAAGATCATCGGCGTTCAATCCGAACATGCCAATCCTGTTTATCGCTATTATCTCGAGCCTGATCCGCAGAAGCGTCAATTTGTACCTGTGACCGTCAGGGCCAGCGTGGCGCAGGCGGCCATGATCGGAAATCCGGTTTCCATGCCCCGGGTGATCCGTCTGGTTGAGCAATACAACCAGCTGGCGGGCTGCCGCCGCGTGTTTACCGTTGAAGTTTCGGAGCAGGCAATCATGGATTGGCAGCTCACGGCAAACCGGAATGGAAATATTGCCTGCACGCACGGGGGAGAAACTTTGGCCGGTCTGGCCGTGGCGCTAGAGCAGGGCATTCTGAATTCAGCGGATGTGGCGGTGCTGGATTCAACGGCGCATGCCCTGAAGTTCTCCGGATTCCAGGACATGTATTTTTCCGGGCATTTTCCGGAGGAATTCGAGATCGTTCCGGATCGGCGCCTGATGAATCATCCCGTGCTGGTCCGGCCGGAAGATTTAAAAAAAATGCCGGCGCCCGGCAAGCCTTTGACCGGTTTGGATTTTGAGTCTTTTGTTCGGCGAGTATCCGAGGAAATCGCCAGGATGCTTGATTTAAAAAGGATGATATCCGAATGAACTCAGGTGGCCTTCGGAGTGTCATCGGCCTGCTGATCCTGTTTGTGCTTGCAGGGTTGCTTTGCCCGGTTCCCGCGTACAATGCCCTTTTGTATAAAAGTTATATTGTTCGAGAAGACTATGGAAAGAACATCCTGTGCGACGCCTATATCGTGGGGAAGAACGATTGGGTATATAAAATTTTCCGCCAGCGCGGAGAGATCGCCGAGAAAGATTTTCCCCGATTCCTGGGCATATTTAAACGCATCAATCCGCATATCAAGGATATCGACACGATTCATCCCGGCCAGCAGATCCTCATTCCGCTGAAGGAATTGGAGAACAATCCCCTGCCCGGCCAGGAAAGCGGAGTTGTCACCCTCCCATTTGTAACCATATCCGGGCTTCCGGACACCCTGGAACCCCATGTTCAAGAGTATAAGGTCAAAGAAGGAGACAGCCTGTCAAAAATCTTTTACCGGCTTTACGGCTCCAGACCTTTTGAAGAATCTGTTCGCCTGTTTTCCGCTTTGAATCCGGACGTAAAAGATTTTGACCGGATTTATCCTGAGCAGGTGATTCGGCTGCCGGCCCCTTCCATGAAAGACAAACCGTGGAACCTGGAGTTCGCCACCCATCCCGAACGGATGAAGACGACCGGTGAGCCGGCCGAGCTGCAGGCCCAGGCGCTCTCCGAGCCTGCACCTGCTGCTCCGGATGCGCCGACGAAGACCCGCAGGGATATGGGGCCCTTCGGCAGGGCGGCCGCCATTCTGGAAGCCAGGTCGCAAAGCCGGGGCGTCTATTATTTTCCGCGCAGTTCCGGGCCGGATTTAAAGCTCGACCTGTCGCGTTTTCCGGTCTACGCGTTTGAAAACGGTACACGGATGATGTTTGTCGATGAATCCATGGCAAAGGCTGATCTGGAAATGATCCGCGGTTTTTGGAAAGATCTGCGTCCGGTTTCGATGCCTGCCAAAACTACGGTTTCCAGCATCCTGGATGCGGTAGCATCGGAAGTCCGCCAGGATTCAGAGAATGAAATTCTGTTTAACGATAACGGCTTGGTTTTTAAGGTCTCAGCTCAGTGGATTATTCCAAGGCCCCGCGCTGCGGGTCAGCCCGCTATCCGGGATTGCATTACCCATATCGATCGGATTCAGGAGCGAACTCCGGATTGCATTTGTCTGTATCTGGAACCGTACGGAATAAAGATCAAGGATGTACTCAAATCCGATCCGGATCTTCCGCCAAAGCCCAAACGACTCTACGATGATGCGGCGGAGCACATCCGGACCTTGAATGGCGCGACGGCGACCGCTCTTGTCAGAGATCTTGTTGCGGTGCTGGGATATCCGTATTCGGAAAAGGTTCCCATCAGTTTTCCCTATGCCGGCATACAGATTGAGGCGTTTTTAGGCCTGATTTCAAAACCCGACGGCAATCCGCTTTTGATCGATTTCGGAGAATTGTATGGTGAAGCCCTTGAAAGCATCGGTCGGACGATGCAAATTATTCAGATTACGCCTCAGGACGATTTTCAGACAATTTTGAATAAGCTTTTTGCGGGTCTTGGCCTTGGTTGTACAAAGGATCCGATATTTCTCTGCGCCAGGCGTTTTTCAAAATACAATACAGCCATGATGGTTCCGGGATGTCTGTTGGAGTTCGGAGAGGGCAGGAAAATTCTGCTGACATCGGTTCCCCTGCATCAGCGGCTGATTGAGTTTATGCGACTGGAAAATGTGCAAATCGCCCTTGTCGGAGACGGCTTAGGCAGGCCGAAACAAGGGATGTGAGAGTCAGAGCGATGAATGGAGGTATGAATTGATGGTAAAGGCTATGGGTGTCGTATCGGCATGTGTTTTGTTGATGCTGATCGCTTCTTGCGCACCGCAACAGAACAAAAGCAACCTGATCAGGCAGAGCGAGACAACGCGGGATCTGGGCGAGGCGTACTTAAGGCAGGGGGATTACACATCGGCGCTTCGCAAGCTGCTTGAGGCCGAGTCCATGAATCCAGAGGATCCGTTCCTGCAAAATGATCTTGGACTGGCTTTCATGGCCAAGAACAGCTTGGAGAATGCCGAAAATCACTTTAAAAAGGCAATTGCCATCAAACCGGATTATGCGCCCGCAAAGAACAATCTCGGCGTTGCCTATCTGGCTCAGGAAAAATGGGACATGGCGATCGCGGTTTTCAAGGAGCTGACCGGAGATCTCCTGTATGCAACGCCGCACTATCCGCTAACCAACCTGGGATGGGCGTACTATAACAAGCAGCAATACGAAACTTCCGAGAAATATTATCGTGACGCCCTTGGGTATGACGCCAATTATCCTCTGGCCCTCAGGGGGCTGGGGCGCACCTGCGCGGCCATGGGCCGGATCGAGGAGGCGATTGTATTCTATGAAAAGGCGGTCGCCAAATCTCCTCGATTTGTCGAGGCTTATTTTGATCTTGGCAGGGCCTATGGGATGTCCGGTGATTATGAAAAAGCCCACGGCGCTTATGAAAAGGTTCGAGAGCTGGCGCCCGAACATCCCCTGGTCCAGGAAGCGGAAAAAGAGATGTTGCGAATCAAGATGATGCAGTCGGGCAGAGGGTTTTAAAAGTGTTTGGTTTGAATCGTCCGATGAGGCACGGGGTTTGCAAGAGTGAAAATATTTTTTCCTTTTTGTTTCAGGTGGTTGAGGGTTGATCGCAACGGAGCATTGTTGCATCAATAATGCCCTGGGACGTCTTCCGGCAGCAGTTGCTGACCGGATGGAGCTTTAAGGCTTTAATTCACCGGTTTAAATTTTTCTTGCATTTCTGAGTGGGGTTATATATTTCACGTTCACTATGGGAACATGGGCCGACCTGTTGAGACAGGTCAAGATCTGTGATGGATTGAGGAGGTGCAGGTATAGCTATAACGAAGAAAGAAAATAAGACGAATATTAACAGGATGATCCGTGCCAGAGAGGTGAGAGTTATCGATCCTGAAGGAAACCAGCTCGGAGTTATATCGATCGCCAGGGCATTGGCAGCAGCTGCTGATTTTGGTCTGGATCTGGTGGAGGTGTCTCCAAACGCGGATCCGCCGGTCTGCAAGATCATGGACTATGGCCGTTATAAGTACGAACTGACCAAACGGCAGCAGGAGGCCAAAAAAAAACAGAGCACCTTTCAGATCAAGGAGATCAAGGTTCGCCCCAAAACCGGTGAACATGATTTGCAGGTCAAGATCGGGCATATCAAGCGGTTTCTGGAAAAGAAGGACAAGGTCAAGGTGACCGTGATGTTTCGAGGCCGTGAGATAACGCTCTCTCAACTGGGTCGGGAACTGCTCGATAAGATCGCTGCAGATACCCAGGATGTCGCGCTGGTGGAACAGGGTCCCAAATTTGAGGGCCGGACCGTTGTAATGATTTTGTCTCCCAAATAATCCGTTGCATGACGATTCGGTAGCAATGCACCGGTGGAATAAGCGGTGCAGGATGACTTGATACGGCTTGTTTGGTGGTGGCGCGAGCCGATCCAAAGGGTTGGTTGGCGCCATCAATATTTGGCTGATCATGATGAGGCTTATTATTTCAAGCCCTTCAGACAAAAATTTTCAGTAATTTATCGGGAAAAAAGAGGAAGAATTAAGCATGCCGAAAATTAAAACAAACCGAGCTGCTGCCAAGCGCTTTGGGAAAACAGGTTCGGGAAAATTTACGTATCATAAATCTCATGCGAGCCATATTTTGACGAAAAAATCGCCCAAAAGGAAACGCTCGTTAAGAAAAACTCAAATCATCAGCAATTCAAATGTCAGAGAACTCAGGCTTCTGATGCCCAATGGGTAGCATATCGTTTTGGAAAAAGTCCTGAGGTGGAACAAGGAGAAGTAAAATGCGTATTAAAAGAGGATTTAAGGCGAAAAGACGGCGCAACAAAATTTTTCAGTTGGCCAAAGGTTTCCGGGGCGGGAGAAGCAAGTTGTTTCGAACGGCCGCTGATTCCGTAGATAAGGCCCTGATGTATGCTTACCGGGATCGTAAGGTCCGCAAGCGGGAATACCGGCAGTTATGGATTGCTCGAATCAATGCGGCTGCGCGGATGAACGGTTTGAGCTACAGCAAGTTCATTCATGGCTTGAAGGCGGCATCCGTGGAATTGGATCGCAAGGTTATCGCCGAGCTGGCCGTTTCCGATCCGACCGGCTTTTCCCAGATCGCCAACCTGGCTTCCCGGCAAGTATAAAGCGCGCTTCGATCCAGGAGTATTTTGAGGCTGGAGGCATGTTCTCAGAAGCGTGCCGCCGGTCGGCTAAGCGCAATTGAGCGAGGCAGAGCAGGATAAATTGTATAAGACAATCGAGCAAATTCAAGAAGCGGCGGTCGCCGAGGCGCGAACGATATCTGACAATGAGGCCCTTCAAGCGCTGAGTACTCGATATCTGGGACGAAAGGGCGTTCTGACCCAGTATCTCAGAAATATTGCATCGCTTCCGGCCGAGGAGCGGCCTCTGGCCGGCAAGAAGGCCAATGAGGTCAAATTGTGCCTTGAAGCGCTGTTCAAGGAAGCATTGGTTCGGCTGGAGAACCGGGATGCTCAATCCGGCCCTGCCATTGATGTTTCCCTTCCCGGAAGGCGCTTGTCGCATGGCGCGCTGCACCCGATCACACAGATAACCGACAGGATTTGTGAAATATTTTCCAGAATGGGGTTTGATATTGCCGAAGGGCCTGAAGTCGAAATGGATTACTATAATTTCGAGGCCCTGAACATGCCCAAGGATCACCCGGCCCGGGACATGCAGGATACGTTTTACGTTTCGGACAATGTGGTTCTCAGAACCCATACATCGCCGATTCAGGTGCGGGTTATGGAAAAAACCCGGCCTCCGGTACGCGTCATCGCTCCGGGGAAGGTGTACCGATGCGATTCGGATATTACCCATACGCCGATGTTTCATCAGATCGAAGGGCTTCTGGTGGACGAAAAAGTTTCCTTTGGAGATCTGAAGGGAATTTTGACTGCCTTTGTTCATCAGATTTTCGATGAACACACCCGGCTGCGGTTTCGTCCCAGCTTTTTTCCATTTACAGAGCCCAGCGCTGAAGTAGATATTCTTTGCGTGATGTGCCGCGGCAAGGGATGTCGAGTATGCAAGCAGACCGGATGGCTGGAAGTCCTTGGCTCAGGGATGGTGGATCCTGCGGTTTTTCAGAATGTTGGATATGATCCGGACCGGTATGCCGGATTTGCCTTTGGCATGGGCATTGAGCGCATTGCGATGCTCAAGTTCGGAATAGACGATATCCGCAAGTTTTTTGAAAATGATCTGAGATTTTTGAGGCAGTTCTGATATGAAAGTAAGTTTGAGCTGGCTGCAGGATTACGTTGACCTGAAAATGGCATCCGCGGATCTGGTCGATGCCCTGACCATGGTCGGCCTTGAGGTGGATGCGATCTGGGATCGTTATGAATACCTGGATAGTGTTCTGGTCGGCAGAATTCTTGAAATCATGCCGCATCCGAATGCCGATAAGCTCAGGATCTGTCGGGTGGATCTTTCACAGCGGGAGATGTCGGTTGTTTGCGGTGCGCCGAACATCCGCGTCGGAATGCATGTGGCGGTTGCTCTGGTCGGAACTCAGTTTCCCGGTGGAAGCCAGCTGCAGTCGACAGTGATTCGCGGGGTTGTTTCCGAGGGGATGATCTGCAGTGAATCAGAGCTCGCTTTAGGACCCGACCGGAGCGGAGTGATGGATCTGGAAGACCGGGGGTGCCCTGGTGAAAAGCTTGCGCAGGTGCTGGGACTTTCCGATTCTGTAATGGAAATCGGGTTGACGCCGAACCGTTCGGATTGTCTCAGTATCATAGGGTTGGCCAGGGAAGTGGCGGCCATTCAGAAAGCAGGCCTTCGCCGCCCGCAGATTTGCCTGCCTGCCGAAGTCAAAAATATTGAAAGTCTGGCAAAGGTCGCCATCGAGTCGCCCGAGCTGTGTCCCCGTTATGCAGCCCGGCTTCTGGAGGGAGTGGTCGTCGGTCCCTCTCCCTTTTGGCTTCAGGACCGTCTCCAGTCCGTGGGGCTCAGGTCGATCAACAACCTGGTGGATGTCACCAACTTTGTCATGATGGAAACCGGACAGCCTTTGCATGCCTTTGATTTCGACAAGCTTGCCCAGCATCGCATCGTGGTGCGCAACGCCAGGGAAGGGGAGGAGTTTGTCACCCTGGATGATAAGCGTCGGTCGCTTGGCCGGGACATGCTTTTGATTTGCGATGGTGAAAATCCCGTGGCGATTGCCGGGGTGATGGGCGGCCTTAACTCCGAGGTCGTGGATTCGACTCGCAGTGTTCTGATTGAAAGTGCCTGTTTTGAGCCGATCAGCATTCGCAAGACCGCCAAGAAGCTGGGTATGAGCACGGAGGCTTCCTATCGTTTCGAACGGGGGGTTGATCCGAAGGGTACATTGTTTGCTCTCAATCGCGCGGCCCAGCTGATGGCCGAGGTTGCCGGAGGTGTTCTGGTTCAGGGAGTCATCGATGTACACCCGGGTCATGCCGAGGATGTACCGCTGTCCTTGAGTGTTGAAAAAACCAACCACCTGCTGGGAACAAATCTGGATGCGGGCCGAATAGCCGATCTCCTGTCGTCCATCGAATTTACGGTTCAGCGGCAGGAAAGGGAAGATTTGCTGACGGTTCAGGTTCCCTCCTTTCGGGTGGATGTGACGCGGCCGGTGGATCTCATGGAGGAGGTGGCCCGGCTTTCGGGGTATGATCATATTCCCACAACCTTCCCTGAGAGTCCGGTCAGCGATAAGCCCATTGATCGTTGCTTGCAGATTCGGTCGCGGATTCGAACCCTTATGAACGCTTTCGGATTCACCGAAGCCGTCAACTACAGCTTCATCAGCGGGAAGGCCTGCGACCATCTCAGGTACCCCTCAGAAGACCGTCGCAGGCGCTGCGTTCACATTCTCAATCCCCTTAGCGAGGATCAGTGCGTCATGCGAACTTCCCTGCTGCCCGGACTTCTGGAAAACATGCGCAACAATACGGCCCAGCAGGTTAAATGTCTGAAGCTTTTTGAGGTGGGAAGAATTTACATTGCCAGAGATGAGGACGCACTGCCCGAGGAACGGGAGATGCTTGCCGGTTTATGGTCTGGTCTGCGATCCGAAGCAACGTGGTATTCCAAGCCTGTGGAGTGTGATTTCTACGATTTGAAGGGCGTTGCAGAATCCCTGTTTGAGGCGTTGCGCATTGAAGGCATTGAATGTGTCCGCATGCCGGATGCGGACTGCATTGAGCTTCGCCCCGGGTCGGCGGCCCGGATGCTGGACGGGGATGCGCCGATTGGAATCATCGGAGAAATTCATCCCGAGTCGGCTCGCTGGCTGGGGTTGAAACAGACCGCCTATATTTTCGAGATAGATCTTGCCCGGATTTATGACCGCGTGCCGGAATCAAAAAAGATCCGCCCGGTTCCGAAGTTTCCGGCTATTTCCCGTGACATTACCATTATTGTGGATCAAAATATTGAGGCGCAGCGTATCATCAGACAGGCCTGTGTTCAAAAGAGCGAGCTGGTGGAAGACCTGTGCCTTTTGGATGTGTTTCAGGGAGATCCCATTGCGCCTGGGAAAAAGAGCGCATCCCTGCGCGTGACGTACCGCTCGAATGTCAAGACCCTGGAAGATGAGGATATCCGGTCGCTCCATGAATCGATAACGCAAGGAATTATGGACGCTTTCGGGGCAACCTTGCCGGGTTGAAACGTCCTGAGGATGCGGCGTTTCGAATTTCTTTCGGGGACTTTGGCGACATGACGGGATGCGTCCCGCGGTGCGAGAGGTTTGAAAATATGGCCGCTATGACGCCGGAGTCCGATATTCCCGACAAACTGTATTTCAAGATCGGAGAAGCCGCACAGATCGCCGGCGTTCCAACCTATGTGCTCAGGTTCTGGGAGACGGAATTCCCGCGAATAAGTCCCAAAAGAACCCCGTCGGGGCAGCGGCTCTACCGAAGGCAGGACGTTGAACTTATTTTGGAAATCAAACGCCTCCTGTATGAAAATAAATTCACCATTCAGGGCGCCAGGGAATATTTAAAGACAGCTTCCCGGAAGAAAGAACGGGATCAGTCGCATTTTACCCTGGAAGATATTCAAAAAGAGCTGGAGTCCATCCGGAAGCTGCTTTCCTGAGATCTAAATCCTTTTGTATGCATTTCTAAATTTGTTAAGGCCGATCATGCCGAATGCTTTCCGCGGCTGATACTGTTGCGGCGACGCTAAGGGCTGTTTAAAGATATTGACAAGAAAAATAAATGGTTTTATAGTTGCCCAACAAAGAGCGGGCATAGCTCAGTTGGTAGAGTACAAGCTTCCCAAGCTTGGTGTCGCGAGTTCGAATCTCGTTGCCCGCTCCAGTTAAGAAGTCCGCCTTTTCTATGTAAGGGTAGAGCTGTTTTAACGTTGCTGGGATTTATGGACGGAACGGCGATGATGGTGGGATGAACGGATAAGGCGCATCGATCTACTGAAAATCGATACATAGAGAAGAGGAAACGGGCGGTTGCCCGTTTTTTATTTTGCAAAAACAGGGTATATCGGGTTTGCAAGAATAGATATGCAGAAAAAACGATTGGAAAAAAAAAGAACATCGCGAATCGCAAAAGCTCAAGGTCAGGCAGGAGCGTCCTTTTTCAAGGAGGTAGCCGCTCAAGTGATGCGGTTGGCGGAACCATTGTGCGAATCCGAGGGAATCGAACTGGTTCATGTGGAGCATCAGCTTGAGCCGTCAGGGCGTACGCTGAGACTCTACATTGACAAGCCGGGTGGTGTGACGCTGGATGATTGCGCGGCCATCAGCCGTCAGCTCGGCGATATTCTGGATGTCAACCTTGAGGCGGGTGGATTTTATCATCTGGAGGTATCATCGCCCGGCCCGGAACGTCCTCTGGGAAAAAAACAGGATTACGAGAGATTCAAGGGGAAGACCGTTAAGATCAGAACGCTTCGCCCGGTGAATGACAGAAGGAGTTTCCGAGGCGTGTTGATGGGCGTTACCGAGGATGTGGTAACAGTCGTGGTGAACGGGGAGAAGATCGACATACCCTTTGTGGAAATTGCCAGAGGACGCCTGACCTCAAATAACGGAGAAAACGGATGTTAATTACAGATATCAAGCGTGTTGTCGAACAGGTGAGCAAAGACAAGGGAATTGATCGTGCGGTGCTTATCAAGGCTCTTGAAGACGCGCTGCGTTCCGCGGCACGAAGAAAATACGGCAATAAAATCGATATTGAAGTCAAGTACAGCGAAGAAACCGGCGAGATAGAAGTTTTTCAGTTCAAAGAGGTGGTGGAACAAATTACCGAACCGGATCTTCAGATCAGCCTGGAAGAGGGACGGAAGCTGGATCCTGAGTGCGAGATCGGCGACAGCCTCGGCACCAAAATGGATACGGCCGCCTTTGGGCGGATAGCTGCGCAATCCGCAAAACAGGTGATTATTCAAAAGATGAAAGATGCTGAACGGGATGCCGTTTTTTCAAATTTTATCGAACGTAAAGGTGAGATTATCAACGGAATCGTCCAGCGTTTTGACCGTAACGACATCATCGTGAATCTGGGCCAAACCGAGGGGACGATGCCGCTGCGTGAGCAAATTCCAAAGGAGACCTACCGCCGCGGCGACCGGATTCGAGCGTATATTCTGGATGTTTTGTACGAATCCCGTGGTCCCCAGATTGTTTTGTCCCGGACTCACCCGAATTTTCTGATCAGCCTCTTTAAAACCGAGGTACCGGAGATCGGCGAGGGAATCGTTCTTATCAAGGATGCCGCCAGGGAACCGGGCAGCCGGGCGAAGATCGCCGTTTCTTCCACGGATTCGGATATTGATCCCGTGGGGGCCTGCGTCGGAATGAAGGGCAGCCGGGTGCAGAATGTCGTTCAGGAGCTCAGGGGGGAGAAGATCGATATTATTTCCTGGCATGTGGATCCTGCAAAATATGTCTGCAACGCATTGTCGCCTGCGGAAATTTCCCGGGTGATCATCGATGAGGAAAATCATGCCATGGAAATTATTGTTCCCGATGAATCCTTGTCCGTTGCGATCGGGAAGCGAGGCCAGAACGTGAAGCTGGCCTCCAAGCTTACCGGATGGCGTCTGGATGTCAAGAGCGCCAGCAGCTACGACCAGACCTTGAAGTCCGGGTACGCTTCCCTGATGGAGCTGCCGGGAATGTCGCAGAATCTGGTGTATAAGCTGGCGGCCAGCGGATATTATTCCACGCTGGAACTGCGTCGGGCTACGGTGGATGATTTGGTCGAGATTACGGGTCTTACACCCGAACAGGCACAGTGTTTTATTGAAGCGGCTGCGGCCAAGCCGGTGGAGGAATCCGCACCTGAAGAAAAAAGCGCTGAAGGCGAAAACGCTGCAGACTCAGAAGCTCCCAAAACCGAGGAGTCATGATTCGTCGCCTTATACCGACGTGATGCATTATCAAAGTCGAATCGTGGGACAGTTCGGTTAATCAGCAAAGTTAAGCTAAGGGGGATGGATGGCGAAGATCAGAGTATACGAGCTTGCCAGGGATCTCAATATGACGAACAAGGAGCTGCTCGAGAAGTTGATCGAGCTGGGTATTTCCGTGAACAGCCATATGAGCGCTCTGGAAGATGAGGACCTTAATAAGATCAGGGCCGATCTTCAAGGTGCGGAATCAAAAGATGTGGAAGTCAAGCGCGTCCGGCCAACAGTGATCCGAAGGCGTAAAAAACAGGCTTCCGAGGAAGCTGAGGAGGCTGAAACAGCCGCTGGAGCTGAGCCGGAAGTTGTTGAAGATACAAAGACCGCTGAAAAAGAAGTTCCCGATATCGCTCTTGAGGTGCGGCCTGTAGTTGAAGAAATCCCTCAGCCAGAGCCGCAAGTCCAGCCTTCCGCGGGCATACCCGAGGAGGCCCAAGCTTCGCCAGTTGAACCTTCAGAATCAAGAGCTGAAACCATTCAAGAACCCGAGGCTGTACCTGTGGAACCCCCTGCTGAGGCCGTTGCAGTTGAAGAAGAAAAAGTCGAACCGGCGGCAGCTCCGGCGAGACCGCCAAAAGCTAAAAAGAAAACCAGGAAAGATATGCCGGCAAAGATTATCAGCCTTCCTGAGCAGGTTGAGGAAAAACCGGCGGCGCAGGAGCCTGAGCCGATCATCCCCCTGAAGGCTTTTGACAAAGCGGCATTGACGGAGCCCAAGAAACCTGAATCAATCGAAGCGAAGGAAAAACCGCTTTCCGAGGACAAAAAGAAGAAAAAGGGAAAAATAAAGGCCGATGTAGTTAAGGCTGAAGAAGAAATTCGGGACAAGAAGATCGTCAAAAAGAAAGTGACCTTCCGGAAAAAAGAAATCGTGGAGGGAGCTGATCTTTACGATGAAATTCCCCGTGGGCGAAAGGCCAAAAAGGGTGCGAGGCCCAAGCCGGTTTCCCAGGGAACCCAGATTACGACGCCCAAGGCGATCAAGCGGCGGGTGAAGATTGACGACAGCATTATTCTGGCTGATCTTGCCAAGCGCATGGGCATCAAGGCCGGTGAAATGATCAAAAAACTCATGATGATGGGCGTAATGGCCACGGTTAATCAAACCATCGATTTCGACACCGCCGCTCTGGTGGCTGCCGAGTTTGGTTACGAGGTGGAAAGGGCTTCCTTCGAAGAGGAAACTTTGATGCGGGTTGAACAGGATGATCCGGCAAAGCTGATGCCCAGGCCGCCGGTGGTGACCATCATGGGACATGTCGACCACGGAAAAACCTCGTTGCTGGATGCGATTAGAAAGACCCGTGTCACCGAGGATGAGGCCGGAGGCATTACCCAGCATATCGGCGCCTACAATGTGGCGACCGAGAAGGGTCAGATCGTTTTTCTGGATACGCCGGGCCATGAGGCCTTCACGGCGATGCGTTCAAGAGGCGCGCAGATTACCGACATCGTGGTTCTGGTTGTTGCCGCCGATGACGGCGTGATGCCTCAGACGCTCGAAGCGATCAATCATGCCAAAGCAGCCGGCGTCTCCATCATCGTGGCGGTCAACAAGATCGATAAGCCCGGCGCGGATCCGGACAGAGTGCTGCGGCAGTTGTCCGAAGTCGGATTGACTTCCGAGGAATGGGGCGGCGATACTATTTTTGTCAAGGTTTCCGCCAAAAAGAAGCTGGGCATCAACGAGCTGCTCGATATGATACTGCTTCAGGCGGAAATCATGGAGCTCAAGGCCAACCCGTACAAGCTGGCTTCCGGACATGTTGTTGAAGCCAAGATTGATGCGGGACGGGGGCCGGTGGCAACCGTTCTGGTTGAGGAAGGAACGCTTCGGGTCGGGGATCCGATCGTTTGCGGCATTCATTCCGGAAAAATCAGGGCTATGATCAGTGATCGGGGCGGGCTGGAGGAGTCGGCCGGGCCGTCGATTCCCGTCGAGATTATCGGCCTTTCGGGAGTTCCCATGGCGGGGGATGATTTCGTGGCGCTCAACGATGAGAAAAATGCACGCCAGATCAGCCTTCACAGAACTCAGAAGCTGCGGTCCCAGGAGCTGGCCAAGACAAGCCGTCTGAGTCTGGAAAAACTCTATGAACGGATGCAGGAAGGGAAAATCAAGGACCTGAACATCATCATCAAGGCCGACGTTCACGGGTCGATCGAAGCCCTGGCCGATTCTCTGATCAAGCTCTCCAATGAGGAGGTCCAGATCCACGTTATTCATTCTGCCACGGGAACCATCTCTGAGTCCGATGTTTCCCTGGCCGCCGTGTCCAATGCCATTATTATCGGCTTTAATGTTCGACCGAGTTCCAAGATTCAGGATATGGCCGCCGAAGAGCACGTGGACATGCGCTTCTATAACATCATCTACAATGTGATCAAGGACGTCAAGGATGCGATCGTGGGCATGATGGCTTCGACGTTCGAAGAGCGAATGATTGGCAAAGCCTCTGTCCGTGATGTTTTCCATGTTCCGAAGGTGGGCGCGGTGGCCGGATGCTATGTCACGGAAGGCAAATTGGAGCGGGGCCGCCCTGTGCGTCTGATACGTGACGGCATCGTTCAGTTTGAAGGCAAGATCGGTTCTCTTCGGCGGTTCAAAGACGACGTCAAAGAAGTCGCGGCCGGATATGAGTGCGGTGTGGGCATTGAGAATTACAACGACATCAAGGTCGATGACGTCATGGAATGCTTTTATATGGAAGAAATCAAGCCCGAGTTTGAATGAGAATGATGAGAAAAAATTTTCGAATCAGGCGGTGAGTCATGGTCGTCGGACTCGGAATGATGACGTTTCGTTTGCACGAGTGCAACAGTCTGAAAGCAAAGAGAAGTATTGTCAAATCGATCATCGGCCAGATGCGAAACCATTTTAATGCATCCGTAGCCGAAGTGGGTTCCAATGACGTGTATCAGCAGGCGGAGATCGGTTTTTCCATGGTCGGCAATGATCGCCGGCTGATAAACGCCAAGATCGACAAGATGTTTAATTTTGTTGAGGCGCTTGGACTGGCGGAGTTGATAGATACGGACATGGAGATTATGAATATATGAGGCATTTTTCCAGGTCCGACAGGGTGGCCGGATTGATCCAGCGGTTGCTGTCGGTGCTGCTGGCCAAAGGAATCAAGGACCCGCGGCTTGAAATGGCCGTCATTACCAGCGTGGATATGTCCGACGACCTGCGTAATGCGAGAATCTATTTTATCCCTTCCGGGGGGCGGCGGAACCGGGTTGATGCCGAGAAGGGATTCAAGGCGGCCCGTGGATATATCAAGCGAACACTGGCTCGTGAACTGGGTTTGCGCTATATGCCGGAACTCGAATTCTGCTTTGACGAATCATTTGATTATGGATCGCGCATCGAACAGATTCTTCAATCCATAGACACAGCCGATGGATCGGATCATCAAACACCTGAAAAATAGCCGTCATGTGCTTCTGGCCACCCATGTCAATCCGGATGGGGATGGTCTTGGATCCATGATTGCCCTGGGCCTGGTTCTGGATGCCATGGGCCGGCGGATCACGCTATACAATGAAAGTCCTATTCCGGCGGTATTTTATTTCCTTCCGGAAGTCGGAAGGATCGTAAGGAAAATCAAAGACTTTCGCGATTATGACACCGCCGCGATTCTGGACTGCAGCGACCTTGGAAGGGTGGGCGAATCGGCTGCGGAGATCGATCAGATTCCCACTGTGATTAATATCGATCACCACATCACCAATTCGAATTTCGGGAATATGCAGCTGATTTCCCCGGATGCCTGTGCATCCGCTGAGATTGTTTACCGCTTGATTCGGCGCATGGGTGCGCGGATCGATAAAAATATAGCGATATCGATATATACCGGCATATTGACCGACACAGGTTCGTTTCGATTTGCCAACACCAACCGGGCGGCTTTTGAAATTTGCGAGGAAATGATTCAGATCGGGGTTGAGCCTTACATGGTGGCGCAGAAGGTATATGGCGCCTATTCGCTTGGAAGGATCAAGCTGCTGAACCTGGCGCTGAACTCCATTGAGATATCCTCGAACCGGAAGATGTCCATGATGACGCTGACTCAGAAAATGCTCGATGAAACCCATACCCGGTCGGAGGATATCGACGGACTGATCCCCTATGCCATGGGAATTGCCGATATCCGTGTGGCGGTGCTTGTTCGGGAACGCCATGATTCAAGTCAGATACTCGCGCAACGCAAAAGGTATCATGTCAGCCTTCCGGGCAGGGACTGGCATTTTCCTGGAGAGGAAGGGGAATCGCTGAAAAAAAATCAGTTTGACGTCAGTCTGAGGTCCGACGGCACGGTCGATGTGGCCGCAATTGCCGCCCGTTTCGGCGGAGGCGGTCATTCCCGGGCAGCCGGTTTCAGTATCGAGACCTCCCTGGAGGATCTGAAGAAACAACTGTTTGAGCTTTCGGAAAGGTTTTGAATACTGCGGAAACCAATGCATGCAGCGGGATTCTGGTAATCGACAAGCCTGCGGATATGAGTTCGGCAAAGGTCGTGGCTCATATCAAAAAGATGACCCGGGTTAAAAAAGCGGGGCATGCCGGTACGCTGGATCCCTCCGCCACCGGGGTGCTGGTTTGCTGCCTCAACCAGGCGACCCGGCTGGCGAGGTTTTTTCTGCACGGAGACAAAACTTACCTGGCCGAACTTTTTCTGGGGGTTGAGACCGATACTCAGGATGCAACGGGCGAGGTTGTTGCAAAACGTCCGGTTCTGTGCGATACGCAGACCGTGCTTTCAACGCTTCGATCTTTTCAGGGCGTCCAGCAGCAGATACCGCCGGTGTTTTCGGCCCTCAAACACCAGGGGACGCCTTTATACCGGTGGGCCCGAAAAGGGCAATATATCGAAAAGAGCGCGCGGGAAATAGAAATTTATTCCATTCATGCGGCGCAGATCAGCCTGCCGTGGGCGCGCTTTGAGGTGCGGTGTTCATCGGGAACCTATATACGGACCTTATGCGCCGATATCGGTGACGCCCTTGGATGCGGCGGACATCTGGCGAATCTGAGAAGACTCGGCAGCAGCCAGTTTCGAATTCAGGACGCTCTTTCCCTGGCGGATCTGGATCAGCTGGTCGAGGCGGGCCGGATGACCGAAAGGTTAATCCCGATGGCGGATGTTCTGCCGTTCATGCCCGGTGTGGTCGCCGATGATGCATTGAGGAAGCGGATTTTTAACGGCAAGCGCTTGACTTTTGATGACATTCAGGGCCTGCCGAATGAATTCAGGGAAGAATATTTTAAGATTACGGATGCCACGGGCCGCCTGCTTGCCGTGATGCGGGCCGAACCAGGATGCAGCGACTATCAATATGGTTGCGTTTTTCCGTATGAATGAAGTAAATACATAATCGGATTCAACTGGATTTCCGATCGGAAGTCCAAAGGTGTGCCGGATCCGGTCATTTGTGGAACGTGAATTTATCAATAACAGGAGGCGAAAAAAAGTGGTTCTATCAGTGGAAAACAAAAAGGACTTAATCGGGCGGTTCAAGCTTCACGAAAGCGATACCGGATCTCCGGAGGTTCAGGTCGCTCTGCTGACCCATCGCATTGAATATTTGACCGAGCATCTCAAGGTTCATAAAAAGGATCATCATTCCCGCAGAGGACTTTTGATGCTGGTCGGGCGGCGCAGAAGACTCTTGAACTACGTGAAGACCAAGAATATCCAGAGATACCGCGGCATCATTGAGACGCTCGGGCTCAGGCGATAGGTCATCGCGCGAAGTCGGAAGCTCATTGGGCTTCCTGCCGGCCATGGTCCGGCTGCAAGGATCGAGATGATCTCCCCTTGTATTTTTTTACTCGACACGGCGGCCAGGCAACAAAACGAAGCAGAAATGCCCGGGCAAAGGCGCCGCTTTTGTAGTGATGCGACGGTTCGTTATCCGTGCGGCGAGTATTTATTTTTTGAAAGTTTTTAGGAGAATATATGGAAATTTCGCTGAAAGCGGAAATCGGGGGCAGGACCCTGAGCGTAAAAACAGGCAAGATTGCCAAACAAGCTTCCGGCGCGGTCGTGGTGCAATACGGCGAAACCGTTGTTCTGGTTACCGTGGTGGCTGCAAATGAAGAAAGGACCGGCGTTGATTTTCTGCCGCTTTCCGTAGAGTATCAGGAAAAAATCTACGCCGCCGGCCGGATTCCCGGAAATTATTTCAGACGAGAGATCGGAAGGCCCAGTGAAAAGGAAACTTTGACCGCCCGCTTGATCGATCGCCCCATTCGTCCGCTTTTTCCAAAGGATTTCCGATGTGAAATTCAGGTCATCGCCACTGTCTTGTCCATGGATCAGGAAAACGATGCAGATACCCTGGCCATGGTCGGGGCTTCGGCGGCGCTTGAGATTTCGAATATTCCTTTCAGCGGTCCGATCGCCACGGTACGCGTCGGCCGTATCGACGGAAATTTCGTGGTCAATCCGTTGATATCGGAACTGGATAAAAGCGACATCAACATCATCGTGGCCGGGTCAAAAACCGGCGTGGTGATGGTGGAAGGCAGTGCCGAGATCGTGAGCGAGGCCGATTTGCTCGAGGCGATCTTTTTCGGGCACAAAGCCATGCAACCGCTGATCCAAATGCAGGAGAAGCTGAAGGAAAAAATCGGAGTTCCCAAGCGGATCCATGTAGCGGCCGAAAAAGATATGGCCCTGATTGAGAGGCTTGAATCCCTCGCTGCTGAAAGAATCCGTCGGACCATTATCTCCATACCCGGAAAAATCGATCGTCAGAATGCCCTGCGCGCGCTCAGGGCGGAGATATTCGAGAGCCTGGGCGAAGAATATATTGACCGAAAGGGAGCGGTTTTCGGCATTCTGGAAGAGATTCAGAAGAAGATCTGCAGAGCCCTGGTTCTCAAAGAGGGTCGGCGCATCGACAACAGAAGATTTGACGAAATTCGGCCCATTACGTGCGAGGTGGGGATTCTGCCCAGGCCCCATGGAAGCGCCCTGTTTACCCGCGGAGAAACCCAGGTCCTGGGCGTTTTGACGCTGGGGTCCGGTCCGGATGAACAGCGTGTGGAAACCCTCGGAGGGGAGGAAATGCGACCGTTTATGCTGCATTACAATTTCCCGCCTTTTTCCGTGGGAGAGGTCAAACGCATGATGGGACCGAGCCGAAGAGATATCGGACACGGAGGCCTGTCGACCCGTTCGATCGAAAAGGTTCTGCCTGCCAAGGAAGCATTTGATTATACGATCCGACTGGTTTCGGAAGTTCTCGAGTCCAACGGTTCGTCCTCCATGGGAACCGTTTGTGCGTCAAGTCTGGCCCTGATGGACGGCGGCGTACCCATCAAGGCGCCGGTGGCCGGCATTGCGATGGGGTTGATCAAGGAAGGCGACCAGGTCGTGGTGCTTACCGATATCCTGGGCGATGAAGACCATACGGGGGATATGGATTTCAAGGTGGCCGGCACCCGGGACGGCATCACTGCGCTTCAGATGGACATCAAGATTCTTGAACTTTCCCGCAGCATCATGGAAAAAGCCCTGGAACAGGCGCGGACCGGCCGTTATTTTATTCTGGACAAGATGGACGCCGTATTGAGCGAACCGCGCAAGGAAATTTCTCCGTATGCACCCAAGGTGACCAGCATCAAGATCAACCCGGATAAGATTCGGGACATTATCGGACCGGGCGGCAAGATCATTCGCGGCATTCAGAGTGAAACCAACACCCGCATTGAAATTGAGGACTCAGGCCTGGTCAAGATTGCCGCTTTTTGCCAGGAAGAAGCCGACGCGGCCTTGCGAATCATCGAAGGCCTCACCAAGGAGGCCGAGGTGGGCGCTGTTTATGATGGAACCGTCGTCAAGATCATGGACTTCGGCGCCTTTGTGCAGATTCTTCCAGGAACCGAAGGACTGGTTCACATTTCCCAGCTGGCGATGCACCGGGTTAAAAACGTCTCGGACGTTGTCAAGGAAGGCGAACATCTGAAGGTCAAGGTGCTTGAAATATCCAAGGACGGCAAGATACGCCTCAGTCACCGGGCCATTCTGGAAGCGGAAAATGGTCCACGACCCCAAGATTAAAAAGATCGAGCTGGGCAACGGCATTCGAATCATTGCGCATCGAATGCCCCACGTCCGGTCGGTTTCCATGGGGGTTTGGGCCAACGTGGGAGCCCGGGATGAAGCAGCTTCCGAGAACGGTCTGGCGCACATGATCGAACATATGATCTTCAAAGGGACGGCCAGTCGGACCGCTTTTGAGATCGCCAGACAGTTCGACGCCATCGGCGGCCAGACCAATGCGTTCACCTCCATGGAAACTACCTGCTTTCATGCCAGGGTGCTGGATCAGCATTCGGACGTCATGGTGGACATGCTTTCGGATATTTTTTTAAATTCACTGTTTGATGCCGAAGAAGTGGAAAAAGAACGGCCGGTAATCCTTCAGGAAATCGGCATGGTCGAGGACTCGCCTGAAGAATTCGTCCATATGGTTCTGGGAGAAACTTTCTGGGCGGATCATCCCCTGGGACGTTCGATTCTGGGAAGCCGGGACAGCGTTCAGGGGTTTGACGCCGAAGCGATTCGAAATTTTTTTCATCAGCGCTACCGGCCGGAACGGATACTGATCGCAGCGGCCGGAAATCTGGATCCAGAGCGTTTCGTGGAGCAGGTTGCGCCGGCATTTCGAAACATTTCGACGACCGGTGATTTTCCCGACCGCCTCAGGGCCCGCAGCCAGTCCTGCGTTCGGGTGGTTCCGAAAGATCTGGAGCAGGTTCACATCTGTGTGGCCGGTCCCGGAGTATCTTTCACCGATCCCCAAAGATATGCGTTCATGCTCCTGAGCACTCTTTTGGGGGGCAACATGAGCTCCCGTCTTTTTCAGGAAATCCGCGAGCGCCGGGGACTGGCTTATTCGGTGTACTCCTTTGCTCATTCCTTTGAAGATGCGGGCATGCTTGGCGCTTATGCGGCAGTCGGGCCCGGCGATGTACGTGAGGCTCTGGAAGTGATTCTGGCCGAAACGGAAAAACTTAAACTGAAACCGGTTGAACCTGCGGAGCTGGCCGACGCAAAGGAATATCTCAAGGCGGGAATGATTCTGGCTTCGGAGAGTTCGGACAACGAGATGGTGCGCCTGGCCCAGAACGAGATTCATTTTCAGCGCCATGTTTATCTGGAAGAGGTACTGGAAAATTTGGATGCGGTCACTGCGGATGATCTTCGTAAGCTGGCGCAAGATGTTTTCCGTCCGGGCCAAACCGCCCTGACCCTGCTGGGACCTGTTCCGGAAGGCTTTGAATTTGAAACCCTTTTGAACTGATCGTTCAGAAAGCGCGATGGCATGACTTCGCTTTTGCCGACCATCCGATTCAAGCGTTTGCGGCCCGATCAGGACGCCGATATTCCGGTGCCCCGGTACATGACGCCCCAGGCTGCGGGCATGGATATTTATGCGGCGCTCGAAACCGACCAGACGCTTGGACCCGGCGCCATCTTTCTGGCGCCCACCGGATTTGCCATGGCGATTCCTTCGGGCTATGAGGCGCAGATCCGCCCCAGAAGCGGGTTGGCCGTCCGGCATGGCATCGGCCTGATCAATGCGCCGGGAACGATCGATGCGGACTACCGGGGAGAGGTGATGGTCGCGCTGATCAACCTGGGCAATGCGCCGTACACGATCCGCAGGGGGGATCGTATCGCCCAGATGGTCATCCAGCAGGTTTTTCAGGCACGTCTCGAGGTGGTGGAGAATCTCGATGAAACTCTTCGAAACGCCGGCGGGTTCGGGCATACAGGGGTGTGATGTCGTGTGTCGTCGCAAATCATGATTCCGATTTAAAGCCGCCCCGGGTCTGCATGCGGTTTTGCGTGCTGGCCGGCGGCAGCAAGGGCAATGCCGCCTATATCTCCGACGGAACAACGTCCATACTGATGGACGCCGGCCTTTCCGGCGTTGAAATTCAGCGCCGGCTTCAGTCCCTTGGGCTTCATCCCCAGGATCTCGATGCGATCGTGGTATCCCACGAGCATGCAGATCATATCCATGGGGTAGGGGTCCTGTCCCGCCGGTGGAATCTTCCCGTATACCTGAACGAAAAAACCCGTCTGGCCAGTGAATCCCAGATGGGCCGCCTGCATGAGACCAGAGATTTTGAGTGCGGTCTGGATTTTACTGTCAATACCCTGAGAATCCACCCCTTCAGCCTTTCCCACGATGCCGAGGACACCGCCGGATTCACCGTGCACCGGGACCATCTGAAGCTGGGCATTGCAACGGATCTGGGGATTGCCACGTCCATGGTCAAGCTGCATCTCAGGGCCTGCGACGCCATGATTCTGGAGGCCAATCATGACCCAGGGATGCTGGAGACCGGGCCTTACCCCTGGTACTTGAAACAGCGGATCAGCGGTCGCTGCGGGCATCTTTCCAACGAGGAGTCGCGCGATCTTCTGGCAGAGGTCCGGTGCGCCAACCTTCGCCATGTTGTATTGTCCCATCTCAGCGAACAGAACAACTGCCCCGAAACCGCTGTCCGGGCCGTAAGCGACGCCCTTTCAGACGGAAAAGTATCCCTGAGCGTGGCCCATCAGCAGTTTTCCACCCCGATACTGACCATTGAATGAATTATTCCGGAAAACGCGGCAGCGGCAAATCTAAAACAAATCTTCCGGACATTCTGCAGCGCTGTCCAAATGCTTTTGGCCCGTTCAGATAACGGCCTTGTATGTAATGCGGCGCGGAATATTCTGGCTGGTTTTTGTCTTATCCGCAAACTGGCATATCGATGCTTGGACGGTGAATCATTTTTCGCTGAAGCACGCTTCACAGATCAGGTTGCCCTGATCATCCCATCTTTCCACCATAATATGGGGATGCAGCAGGGGAAGGTCCTGCCCGCATTTATGGCAGGTGATTCGAAGATCAAAGTTTTCGATTTCGATGTGTTCGGTTTGCGGCGAACTTTTCTGGGTCATGGGCGCCTCATGAATGATCTAAATAAGTTGTAGTATGTCTAATCAAATAATTTATATTCATTATCTTGTCAAAGAAATTCTTTGAATCAATTTAACTCGTCACAATTTTCCGAGACTGGAAAATCGCAACTGTTTCCCTGTTCAAGCCCCTGCGTTTTCAGAAATATGTTTCACCATAAATTGCACGAACGGTGACGGATATTGATGTTTAAAACAGGGCGGCAACGAAAAAATTGGAATTTTTGCAAAACCATCGATTCTGAAAATCTGATCGAATCGATGCCGTCCAGCGAAATTAGTTGCATATTTTTTGATGACAACATTTGATTTTTATGTAACATCAGAATTCCGAAAAAAATATGCTTGTCGACATGGGGGCGGATGATGACGTATCAACCCTTTTACATTGAAACCTTTAAAAAAGGACTGCTGAGCGAAAAGGCAGCGCAGGCGCGCAAGATGCTTAAAAGCTGCACGCTGTGTCCCCGGCAGTGCCGGGTCGACAGAACGGCCGGGCAGCTTGGTCTGTGCCGTACCGGTGAAAAAGCCCACCTGGCATTTTACAAGAGCCATTACGGCGAAGAAATTCCGCTTGTGGGTAAAAACGGTTCCGGTGCTTTCTTTTTCACTTACTGCAACCTGCTTTGCATTTTCTGTCAGAACTACGAGTTAAGTCACGAGGGATGCGGCCGGGAGGTTTCTGACTCGGAACTGGCGGACATCATGATGATTCTTCAGGATGGCGGGTGTCCGAACATCCATTTCATCACCCCGACCCATGTGCTTTCACCGATTCTATCCGCACTGGAGATCGCCGTTCAAAGAGGGCTTAGCGTTCCGCTGGTCTACAATTCCAGCGGCTATGAAAGCCTCGAGATTCTCAAGCTGCTTGACGGGCTGATTGATATCTACATGCCGGATTTCAAGTTCTGGGATTCCGATGTGGCCCGGCGTCTCTGCAACGCGCCGGATTATCCGGAAATCGCCCGCCATGCGGTTAAAGAAATGCACCGCCAGGTGGGGGACCTGAAGATCGACGAAGACGGAATCGCACGACGCGGACTGCTGCTCAGGCATCTGCTGATGCCTGCCGGCATGGCCGGAACGAGAGAAGTCATGCGTTTTGTAGCGCAGGAAATATCCCCGGATACCTATGTGAACATCATGCCCCAGTTTCGACCCTACGGCAGATCCCGTGAGATCAGGGAGCTGATGCAGCCCATCAGAAAACCCGATTACGTCAACGCCCTTGAAGCGGCCCGTGAGGAAGGAATACGCCGGATCGACCGGCGTCCGGGACGCGTATTCATGGGATTCTAACCTTTCAGCGCCGCACAAATCCGCTTCCGCAATTTTGCCGGACATTTTATGCAATGGTCAGGCGTTTATTGTTTTGCCGTCAGTCAATCCAGCCAGGCTGGAACATGAGTCCAGGCCTGGCGAAGCGCTTTGTTCTTGACGGCAAAATCCGGATCATGCCGCCCGACCAGTGCCCAGAATCCAGAAGAGTGGTTCAGGTGGACGAGGTGACACAGCTCGTGAAGCAGCACATGGCGAACCAGCGGTTCGGGAATGAACAACAGTCTGAGGTTCAGGCTGATCGTTTTTCGCCAAGAGCAGCTGCCCCAGCGTGTCCGTTGGGATCTGACCGTGACCCTTTGAAAAGCCGTTCCCATTTCTTCGGAAAGCTTTTTCAGCCATGGAACTAGGTGTATATAAGCTTTTCGTATGAGCCATCGGCGTAGAACCGCTTTGCAAAGCGCTTCATGATCGGTATTTCCGCAAAGCGTCAGACGGTGCATGTCGTGTTCGAATGCAGCGACCCCGCCGGACCCGGTCTTCTGGTAGTCGACCCGCCATTGCTCGTCGATTCCCGTCAGGTCGATCGTTTCGGGAAGTCTTTCCGTTGTTTCGGCTTCAGAAAGCCGGCGCAGTGCTTCGAGTTTCCTTGCGGTCCGTTCGATCCAAGGCCGCTTTTCTTCAAGCAATTGCGCAATTCTTTCCCTGGCAAAACCTCGTGGCACGATCACCACGAGCCCATCGCGCAGGGAAAGTCTCAGACGTGCATGTCTGGCCCGAGTGCTTTCTTTAACCGTATGTCTGAATGAGATGGAATGCGGGCTCAAAAGTCGGCCTCTCGGTCAGCATTTTGTTAAAATTCAAAACGAAAAGCTTCAGAAGATTTTCTGTATACGAAAAATGCGTGGGCCGCAAGTGACCGTTGTCGGCCTTCCGGCTTGTCTTGGACAGGTTTGCACAGGTTGATGCTGGCACGCCTGGTGTGACCGGTTCAAACGGTCTGGCGAAGCTTGATAAATCGGCTTCGAACAATGAATATCATTTGACAATTCGGGATTGAAATGACTATAGCGAACCGGCTAAGCTCAGGATTCAAGAGGCAATGACATGAAATATTTTTTGTGTGTCATGGGTATGGTGATGATTGTTGAGGGGTTGCCGTATTTTGCGTTTCCCGAAAAAATGAAGGATCTGGTTGAAAAGCTGCTCGAGATGCCGACCGGTTTTTTGCGCCGGTTCGGTTTTGTGCTGATGGCAACCGGGTTGCTCTTGGTCTATATGGGAAGGCGTTGATGTTTGCTCTGGGAGATTACGACTACCGCCTGCCCGAGGAACTGATTGCTCAGACTCCCGCTTCGAAACGGGAGGCCTCAAGACTTCTGACGTTGAACCGTCAAGCGGGCGATGTTTTGCATCGACGCTTTGAAGATCTGGTCGATATGTTCGACGGTTCCGAAGTGCTGGTAGTGAACGACACCCGGGTGGTTCCGGCCCGGTTGATCGGACGCAAAAAGACCGGAGGCCGGGTGGAGATTCTGGTTCTGGATTACCATGAAGGTTTGAGCCGGATTGCTCAGAAGGGCGAATCTGTTTTTAAATGTCTCGTCAAATCCTCGAAACGCCCCCGCATTGGCAGCCGACTGGAGTTTGAGCAGGGGTTTTTCGGAGAAATTCTGGATGATGTCGACGGCATCTGCGAGATCCGGTTTTCGGCGGGCGCTGATTTTGAGGAATGGGTGGACAGGATAGGACGGGTACCCCTTCCGCCCTATATTCGAAGGGCAGAGGAGACTTGCTGGGATGACCGCGCTTCCTATCAGACCGTTTACGCCCGATGCAAGGGCGCTGTGGCCGCTCCTACCGCGGGTTTGCATTTTTCGGAATCCCTGCTTGAGAAATTGAAATCCAAGGGTGTTAAAATAGTTGCAATTACGCTGCATGTGGGATATGGTACCTTCTTTCCTGTCAGGGTTTCAGATATTCGAGAACATTCAATCCATTCCGAATGGTACAGCGTTTCGGAATCAGCGGCTCGGTGCATCAACCGGGCCAGGGCCGACGGAGCCCGGATTGTAGCGGCGGGGACCACTTCGGTCCGGACTCTGGAATACGCCGCCGATGACCGGGGGCAACTGGCCGGTGGAAGCGGTTACTGCGATCTCTTCATATATCCGGGGCATCGCTTCAAGGTTGTGGACGCCATGATTACCAACTTCCACCTGCCGAAGTCTACGCTGCTGATGCTGGTGTCGGCTTTTGCGGGTCGCTGCCGGGTGCTTGAGGCCTATCAGGAAGCGATAAGGGAGCAGTACCGCTTTTACAGCTATGGAGATGCCATGTATATTTTTTAGTCTCCACGGCGCCATGATTTGAAATTGGACGTGCGGGATGGTTTCCCGCAAGCAGTTATGCAACGGAACGGGTCTTGCGTTCCAGACAGCGCACAGGTGAAGATGTTCGATTTTAAAATTCAGGCAAAATCAGATACATCGCGTGCAAGAGCCGGGGTCATGCATACCCGGCACGGGTCTGTTGAAACGCCTGTTTTTATGCCTGTGGGCACTCTGGGGTCTGTCAAGTCCCTTTCTCCGGAAGAGCTTTGCGAGGCCGGTGCACAGATTATTCTCGGCAACACCTATCATCTGTATCTGAGGCCGGGGTGCGAGGTCATCGAACGGTTTTCCGGACTGCATCGTTTCATGCACTGGGAAAAACCCATTCTTACCGACAGCGGTGGATTTCAGGTTTTCTCTCTTTCAAAGCTCGCCAGAATTAACGAGGAAGGCGTGTCCTTCCAGTCTCATATAGATGGTTCCAGCCACCTGTTGACGCCTGAAAAGGCGATCGAAATTCAGGGCAGTCTGGGATCCGACATCATCATGTGCCTGGACCAGTGCGTCGGGCATCCCGCCGATACCCAAAAAACCCGAGAAGCCGTAGATCTGACCACCCGCTGGGCGGCAAGATCCAAGATGAAGTGGGAAGAATCTCTGAACGCTGAAAACGCACTCTTTGGCATTGTCCAGGGAGGTATGCACGGATTTTTGCGGGAGCGGTCGGCCGCGGAACTGGTTGACATCGGTTTCAGCGGATATGCTCTGGGAGGGCTGAGCGTTGGAGAACCCAAGGAACTGATGCTGGAAATGTCTGATTTTACGCTTCCCTTATTGCCGGAGCATAAGCCCAGATACGTAATGGGCGTCGGCACTCCCGAGGATATCGTGAACCTGGTTGCTCTGGGCGCCGACATGTTCGACTGCGTGATGCCGACGAGAAATGCCAGAAACGGCCAGCTGTTTACGGATTACGGGACGATCAACATCTGCAATGCCCGGTATGCGCAGGATGTCGATCCGATCGATTCCGGGTGTTCCTGCTATACCTGCCGAAATTATTCCCGGGCCTACCTGAGGCATTTGTACATGAACCGGGAGTTGCTTTCCTACCGGCTCAATACGATTCACAATGTCCATTATTATCTGAATCTGATGCAGCGAATGCGGAAGGCCATCGTTGAAAATGAGTTTGAGGGCTTTCGAAGGGGTTTTTACAAAGAGCGGATCGCCGAACGGCAGGCGGCGTGAAACAATGAAAGGAAGTTGAATGACCGGACAGGCGGCAGTACAGAACAGGGTCAAGGCGGTCATCGAGGGGATCCGTCCTTCACTTCAGGCCGACGGCGGTGATGTGGAGTTTGTCGGCATGGATGCGGGGGTGGTGAAGGTCCGGCTGAAAGGCGTCTGTTCGGGATGCTCCCGGTCCCGGGTGACGCTGAAATTCGGGATCGAACGGATTCTGAAAAAGGAGGTTGCCGAAGTGCAATCCGTAGAATCGGTGGAAGGGGAATAGCAGGAGTTGCAATTTGAATAAAATTTTGGCATAAAAATTTGAATTTGTGCCGACTGCGATGAGCTGATTTTTTTTGAGTGACGGAGGTTGCCGAATGACGGTTGCAAGAAGGATTCAGGATATGCTGACCAGGTCTTCCTGGATCCGAAGGATGTTCGAAGAGGGCACCCGGCTCAAGAATTTATACGGCGCCGACAAGGTGTTTGATTTCAGCCTGGGCAATCCCAATCTCAGCCCTCCGGAAATATTTCACAAGGCGCTTCGCGATGCCGTGGACCATTCCGGCAGCATGGGTCACGGATATATGCCCAACGCCGGTTATCCTCATGTCCGTCGGGCAGTGGCCGATTATCTGAGCCGGGAGCAGGGTGCAGCGATCACGGAAAACGAGGTGATCATGACCTGTGGGGCCGCCGGCGCGCTCAACGTCATTTTAAAAACCATTCTGGATGCCGGAGACGAGGTCGTTGTTCCGGCGCCTTATTTTGTCGAATACGGCGCCTATGTTGAAAACCACGGGGGATTGCTCAAGACGGTCGCCACACTGCCGGATTTCAACCTGGATCTTCAGGCCCTTCGCGATTCGATCACTCCGAAAACCAAGGCCGTTCTCATTAACTCTCCGAACAATCCCACCGGTCAGGTCTATTCCAAAGAGACGCTCGACCATCTGGGGCAAATGCTTCGGGAGCAGGGCCGCCGGTTGAACCGGACCCTGTACCTGATTTCCGACGAGCCCTACCGGAAGATCGTTTATGACGGCCAGCAGGTTCCCAGTATTTTTGCCGCCTATTCCGAGAGCATTGTCGCGACTTCCTATTCCAAGGATATTTCCATTCCCGGCGAGCGTATCGGGTATCTTGCCGTCAATCCGGTGGCGGCCTTCAAAAAGGATCTGATCGGCGGAATGACCCTGGCCAACCGGATTCTGGGATTTGTCAATGCGCCGGCCCTGATGCAGCGGGTTATTGGCACACTGCAGGGGCAAAGCGTGGACATTTCCCTGTATGCCGGAAAGCGGGATCTCTTATGCCGAGGGCTGGCCGATTGCGGGTATGAATTTTCAAAGCCGGCCGGCGCGTTTTATCTTTTTCCCAAAACGCCCGTTTCAGACGACGTCCAATTTGTTCAGGCTCTTCAGGAAGAACGCATTCTGGCCGTTCCGGGAAGCGGATTCGGCGGACCCGGACACTTTCGAATCGCCTATTGCGTCGAAGATGCCGTGATTGCCGGCTCTATGCCCGGTTTTAAACGGGTTATGCAACAATTTAAAAAACAATGAATCGAAACGCACTACCGGCCGGCTTTGGGGAGAAAGCCGCCAGAAGAGACGAAAATATAGCGATAGTCACAGAAACCATGGATGAATGAAAGGAGAAGGACATGAAAATCAGAAAAATTGATCATCTTGGTGTTGCGGTCAACAAAATTGAAGGTGTGAAGAACTTCTGGACCGAAGTTTTGGGTCTGCATTTTGAAGGGTCTGAAACCGTAACCGAGCAGAAGGTCACCACGGCGTTTTTTCCGGTCGGAGAAAGCGAAATCGAACTTCTGGAATCTACCGCTCCGGACGGACCGATCGCCAAGTACATCGAAAAAAAGGGCGAAGGCATCCAGCATGTGGCTTTCCGGGTGGACAACATCGAAGAAGCCCTGGCGGAACTCAAGGCCAAAGGGATCAGACTGATCGATGAGAAACCCAGAATCGGTGCCGGCGGCGCAAAAATCGCCTTCCTCCATCCCAAAGCCACCAGCGGCGTGCTGGTTGAGCTTTGTCAGAGAGATTGATGGTTTTATAACTGATTTGCGGGCCATCAGGTTGGCCCATCATGCAAAAACATCAGGAGCAAAAAGCAATAGCGAGAAAGGAGCTAAGAAAAATGGCCGAACATCCTCAGAAACAGCAATGGATTGCAGCTGCAACAAAGGGTCTTAAGGGAAAATCTCCGGACGTTCTGGACTGGATGACCCCTGAGGGAATTAATGTTAAGTGCATGTACACGGCTGAAGATGTCGCAGGACTGCCCAGCGTCAACACGCTTCCGGGGTTTGCCCCCTACGTGCGCGGTCCTCAGCCCACGATGTATGCCCAGCGTCCCTGGACGATCCGTCAGTACGCGGGTTTTTCCACCGCAAAAGATTCCAATGCATTTTACAGAAGAAACATTGCCGCAGGCCAGCAGGGCCTTTCGGTGGCCTTCGACCTGGCCACCCACCGCGGATATGATTCGGATCATCCCCGGGTTTCCGGCGACGTCGGCAAGGCGGGCGTGGCCATCGATTCGGTTGAAGACATGAAGGTTCTTTTCGATCAGATCCCGCTGGACAAGGTCAGCGTTTCCATGACCATGAACGGTGCGGTTCTTCCGATCCTGGCCGGCTACATCGTGGCGGCCGAGGAACAGGGCGTAAAACAGGAACAGCTGACCGGCACCATTCAGAACGACATCCTCAAAGAGTACCTCACCCGGAACACTTACATTTATCCGCCGGATCCCTCGATGCGGATCGTGTCCGACATCATCGCCTATTGCTCCCAGCATATGCCCAAGTTCAACACGGTGAGCATCAGCGGTTATCACATTATGGAAGCCGGCGCCAACTGCGTGCTTCAGACCGCTTTTACCCTGGCCGACGGTGTGGAATACGTCAAGGCCGCTCTGAAAGCCGGCATGGACATCGACGTGTTCGCTCCGCGACTGTCATTCTTCTTTGGCGTGGGCATGAACTTCTTCATGGAAATCGCCATGCTTCGGGCCGCCCGGTTCCTGTGGCATGAACTGATCAGCCAGTTCAAGCCGAAGAATGCGAAGTCCCTGATACTGCGCACCCACGTGCAGACCTCCGGATGGAGCCTGACCGAACAGGATCCATACAACAACGTGATCCGGACCACCCTTGAGGCGCTGTCCGCGGTTCTGGGCGGAACCCAGTCATTGCACACGAACTCCCTGGATGAAGCCATCAGTCTGCCGTCGGATTTCTCCGCGCGTATCGCGAGAAACACCCAGATCATCATTCAGGAAGAATCCCAGGTCTGCCGCGTGGCCGACCCGCTGGGAGGCTCCTACTATGTTGAATTCCTGACAGCCCAGATCATCGAAGAAGCCCGCAAGATCATCAACGAGATTGATGGGCTGGGCGGCATGGCCAAGGCCATTCCCACCGGCATGCCCAAGATGAGAATCGAGGAAGCCGCAGCCCGCAAACAGGCCAGAATCGATCAGGGCCTGGATGTCATCGTGGGCGTGAACAAGTACCGCATCCAGGAAGCGCCTCCTGAGAACCTGCTGGAAGTGTCCGATGCGGTTCGCGATGAGCAGATCGCCGGTCTGAAGCAGCTCAAGGCCAAACGCGACAATGCCAAAGTCAAGCAGGCTCTCGATGCTCTGACCAAGGCTGCTGAGTCCGGAGGAAACCTGCTGGCGGCTACTATTGACGCTGTTCGTTTGCGGGCGACCGGAGGCGAGGTGTCCGATGCCATGGAGAAAGTCTTTGGCCGTTACGTGGCCACCACCCAGTGCATTTCCGGCGCCTATGCCGCTGAATATGCCGGCAATGAGATTTTCGAGTCTCTGAGAAAGCGTACTGCGGACTTTGCAAAGCGCGAAGGCCGTCGTCCGAGAATCCTGATGACCAAGATGGGTCAGGACGGTCATGACCGCGGCGTGAAAGTGGTTGCCACGGCGTTTGCCGACCTGGGATTTGACGTGGATATCAGCCCGATGTTCCAGACGCCTGAGGAAGCCGCTCAGATGGCTGTGGAAAACGACGTTCACGTCGTCGGCGCATCCAGTCTGGCAGCCGGTCACAAGACACTGCTTCCGGCGTTGATTCAGAATCTCAAGAAGCTGGGATCTCCTGAAATCAAGGTCGTCTGCGGCGGCGTTATTCCGCCCAAAGACTATCAGTTCCTTTATGATGCAGGATGCGTCGGTGTGTTCGGCCCTGGTACCATTATTACGGATGCAGCAAACAAGGTATTGAACGCATTGGAGAAAAAGTAAAATGTTGTCCCGGGATCCTCAAGAATATGTGCAGGGCGTTTTACAGCGAGATAAGCGAATCATCGCCAAAACCATAACGCTCATCGAGAGTTCATTGCATGAACATCAGGAGCTGGCGAGAAAGATTATCGACCTCTTGCTTCCCAATACGGGGAATGCAGTGCGCCTTGGCGTTACTGGGGTGCCCGGTGCCGGAAAAAGTACGTTTATAGAAGGCCTTGGCACATTGCTGGTGCGCAAAGGCCATTCCGTGGCAGTGCTGGCCATTGATCCCAGCAGCAAACGGAGCGGCGGAAGCATACTGGCGGACAAGACCCGCATGGAAAAACTCTCTGCCGCGGAGAAGGCCTATATCCGGCCTTCCCCGGCAGGGAGCACCCTGGGCGGCGTTGCCAGAAAAACCAGGGAAACCATGATGGTGTGCGAAGCGGCCGGCTATGACGTGATAATCGTTGAAACCGTGGGGGTCGGACAGTCGGAGACGGCTGCGTCCTCCATGGTCGATTTTTTTCTGGTGCTGATGCTTGCCGGAGCCGGCGATGAGATTCAAGGAATCAAAAAAGGGGTGCTTGAGATGGCCGATGCCATTGTCGTGAACAAGGCGGACGGCATTAATCTCGAGAAAGCCAAGGTGGCCAGACGCCAGTACGAGTCGGCCATCAAGCTTCTCAGCCCCGCTTCTCCCAATTGGAGTCCCGTGGTACGGATTTGCAGCTCTCTGGAGGAAAGCAGTTTCGGAATCGAAGAAATCTGGCAGGAGGTTCTCAGACATCGGGAGATTGTAACCCAATCCGGAGAGCTTGAGGCAAAGCGAAGAAAGCAGGCCCTGGACTGGATGTGGTTTCTGATTGAAGAGGGGTTGCACGAGCGATTTTACGGCAATGCCGAAATTCAGAAAATGCTGCCGAAAATCTCAAGGGATGTCGAGCGTGGGGACACCGCCCCCACTTATGCGGCATACAAGCTGCTTTTTTCCCTTGACAAGCAAATATGAGTTTAATAATTCTGGAATCTTAATTTTTAACCCTCCTTTAAAGAGAGGTCGTTTGTGCCGAGTAAAATCCTGCTTGAATTTGGCTGTTCCCTTATACCTTTGTCGAAAAGGCAGGGGACCTTTTTGGAACCAGGGGCGTCGCATGGCGATGCGAGTATTGTCCTGCCGTTTCTGCCGACCGGCCCGGATCCTATGCCATTTATTTCCGAAAAGAGGATGCTTTCGCCAAGACAAAGCCAAACATGGGGAATATCTGCCTTTAATATTAATGGTTAACCTGGAGATGAAAGGAACTGGATGATGGGTATTGTGCAAGATAAATTAAAGGATCTGAAGAAGTTCGAACAGAAGATCCTGCAAATGGGTGGCGAGAAAGCCGTCGCAAAGCATAAGGCAAATGGGAGATTGACTGCCCGTGAACGGCTGGATTATCTTTTTGACCCCGGCACATTCAGGGAACTGGACATGTTCGTCAAACACCGCTGCGTTAATTTCGGCATGGACAAGGTTGACATTCCGGCGGACGGCGTCATCACCGGCTACGGGTATGTCGAAGGCCGACCGGTGTTCGCATTTGCCCAGGATTTTACGGCCCGTGCCGGAAGTCTGGGTGAAATGCATGCCAAGAAGATATGCAAGGCCATGGATCTGGCCATGAAGGCGGGAGTTCCTTTTGTCGGGATGAACGACTCCGGCGGCGCGAGAATTCAGGAAGCTGTCGACGCTCTGTCCGGGTACGGCCAGATTTTTTACCGGAATGCGCTGGCTTCCGGTGTGATTCCCCAGCTTTCCGCCATCATGGGGCCGACCGCAGGCGGCGCTGTTTATTCTCCGGCCATGACGGACTGGATTTTCATGGTCAAAAACACCAGCTTCATGTTCATCACCGGACCTCAGGTCATTCTGGCGGTTCTGGGCGAGGAAGTGACGCAGGAAGAACTCGGCGGCGCCATGGCTCACAACGAAAAGAGCGGAAACGCCCATTTTGCCTGTGAAGACGATGCGGATTGCATCGACCAGATGAAAAAGATGCTTTCCTATCTGCCGCCCAACAACATGGAAGATCCTCCGATTGTCGATATGGGCGATGATCCCACGAGAATCTCTCCGGAGCTCAACGACATCGTTCCGGACGGCGCCAACCAGTCATACGATATGAAGCAGGTGATTGCCGCGATCGTGGATAACGGTGAATTCTTTGAGCCCCACGAATATTATGCTCCCAACATCCTCGTGGGCTTTGCCCGGCTGAACGGCAGAAGCATCGGCATTATCGCCAACCAGCCGAAGGTTCTGGCCGGATGTCTGGACATCGATGCATCCGACAAGGCCTCAAGGTTTATCCGCTTCTGCGATGCCTTCAATGTCCCGATGCTGACCATCGCCGACGTTCCCGGTTACCTGCCCGGAACCAACCAGGAATGGGGCGGAATTATCCGCCACGGCGCCAAGCTGCTCTGGGTCTATTCCGAAGCAACGGTGCCCAAGCTGCTGCTGGTCACCCGCAAGGACTACGGCGGATCCTACCTGGCCATGTGCGCCAGGGATCTGGGCAACGATTTTGCGGTTGCCTGGCCGACGGCTGAAATCGCCGTTATGGGCTCAGCGGGTGCCGCGAACATCATCTATCGAAAGACCATTGAAGCCGCGGAAGACAAGAAGGCAAAACGCAATGAGTGCATCGCGGAATACGACGGTCTGTTTGCCAATCCTTACCGCGCCGCTGAAAGAGGTTTTATTGATGCGGTCATCGAGCCTGCACAGACAAGGCCCAGACTGATCGAGGCTCTGGAAATTCTGTGCAGCAAGCGTGAAATCAGACCTCCGAAGAAACACGGCAACGTTCCTCTGTAATCCGGTTGATTGCCGTATCAGCGGCAACGCCGTGAGGAGGAAACGCGTGGAAGCTCAGGCAGTCTGAGCGATGAAACAAATTAAACAATTCATACGGAGGCCCAATGGAAGATAAAAAAAAGCTGGCGGCCGCCATATCGGCGGTATTCGGCTACATAAAAACCCAGGAAGAGCTCGCTGCCGCACAGGCCGGAGCAGCTATGCCGAAGCCTCAGGAATCGGTCAAACTCTGGGGCGTGAGCGCGCGTCAGGCAATGATGCAGATGCGCAACCTCATGCAGTTTAGAACCTATGTGGGATCTAAATTCAGATAAGCGATGCTGCGGGCAAAACAGTTTAATGAAAATTAATATAGATATTCAAACACTTCTTTCTGAGAGGAGACCGTAAGATGCAAGTAGAATTCACCAAGATAAATTACGACGCAAACAGGCCGAAGGCGAAAAACCCGATCAAGGTTGAAGACCTGACCTTCCGGGACGGGCATCAGTCCCTGTTCGGAACCCGCGGGCGCACCGAGGACATGATTCCGGTTGCGGAAAGAATGGACGAAGTCGGCTACTGGGCCATGGAAACCTGGGGAGGCGCCACCTTCGACACCACGCATCGCTATCTGAACGAGGATCCGTGGGAAAGAATCCGCACCCTGAAGAAATATGTCAAAAAGACCCCCTTTTCCATGCTGCTGCGGGGCCAGAACCTGGTCGGCTACAGAAACTATGCCGACGACCTTGCCAGGGCCTTTGTGGAAAGAGCCTGTGCAAACGGAATGGATATCTTCAGAACCTTTGACGCCCTCAACGATTACCGGAATTTCGAATCCGTCGTTCCGGTCATCAAGGCAAACAAAAAACATTTCCAGGGCGTTATCTGCTACTCTCTGACCGAGCCGAGAATGGGCGGAGAGGTTTATAACCTTGACTATTATGTTAAAAAGGCCAAAGAGCTGGAAGCCCTCGGCGCGGATACCATCTGTGTCAAGGACATGGCCGGTCTGATCGCCCCCTACGACGCATACGTTCTGGTCAAGAAACTCAAGGAAACGGTCAAGGCCCCGATTCATCTGCACAGCCACACCACCTCAGGCATGTCCGAACTGGCCCAGCTCAAGGCCATCGAAGCCGGCGTGGACATCGTCGACACCTGTATGGCGCCCTATGCCGGAAGAACCTCCCATCCGGCCATCGAGCCGCTGGTCATGACGCTGCTGGGAACGACGCGCGACACCGGTTTTGATATCCGCAAACTGGTTGCGATCGACGAGATTCTTGAAAGAGACATCGTTCCCAAGTACATGCACCTGCTCGACGACACCAAGCTGGCCACCATCGATATCGGCGTTCTGCTGCATCAGACCCCGGGCGGAATGGTTTCCAACCTGGTCAATCAGCTGCGGGCCATGGATGCTCTGGACAGAATCGACGATGTGTACCATGAACTGCCCCGAGTCCGTAAAGAACTGGGTTCAGTGCCCCTGGTCACCCCGACCAGCCAGATCGTCGGCATTCAGGCGGTTAACAACGTTCTGTTCGATACCAAGGAAGAGCGTTACACGAAGATCACCGACCAGGTCAAGGACCTGATCTTCGGCCTTTACGGCAAGACCGCCACCCCGATCGACCCCGAGGTCCAGAAAAAGGCTCTGAAGGGCTACCCCAGAGGAGAAAAGCCCTTTACCGGACGTCCGGCGGAAATCCTTACTCCTGAAATGGACAAGGCCAAAGAGGAAATCGGCGATCTGGCCAAGGATATCGACGATCTGATTCTGTACGCCATCTATCCGGTTACCGGAAGAAAGTTCCTCAAGTGGAAATACGGCAAGGAAGAACCGCCCGCAGAAGTCAAGGCCAAGACGCTGGAAGAATCTTTGAAGCACAAAGCCCTTCGCGCCAAAGTCTGGGCCAACAAGGTTATGGAAATACCTGAAAAGGAGATTCCGGAAAAAGGCGAAGGCCTCAGAACCTTCAACGTGTTTGTTGAGAATGATTTCTTTGAAGTCGGCGTTGAAGAGGTCGGCGGCGCTCCCGTGATCGCCTATGCCGCTGCCAGACCGGCTGCTGCCGCTGCTCCTGCACCGAAGGCCGCTGCCGCTCCCAAAGCCGCTGCGCCTAAGGCTGCCGCTGCTCCGGCGCCGGCCGCTGTGGATGGAACTCCGGTCGTTGCTCCCATGCCCGGCATGATCGTGCGGTATGACAAAAAAGTCGGTGATGCGGTCAAGAGCGGGGAAACGGTCCTTGTTCTCGAAGCCATGAAGATGGAAAACGCGATGACCGCTCCGTGCGACGGCACCATCAAAGCCATCAACTACGGCCCGGGCGACTCCGTTCCCAAGAACGCGGTTCTGGCTGTAATCGGGTAAATTCGGAAGCAAAAGCGCCGATAAATTATTGTGCGGCTTTGGAACACTCCAAAGCCGCACAATGACGGCGAGCGATAACGCCCGCTTGTTTGCCGCAATCCAGATGAACGATTCACAGAGATTCCGGCCCATTTCTCTGTTACACAGAGACAGGAAGAGTTTGCTGCGATGAGGAATGAACGGGCCGTTCAAGCGGCATTCGGGCGTTCATCCAAACTGAAGATTGAGATTTGGATAGAAGTGTAGCTCAGTTAACTAAAACAAGGAGACAGAGATCATGAAGATCCATGAGCATCAGGGAAAAGAGTTGTTTAGAAAATACGGCGTACCCGTGCCCAATGGCGGACCTGCATTTACCGTTGAAGAAGCGCTGAAGGTTGCAGATTCGCTGTCCGGATACCCCCTGCTTGTCAAGGCCCAGATTCATGCGGGCGGCCGCGGCAAGGGCGGCGGCGTCAAACTGGCCAAAAACCGGGAAGAGTGCGAGAAATACATCAAACAGATTCTGGGCATGAACCTGGTCACCAAGCAGACCGGCCCGGAAGGTAAACTGGTCAGACGCCTGCTGATCGAAGAAGGCTGCAAGATCCGGAAAGAACTCTACCTGGGCATTCTGCCGGACCGGTCCAATGCCAAGATCTGCATCATGGCCAGCGAAGCCGGCGGTATGAGCATTGAAGAAGTCGCGGCTGCAACTCCCGAAAAAATTATCAAGGTTTTTGTGGATCCGCTGGTCGGCATTCAAGGATATCATTGCCGCCAGACCGCTTTCGGACTCAACATTCCCGCGGCGTGTCAGAAGCAGTTCATTCAGATGCTGACCGGCCTTTACAAGCTGCTGGTGGAATACGATTGCTCCCTGGTGGAAATCAATCCGCTGGTGCTGACGGAAGATGATAAGGTTCTGGCAATCGATGCAAAGGTCACTTTTGACGACAATGCGCTGTTCCGGCACAAAGACATCAAGGAATTCAGAGATGTCAGCGAAGAAGATCCCCTTGAAGTCGAGGCCTCCAAGTTTGATCTGAACTACATTAAACTCGACGGCAACGTCGGCAACATGGTGAACGGCGCCGGTCTGGCAATGGCCACCATGGACGTTATTAAACTGGCAGGCGCCGATCCCGCCAACTTCCTGGACGTCGGCGGCGGAGCAAACGCGGAACAGATCAAAAACGCTTTCAAAATTATGCTCAGCGACAAGAACGTCAAGGCTGTTCTGATCAATATCTTCGGTGGAATTCTGCGTTGCGACAGACTGGCGGAAGGCGTGGTTCAGGCTGCCAAACAAGTCGGAATCAAGGTGCCGGTTGTCATCCGTATGGAAGGAACCAATGTGGAAATCGGCCGCAAGATTCTGGCCGAGTCCGGTCTCCAGCTGATCAACGCCGTCAGTCTTGAGGATGCGGCGAAAAAGGTCGCGCAGACGGTTGCCTAATTAGATATCAGCAGCACAGGATGATCCGGGAATTTGAAATGTCCGGTACGGACTTGATGCAGGAAGGACATTTCGAGGATTTTTCAGACGGAAACCAACAAGAAAAGCGAGGATAAAAGTGAGCATATTCGTCAATAAAAATACGAAGCTTGTGGTTCAGGGCATAACCGGCAGCGAGGGCATGTTTCATACGCGTGCCTCCATCGCATATGGTACCAACGTTGTCGCCGGCGTAACACCGGGCAAGGGCGGCCAGAAAATGGACGATGTTCCGGTTTTCAATACGGTTGCGGAAGCAAGAGCCAAGGCCGGCGCCAATGCCAGCGTTATCTTTGTTCCGCCCCCGTTTGCGGCAGACGCCATCATGGAAGCAGCAGACGCCGGAATCGAAGTGATTGTGGCCATTACCGAGGGTATTCCGGTAATGGATATGTACAAGGTCAAAAACTTTCTCAAGGACAAAAAATGCCGTTTGATCGGCCCCAACTGTCCTGGCATCATCACTCCGGGTGAATGCAAGATCGGTATCATGCCTGGTCCCATGCACAAACCCGGCGGACCCATCGGCGTTATCTCCCGCTCCGGGACGTTGACCTACGAGGTGGTTCATCAGCTGACTCAGGTCGGATTGGGCCAGACCACGGTTGTCGGTCTGGGCGGCGACCCGGTTAACGGAACCAACTTCATTGATTGTCTGGACGCTTTTTCGAAAGATCCGGAAACCAAGGGTATCGTCATGGTGGGCGAGATCGGCGGCGATGCTGAAGAGCAGGCAGCTGCATTCATCAAGAAAAACGTCAACATGCCGGTTATCGGATTCATCTGCGGCGTGACCGCACCTCCGGGCCGACGAATGGGCCATGCCGGCGCCATCATCAGCGGCGGCAGCGGAACCGCCCAAGGCAAGATCGCAGCCATGAAGGCCGCTGGCATGCATGTATGCGAAAACCTGGGCACCCTGTACAAGCTGTGCGAACAAGTATTCAAGTAATTAGAACTTGATGGAAAAACCAGAAGCCCGGCCTCCGTATGGAGCCGGGCTTTTGATTTCAGAAAAATCCGATCTTTGTCGAGGGTGCAAAATCACTCCCGTCCGGGGAAGCCTCTTGACTTGAAATGCAAAAATTTTTATTGTTTTAAGTTCGTTGACCTGGAACAAAAATCAATCCTAAATAAAACGTGAATCACCATTCTATGAAGCAGAAAATTCTTGATATTGTGCTTGCGGCGGCACATCGCGCTCTGGAAGCCGGAGAGCTTCGATCGCCGGATTTTCCCTCTTTTGAAATCGAAGAACCCAAACTGGCGCAATTCGGCGACTTTTCAACCAACTTTGCCATGGCGGCGGCGTCCGTCCAGAAGAAGGCGCCCAGAAAGATCGCCGAGGCTATCGTCAAATACATGGATGACCCGGGCGGCATACTGCAGCGCACTGAAATCGCCGGCCCCGGATTTATCAATTTCTTTATCCGTCCGGATGCATGGTATCCGGTCTTAAAAACCGTTTACGATCAGGGCAGTGCCTATGGTGCCCGCAATCTTGGAAACGGGCGGAAAGTGCAGGTCGAATTTGTCAGCGCCAATCCCACCGGTCCGCTGCATGTCGGTCACGGGCGCGGCGCGGTCGTCGGCGATACGGTGGCCAACCTGCTTTCCTTTTGCGGCTACGATGTCCAAAAGGAATACTATATCAATGATTCTGGGCGCCAGATTCGGACTCTGGGCCTGTCGGTCTATCTCAGATACAAAGAACTTTTCGGCCAGGAGGTGGATTTCCCGGCGGACTGCTATCAGGGCGACTACATTCGGGATATTGCCGCCGATATTCGAAACCGGAATCAGGACGATTTTCTGAAGATGAAGGAGGAGGATGCGGTCAGCTGGGCGGCCCGGTATGCGGCTGCCGACATTCTTGAAGGCATTCGGGCTGATCTGAAGTCCTTCGGCGTCGGGTTCGACAACTGGTTCAGCGAGCAGAGCCTGTATGACCGAGGCCGGGTCGAGGCGGCCATGGGCGAATTGCTCTCCAGAAAAATCCTGTACGAACACGACGGCGCCCTGTGGTTCAAGACCAGTGAATACGGGGATGAAAAGGACCGGGTAGTGGTGAGAACCAATGGCATTACCACCTATTTTGCCTCGGACATCGCCTATCATCTCGACAAATTTGACCGGGGTTTTGAGCGGGTTATCGATGTCTGGGGCGCCGATCACCACGGTTATATCCCCAGAATGAAGGCGGCGGTCGCAGCCGCGGGCCGTCGAAAAGAACAGTTCGACGTGATTCTGGTCCATCTGGTGAATCTGCTCAGAGCCGGTGAGCCGGTGGCCATGTCGACCCGGTCCGGAGAATTTGTCACTCTCAGAGAGGTCGTGAATGAGGTGGGAAAGGACGCAGCGCGGTTTATCTTTCTGACCCGCCATTACGAAAGTCCCCTGGATTTCGACCTTGAGGTGGCCAAACAGAAAACCAACGATAACCCGGTATTTTACGTGCAGTATGTGCACGCCAGAATTTCGAGCATTCAACGCAACGCCGCCGAAAGATCCGATCTGCCGCAAGGTGCGTGGGATCAACAATCCCTTATGCTGCTTCAGGCGCCCGAAGAAATCCAGCTGATCAAGGCCCTGGCCCGGTATCCGGATGTGGTGCAATCCGCCGCCAGTCTTCTGGAGCCTCACCGCATCACGTTTTATCTGATGGATCTCGCGGCTCTGTTTCACGCGTACTATAACAAACATCGGGTATTGACCGAAGATTCGATGCTGTCGCAAAGCCGTCTGTATCTGGTAACCGCTGTTCAGAAAGCGATGCGGAACGGCCTTTCCCTTCTGGGCGTATCAGCGCCGGAAAAGATGTAGAGGCATGCCGTCGATGCCTGAAAACAGACAACCTGCTTCAAATCGAAAGCGGTATTATCTTCAGCTCACCGGAAGGGGGGTTGCCGGCCTGTTTCTGGTCATTTTTGGAATTTCGGGGTGGATGTTCTGGCTCGGCCTGCAGGTCGGCATGGAAAACGCTCCGGTTCGTTTTGATATAGCAAAACTGGAAAAGGAACTGGCATCTCTCAGAGATGCCGTCGACAGGGGAAAACAAAAAATCTTTAATTCTTCCCCGGAAGCGTCTGCCCAGCGGCCGGAATTGAAATTCTACGAAATACTCAAGGATCCTAAACCCGATGCGGTTCAGATCCAGGTCGAGGCAAACAATCTGAAGCCCGAGCCGCCTGAGATTGCAAAAGTACCGAAACCGCCTCCCCCTGAGATTGCAAAAGCACCGAAACCGCCTCCGGCTGCGGTTGCAAAGCCCGCATTGGAAACTGTGCGACAGGTACCCGCCCAACAAACACCCTCGGTTTCTGCTTCGGGAATGTCCTATACCATTCAAGTGGCATCTTTAAGAACCTTCGAAGATGCGGACCAAATGGTTAAACGGCTTCAGAAAAAAGGGTATCCGTCCTTCCAGACCGCCATTGATATCGCCGGAAAGGGCCGGTGGTACCGGGTGCGGGTCGGATCATTCAAAGACAGAACCGAAGCGCAAAAAACCATGGAGCGTTTGAAAAACGATAAATTTCAGACCATGCTTGTCAAACTCTAGGAGAGCTCATGAAAATCAGCAAGGAAGAGGTTCTGCATGTGGCCAACCTGGCTCATCTCGAATTTGATGAAGCCGAAATCGACCGTTTTTCAGAGCAGGTCGGAAAGATTCTGGAATACGTTGACGCCTTGAATCAGGTGGATACAACCGGCATTCAACCGACATCCCATGCCATTTTTTTGACCAATGCCTTTCGGGAGGATGTCCCGAAAGCGCATCTTGACCGGCAGGTCGGACTGGCCAACGCGCCGGAGCAGGAGGACGGATGCTTTCTGACGCCCAGGGTGATCGGATAAATGAACGAAGGAACCACGATGAACCTCTATGAACTGACCATTCACGAAGCCCACCGGCTTTTGCAGGAGAAGCGGATATCGGCGGTGGAGTTGACCCGATCCGTTCTGGGGCGCATTGAAGCGGTCGAAGGCAGGGTGGACGCCTACCTGACCATTGCTGCCGAAAAAGCGCTGGAGCAGGCCGTGGCCGCCGACAAACTTATTGAGGCCGGAGATTCAAGGCCCTTGACCGGCATCCCGCTGGCTGTCAAAGATGTGATCTGCACCCGGGGTCTTCGGACGACCTGCGCGTCGAAAATCCTTGCGAACTTCGTTCCGCCGTATGATGCGACGGTCTCGGAAAAACTTCAGAAGGCCGGCGCCATCTTTCTGGGGAAGGTCAACATGGACGAATTCGCGATGGGATCATCCACCGAAAACTCAGGCTTCAAACCCACCCGGAATCCCTGGAATCCGGATTACGTTCCCGGAGGATCCAGCGGCGGGGCGGCCGCGGCTGTGGCGGCCGATATGTGCCTGGGTTCGCTGGGGTCGGATACGGGCGGTTCGATCCGTCAGCCCGCTTCCCATTGCGGCGTGGTGGGCCTGAAGCCCACCTATGGCCGGGTGTCCCGTTACGGGCTGGTGGCCTATGCCTCGTCTCTGGATCAGATCGGACCGATCACAAAGGATGTGACGGATTGCGCCCTGTTGATGAACGCCATTGCCGGACATGATTCAAAAGATTCCACCTCGGTTCCCAGGGAGGTTCCGGACTATTCCCGAAATCTCAAAAACGGCCTGGATGATATCATCGTGGGGCTTCCCAGGGAATACCATGACAGCGGCGGGCTGGATCCGGACGTTGCCCGGGCCGTTGACAACGCCAAAGCGGTTCTTAAGGATCTCGGCGCTCGATTTACAGATGTTTCGCTGCCGCACACCCCTTACGCGGTTGCCGCTTACTACGTGATCGCCCCGGCGGAGGCCAGCTCCAATCTGGCCCGGTATGACGGGGTGCGTTTCGGCGTGCGCGACAAATCCTCGGGCAGTCTTCAGGAGATGTTCCGCCGCACCCGGTCCGGTGGATTCGGCGCCGAGGTCAAACGCCGGATCATTCTGGGAACCTATGCGCTGTCGGCCGGTTACTACGACGCCTATTACGGCAAGGCTTCCCAGGTTCGCACCCTGATCATGGAAGATTTCCAGAAGGCATTTGAAACCTGCCATGTGCTCCTGTCGCCGGTTGCTCCGACCCCTGCGTTTAAAATCGGAGAAAACACCGATGATCCGCTGACCATGTATCTGTCCGACATATTCACCATTCCCGCCAACCTTGCCGGCATTCCGGGCATGTCGATCCCCTGCGGTTTTTCTTCAAAAGGGCTGCCCATCGGGCTGCAGCTTATGGCCAGGCATTTTGATGAGGACACTCTGTTTAAAGTAGGATATAATTTTGAACAGGCCAGTGATTTTCACGATAAAAAACCAATGCTTTAGGAGGTTGACATGCAAAAACCGCAAGGCGAAGACATGAGAAAAGCCGTAAAATGGATCAGTGAGCTGCGCGAAGCGAATCCCAAGGAAAACCTCAATACCCTGATTGAAAAAGCGAGCGTTCAGTTCGGCCTGAGTCCAAAGGATTCGGAATTCCTGATCCGGTTTTTTACCGAAGAAAAACCCTAGCGCACAAGACGGGGCCGGGCGTGACCGCAATTAGAATTCTGCCGGAAATGGTTTCCAACAGGATCGCTGCCGGCGAGGTCGTTGAACGCCCGGCTTCCGTGGTCAAGGAGCTGGTCGAAAACGCGCTGGATGCCGGAAGCTCAAGGATCGTTGTTGCGGTGGAAAAGGGCGGCCGGACCCTGATCGAGATATCCGACAACGGGACCGGCATGCAGCCCGACGACGCCCTGCTTTGCATCGAGCGCTACGCCACCAGCAAACTTCAAACCGAAGCGGATCTTTTTTCCATCAAGACGCTTGGCTTTCGAGGGGAGGCCCTGCCCAGCATTGCCGCCGTATCCAGGTTTTCCCTGACCACCCGGCACAAAAGCAGGGAAACCGGAACGCGGATCGAAATCCAGGGGGGAAAGATTCAGTCGGTTGCCGAGACCGGCGCGGCGCCGGGAACCCTGATCGCTGTCCGCAACCTGTTTTACAATGTTCCGGCCCGCCGAAAATTTCTCAAAACCACTGCCACGGAAATGGCCCATATCTCCGATACCGTCGCCGGCATCGCCCTGGGCTGGCCCGGGGTCCATTTCCAGCTCTTACACAATGGAAAACTCATCAAAAACTGGGCGCCCGCATCCGCACAGGACCGCATTGCCGACGTGCTGGGAAACGCCCTGGGCGATGGGCTGATTCCGGTTCAATCAGAAGATTCACAGCTCCGCTTTTCAGGATGGATCTCATCGCCGGGCCTCGTTCGCAGCACTCCGGATGCCATCTATGTTTACGTCAACGGCCGGCGGGTTTATGACCGCATGATCCGGCATGCCCTGCTGGAAGGTTTCCGGGGAAGGCTGCTCAAGGGGCGGTTTCCTGCCGCCGTATTATTTGTCTGTATTCCCTGCGATCAGGTGGATGTCAATGTGCATCCCACCAAACATGAAGTGCGGTTTGCAGCTCAGGAGATCGTTCACCAATCGGTTGCCGGGACAATCGCCCATGCCTTGAAAACCAGGGACCTGGCCGGTTGGAAAAGTCCGGCGTTTTCTGAGCGGCATCGCCCGGCGGTTATGGAACCCCCCCCTGCCTGTGGTCCGCCCGAATCGGCCCCGAAACTTTTTGAAATCGATTCACCGGCGGCATCCGCATCCGATACGCCGTGCCCCGGGCTGTGGCCAAAGAAGCGTTTCGGCGATCTGCGCATCATCGGACAGCTTCATGACACCTACATTCTCTGCGAAGCCGGGCACGAACTGATCCTCATCGACCAGCACGCGGCTCATGAACGGATATTGTTTGAAAAGCTGCAAGCCAGGGACATCGGACCTTCCCAGAAGCTTCTGATTCCCGAAACCGTCGATCTGGGGTATCGCCAGGCCGCGTCAATAGAAAAGCTGATCCCTGAACTGCGATCCAGGGGAATTGAAATCGAGGCCTTTGGCGGCACGACCTTTGTGGTCTCGGCTGTTCCGCAGTTTCTCGGTCTGGAAGAAATTCAGCCCCTGATTGTTGAACTGGCCGAAACCATGTCCGCTCTCGGGGTTTCGGCCGACCTCGCCGCGCTTCAGGACCGCTTTCTGGCGTCCATGGCATGCCACGGCGCCATCAGGGCCGGCCAGCGGCTGAATGATGAAGAGGCGCAGACGCTGCTCCGGCAACTGGACGACTGCAAAACTCCGGCCCACTGTCCTCATGGACGGCCCACATGGATCAGCTGGGACCTCAAATCCATTGAAAGATCCTTCAAGCGCATCGTTTAGCGATGCTGCGAACCTTTTCAGGAAGGCGGAAGATATCATGAAAAACGCATTGACCATCGCGGGATCGGACAGCAGCGGGGGCGCCGGCATTCAGGCCGACCTCAAAACCTTTTCCGCCCACGGCGTGTTCGGCATGAGCGTGATCACGGCCGTGACCGCCCAGAACACGCAGGGGGTATCGGCCGTTCAGGATATTCTGCCGGAAATCATTCTCCGACAGATCGAGGCTGTTTTCGAGGATATCCGGGTGGATGCCGTCAAGATCGGAATGGCATCCCGGATTGAAACCATCGAGGCCATTGCCGAGGGCCTGAAAAAATACAACCCTCAAATCGTGGTTCTGGATCCGGTCATGGTGTCCAAAAGCGGATACCATCTGCTCGATCCCTCGGCAAAAGACGCTCTGATCGAACGCCTGATTCCTCTGGCGACCCTGGTTACGCCGAACATTCCCGAGGCCGAGGCGATCGCCGGAATCGGCATTCGGAACCCTCAGGACATGGAAATTGCGGCCCGAAAGATTTTTTCCATGGGGCCCCGGCAGGTGCTGATCAAGGGAGGTCACCTGGACGGCGCGGCCATTGATATTCTTTTTGACGGAACCCGGTTCAAACGCTTTACGGTCCAAAGACTTCAAACGCAAAATACGCATGGAACCGGCTGCACCCTGTCTTCGGCCATCGCATCCAATCTGGCAAAGGGAGACGGAATTGCGCTGGCCGTGGAAAAAGCCAAATCCTACATCACCGCCGCCATCGCTCACGGGCTTTCGATCGGAAAAGGCGCCGGACCGGTGCACCATTTCTACGAACTTTATCAAAAAGCGGGATACCTTCAATGAATACGATCGATTGCCCGACCGGAAGCAGCGAGAACCCGGCCGACGCCATATGCCGGGCCCTGGCCCGGGTGCGCCGCAATACGCCGCTGATTCATCACATCACCAATTACGTCACCGTGAACGATTGCGCCAACGCCGTGATTGCGCTGGGCGGATCGCCGGTGATGGCCGACGATGCGGGAGAGGTTGAAGAAATGGTTTCCATGGCCTCGGCTCTGGTGCTGAATATCGGCACCCTGAACGCCAGAACCGTTCAATCCATGATGCTGGCGGGCAGAAAAGCCAATGACCTTCGCATTCCGATTGTTCTGGATCCGGTGGGGGCCGGCGCCACCTCGCTGCGGACCCGCACGGCCCGTCAGCTCGTCGACGCCCTGCATCCGGTTGTCATTCGCGGCAACATGAGCGAGATCAAATCCCTGGCAGGACTGGACGTCAGAACCCGGGGCGTGGACTCAACGGCAGGCCTGGAAGACGCCGAGGCAGTGGCGCAAAGCCTTTCCGCAAAACTCGAGTGCGTGATCGCCATTACCGGAAGAATGGATTTCGTGGCGTTTGAAAAACGGATTTGCGTGATCCGGAACGGGCATGAAATGCTGTCTCGAATTACCGGCGCCGGGTGCATGACGACCTCTCTGGTGGGAACCTGTCTCGGCGCTGTCAAGGATCCATGGGTCGCGGCTGCTGCGGGAATTGTCTGCATGGGCGTTGCCGGAGAGATGGCGCACGAGCAGCTTCAAAGCCATGAAGGCCCCGGAACCTTCAAGGCGCGCCTGCTGGACTGCATTTTCAGACTGACCCCGGAGATTCTGAAAGCATCGGCGCGCATCGAATTCAGTGATGATTTACTGGGTGTCTGAATTCGGCTGAGCCGGCTGAAACTGCTGAGACGCGATAAAGCTTCTAGAATCCGTCAAAGCGGTTCCCGTCTTTGACACCACGGAAAAAACGAGTTCCGGCTTTCCGTCATTGTCCATATCCACGATGGCGTAATCGCTGATATATCCGGGCACTTCCTGGGTTTTCCACTTCAGGCGCATGCCCAGTTCATTCCACTCCATGCACGCGATGTGACCGGTCTTGAATATCCGGATGCGGGACAGCAACCGGCCGACAGCCTCCTTGTTGTTGACCGCGATCACCTCGTTTTTGCCGTCCCCATCCACGTCATGGATAAAAAGCCGGGGGGACAGATAGGTCCGCTCAAATTCCTTGTAGGCGCCGATCGATCCGCTTGAGGCGTTTCTGGTATCAATGTAAGCCATGCTGCCGCCGTAGGCCTCGGCGCTGGTCCACTGATCCTCTCCCGCATCGTCGAAGATCTTGATCAGATCGTCCCTGGTAAAAGCGGCCACCGCCCTGCGGCCGGAATTCAGCGCGTCGCCCAGGGCAAACCCGTAAACGGAAACATTTCTGGGAACCGGCGCCCGGTCCAGCTCGACATAGCTTCCCTGGCGGTACTCGAGTTCGTAAATGCCGGGCTGGAAAACATCGGACATGCCCCGTTTCTGGCCGAAGAGCACGGGCCCGCGATCCGGAACGGCCGTCACCCGGAAATACCATCCCTGGTTGTCCGCGATCCGGACCAGGGCGGACTTGTCCCACTCGAGCACAAAGGAATTGAGCCGGGTCGTCCGCGTGGAATACCGGGTGACGAATATTTCCGCTTTTCCGTTGCCGTTGATGTCGGCGACATCCACGCCGAGAAAATGCTGCTCTCCCTTGAACGGAAGCTCGGCCACCTTGGCGAATTTTCCCCCGGAAAGCCGGTAAACGAACAGTGTCTGGTCGGCCATGAAAACGGTTTCGTTCCGGCCGTCTCCGGTCACATCCCCGATGGCCATTCCTGAAATCACATTGTTAAAGGCGTGGCTGCGCCAGATTTTTCCCATAAGGGGCTTCTCCCCGGCGAAAAACGCACCCGACTCGAGGGTTCCCTGCTCCTGACTCCAAAGGGCGTCCGGATGCATGCGGCTGTCCGTACCCTGGGGCGCCTGGGCTGCCGCCGGCTGGTCAACGCCGGTTTTGCGGCCGAACACCGTTTCATTGACCTGGGCGGCAAACTGGTTGATATGGGAGATCGCATCGCTGGGGCTGGTCCCCGCCTTGCTGAAGGTGACCAGATCCTTCTGCCCGGCCGTTTCCGCAAACCGCGCATCCGTGCTGATGGCATCGCCGAAAACCGTTACGCTTCCGTAGACCACGTAATCGGCGGATGCCTTGCGGCCCAGATCAACGGCGGTTTCCAGGTTCACGGGGCCGGAAAGCCCCTCGACCGCCCGAAAGGCGGTTTCCCGGTCCAGAACCTTCACGCGGTCTTCGAAGGTCAGACGCGAGGAAAGCATATCCAGAATGCCCCGCTGCAGAAAGGTCAGGTCCTCGGCCGAATTCATGGAAAGCGGCAGAACCAGAACCTGTCTGGCAGGCTCGGCCGAGCAGGCGGGCCCGCAAAAAAAACCCCACAACAGCAAAAGGGGGAAAATGAGCTTCAAAAAATATGAAATGGGTTTCAATTGAATCTTCTCCTGATTATTAAAGTGCCTGGACACCCGGCCGGCATTTCGGCTGAAAATTTTTCTTATCATGATGAAAATCATATGAAAAGATTTATTTCAGAACCGTTGTTAACCGGTTGGTTCATTTTTTATCGGCGGATTGACGAAAATGCTTGACTTGAAGATTTCCCATTGTTAATAGGATTCAAAGTTATCGCCTGTTTAAGCGGTTGAACAGGCAGTCAGGCTGGAAACCGGTTTTAACTTAGCCTTTAAGGAGGAAGAAAAGATGAAAAAATTTGCGGTATTGGGTCTTGCCGTCGTGCTGGTGATCGCATTCACCGTTCCGGCAATGGCCATTGAGAGCGTTTTCGGCGGGTACTGGCGCACACGCGCTTATACCCAGCAGAACTTCGGGGGCAACGACCAGGGCGACTATGATACGACTCTGGTGGACACCCGGACCCGGCTGTACTACACGGCGATCTTCAATGAAAACTTCAAGTTCGTCAACAAGTTTGAATTCGACGCGGCTTGGGGTGGCCCTGCTGCTAGTTACGGCGACATCGGCGCGGACGGCGTTTCGGTGGAAGTGAAAAACTCCTACGTCGATTTCACCCTGGGATCGGTCAATTCCAAGATCGGCGTGCAGCCTTACAAACTCGGTCGCGGTTTGCTGTTCAACGATGATTTCGGCGGCGCAATCTTCACCTACAAGGCCGAAGCCTTTGAACTGCCCTTGTTCTGGATCAAGGCTTATGAAGGCGGTATGGACGACGCCGATTTCGTAGATGACGATACGAATGATTACGACATCGATTACGTAGGTATTGCTCCCAAGTTTTCCTTCGGTGATGCGGGTTCGATTCAGCCGATCTTCGTTTACGCCTTTTCAGATGACGCAAGCTTGGGCGCGGATGCTATGAACTGGCCCTTCGGTCCTGATATCGACGACACAGATCGGGTTAATCTTGAAGAGCTTCAGGTGTTTTACGCCGGATTTGACCTTGACCTGAATTTCGATATGATCTCCATGTGGCTGACTGGCATCTACCAGTTCGGCAGCGTGGATTACCAGGACGGCGATGATGCCGATGTCAATGCGTGGATGGCGGCAATCGGCGCCAAAGCCAACTTCGATACCTTTGACATTCACGGCCAGGCCTTCTATCTCAGCGGCCAGGAAGAAGATGAAGAAGACATTGAAATGTTCATCCCGCTCAAGGGCCAGGACTATCACTGGGCTGAGATCATGGGCGGCGGTATTTTCGACAACGCAACAGGCTACTCCAACAACAATTCCAGAAATGCCGGCGGTTACAATACACTTACCGATATCATGGCTTTCAACATCGGCGCTGGCTTCAAGGCCACGGACGATCTGAGCTTCAAACTTGATATCTGGTATGCTGCACTGGCGGAAGCAATTCTTAATGATTTAGACCAAGAACTGGACGAAGAACTGGGCACCGAAGTTGACCTGGTGGCGACCTACAAACTGATGGACGGCCTGACCCTGGATCTCGTCGGCGCCTACCTGTTTGCCGGCGACTCCACCACGCTGGATGTTGACGATGACGAGAATCCTTACGAACTCGGCGCGCAGCTGTCTTTGAGCTTCTAGTTCGATTCGAATCGGTTTATTCCAGCCTGACATTAAAAGCCCGCCGCAAGGCGGGCTTTTTTATTTGGCGCTGCCAGAACGCTTGTTTTTCAGAAATGCGCGCGGCGGAATCATCTCAATTCCAGAAAGGGAGGTGCTTATGATCAGAAAGGCGATGTTTGCGGGAACCTGGTACCCTGCGGACGCCGGGGCCTGCGAAAAAAAAATTCAATCCTTTCTCAGGGCCATGCCCTGGACCCCGGATGACCAAACCCGTATTGGCGCCATCGTTCCCCATGCCGGATGGGATTTTTCAGGGAAAATCGCCTGCAACACGATCCGGCGACTCAAGGAGGCCGATGTCGATGTGGTCGTTGTCTTCGGCATGCATCTTCATGCGCAATCGGCCAGATACATGATGGGAACCGGCGCCTGGGAAACCCCCTTCGGCGCGCTGGAAATCGACGAAGAGCTTGCCGAATCGATTGCCGCAAAATTTTCATTCATTCGGGAGACGGCGTCGAACTTCACCATGGACAACACCATCGAGCTCCAACTCCCGTTCATCAAATATTTTTTCAGCCAGACCCGCATACTTCCCCTGGGAGTGCCGCCAACGGAGCAGACGCTGGAAGTCGCAAGGAGCGTCGTTGACCTGGCCAAACATCTGGGCCGGAAAATCAAGGTGATCGGTTCGACGGATCTGACCCATTACGGCGCCCATTACGGATTTGCCGGACACGGATCCGGCCCGGACGCTGTTCACTGGGTTTTGCAGAACGATCGGCGGGTGATTGATCGCATGCTTCCGTTCGATGCCCGGCAGGTCATCGCCGAGGCTTTGTCAAACCACAATGCCTGCTGTTCCGGAGCGGCCGCTGCCGCGCTCGAAGCCGGTCGGCGGATGGGAGCGGTCCGGGCCGAACTCGTGTCCTATGCCACCAGCAACGACATACACCCGAGCAGCAATTTTGTAGGCTATGCGGGAATCGTATTTTAAAGGGACCGCAAGCCGAAGACCGAATTCCATTTACATGAATTGCGCGGCTGTGATAAGCAGAAGTGCAATTCATTGAAATTAAAATCAATGCCGGTAAAATTACTTTAAAAAAAGTTCAGGAAGGTTTGGGCTATGAAGGATTCCGAGACGAGCACGCCGTCGAATTTCATCCGCAACATCATCGAGGAAGATTTAAAAACCAACCGGCATCAGGGCCGTGTGGCCACGCGCTTTCCTCCGGAGCCCAACGGATATCTGCATATCGGACATGCCAAGTCGATCTGTCTGAACTTCGGTCTGGCCGCCGATTATAACGGAACCTGCAACCTGCGTTTCGATGATACGAATCCGAGCAAGGAGGATACGGAGTATGTCGAATCCATTGAAACCGATGTGCGCTGGCTGGGGTTCGAATGGGAAGACCGGCTGTACTATGCTTCCGATTACTTTGAAAAATTCCATGAATACGCCGTGGATCTGATCAAGGCTTCAAAAGCCTATGTCTGCAGCCTGAGTCCGGATCAGATTCGGGAATACCGGGGAACCCTGACCGAGCCCGGGAAAAACAGCCCTTTTCGGAACCGGTCGGTGGAGGAGAACCTGGCGCTTTTCGAGCGCATGCGCGCCGGTGAAATCGATGAAGGCGCGTGCGTGCTTCGCGCCAAGATCGACATGGCTTCCGCGAATCTGAACCTGCGCGACCCGGTGATCTTCCGCATCAAGCATGAGGCTCACCATCGAACCGGGAGCCGGTGGTGCATCTATCCGATGTACGATTACGCCCATTGCATCTCCGATGCACTTGAAGGCATCACCCATTCCATCTGC
>Ga0265294_10000180_pt1 | contig 77939 bp, 61 predicted proteins | sample MunlanPumphouse3_FD_192504 | JGI IMG/M metagenome (GOLD analysis project Ga0265294, IMG submission 192504) | Groundwater microbial communities from a municipal landfill in Southern Ontario, Canada - Pumphouse #3 | ecosystem: Environmental > Aquatic > Deep subsurface > Groundwater | place...
GTTTGTTTAGTCCCAAGATTTCAAACATTGTCGTTCCTCCTGCTCGGCTCACAATTACATTTGCTTCCTTCATTAGTTCTAACAAGTTATCCGAAAAAGGAATTATTTGATAATGAGGTTTGCTGGGGGGGCCTACCGCTTGGACACACTCATCATAATAACGGTTTCCGGTAATTAAGGTTGTGGAATAACCTAGGCTTTGAGGGCACTTAAGAAACGCAATGGCTGTTTTATTTATGATTTTGGCACCTAGGGAACCCGAAACAATCAAGATATGAGAATAACCGATGGGTTTACTTGCTTTGTTTGAAAGCTTTTTAGCCTCATCAAATCGGGGATTGCCTATCCATTTTTGCCTAGGATGAACCGGAGGAAGCGAAAAAGCAGTTAGAAAGTAATCCGCCCATTTTAGCGACCATTTGTTGGCTTTGCCAATTAAAGTGTTTTGTTCGTGAATAATAATCGGACATTTTTCTTTATGGCTTAACCTCAAAAACAATCCGCTGATGGATCCGCCCATGCCAACCACTAAGGCCGGTTTATGGAGTTTGATAATTTTTCGCATTTTGATATTATCTTTGACAATGCAAGCCAAAACTTTGGCCTTTTTAATGAGATTTTTTCCGGCTAAACCCCGAAGGGGAAAGAAATAACATTGGTCGATTTCTTTAATTAATGAAAGCAGTTTTTGTTCCGGTGATTTCTTGCATGCAATATAAATTAAAAAATCGTTTGGATGCTTTTCTTTCCATGCTTTAATAACCGGTATTGCCGGGTATATATGCCCAAGCGTTCCTCCGCCGACAAAAATAATTGTTGCCATTTAAATCACCTCTTGATATTGGCTGACATTTAACAAAATACCGAGGGATATTAAGGTAAAAATCAAACTGGATCCCCCGTAACTGATAATCGGCAAGGTTATTCCGGTTACCGGAAGCAATCCCACCACCACCGCAATATTCACAAACACCTGCACAAACAACGACAGTCCCATCCCCAAGGCCACATACATTAAATAACTGTCTTTTACCCTCACGCTTATTTTGATAGTTTTATAAAAAAGCAAAAAATACAAACCAATCACAAATGCTCCGCCGATTAAACCCAGTTCCTCAACAATAATGGCAAAAATAAAATCGTTTTGAGGTTCGGGCAAAAAGAAATGCTTTTGCATACTGTTGTTATATCCTAAACCGAAAAGCCCGGAAGGGGCGATTGCAAAAAGCGATTGAATCCCCTGAAAGCCACTGCCAAGAGGATCTTGCCAGGGATTGACAAATGCTAAAATCCGTTCGATGCGATAGGGAGCACTGATAATTAAAGCGACTATCCCTAACAAACCGACAACCAACAAAAGTATAAAATACTTTAAAGGTGCTCCGCTTAAAAACAAAAGCAGAATGGTTGATGCGACAATTACCAATCCGGTTCCAAAATCGGGTTGCAGGATTATCAAAGCAAAAATTAGGCCAACAATTAGAAGGAGCACCAAAAAAGGGAAAAACTTTTCCAGTTCCAAAGCATGTTCGCTTAAGAACTTGGCCAAAAGAAGCATAATGGTTAATTTCATGACTTCAGCGGGTTGGATGCTGAAATTGCCAAAACCGATCCAACTTCGAGCACCACCCCTTACAATACCGATTCCAGGAATTAAAACCAAAATTAACAATAACAAGGCAATAAAAAAATACCATGAGGTATATTTTTTAATTGTCATGATATTAATGCGCATTGCCAGATGCATACCGATTAGACCAAGGCAGGCAAACAATAATTGTCTTTTGAAATAATACGTTGCATCATGAAACTTGAACTTAGTAACTACATTGCTGGCGCTGTAAACCATTAACAATCCGGTCGCAACCAGAATCAAGATATTGATATATAATAGTTTATCTATGCGCTTGTTCATATTTTTACCCCATATCATTTTATCGATAAAACGGTTCAAATATGACAAAAGCTTGCCCCTAAGGCAAGCTGATAAACTGTTACCTATAATATAGGTATTCCATAATATAATCCTTTTAAATATTTTTCACGAATGTTTTTAAAATCATCCTTGAATTCATCTAAACAAAAAACTTCACTTCTACCATCTATATCCGTTTTGATTATATATATCTCATAAGGATATAATACATCAAGCAATTTGGTATTATGTGTTGTTACAATTAATTGTCCACAAACCTTTTCCTTAATTCCTTTAATAATATGTTCAAACAATAACTCATGAAAATCATTATCCGCTTCATCTAAAATTACCGTTTTCCCTTTTATGGCAAAATGCAAAAGCGGAATCAATGATAACATTTTTCGTATTCCAGTTGCCTCAAAATCATATGGAATTTCTCGAATTTTGCCTGCTACCATTTTTCGAATTACTAATTTATAATTTATTAAATTGCCATTTTTTTCTTGATAATAAAATCCACCCTTAATATCTGAAAATAAGGGATTTAGATATTCATTTAAAAGTGCTTCAGTTGAATATATTTTATCAATGCTATTAATATTTATTGCTCCTTCAAACAGAAAAGGTAGGTATTCTTCGTTTTTCATTTTAAACATTTTGGGAGTAACTTCATTTTGATAAATAATTATATTATTGAACTTATCTAATATGTTGATTAATTTTTCATGCAAACTTTCCTTTAAAAACTGAACATTTTTGGTATAAATTTCTCTATTCAAAATGGAAAAAAAAGAATGATTGCCAAAAAACTTCTTAACTAACTCTTTTGCTTGGAAGTAATACTTTTTTGAAAAAAAGATATTTGGATTTAAATAACAACTATCGTGATGAATATTTATACTAAAAAAAGTAACTTTTCTTTTCAAGTGGGGAAATTTCAACTCTTCATAAACAATTTTATCATCTTTAAAAACCATGTGATATAAGCCTTGCATTTTATCAATAATAAATTCAAGAATTATTTCCATTTTATCATTTGAACCAATTAATTTATTTTCTCTAATTAAATCGTTTAATGAGAAAATAAAAAAAGGGTGCTTATTTTGTAATTGATTTAAAGGATTCTTTTTTAGATAATCTTGCCCCTGTGATAATAAAAAATCTTGAAAAATCATTGTGTTGAGTGTATTTTGAAAGAAAGTCAATATAGATAATAGGTTTGTTTTTCCAGAACCGTTTTCGCCATAAATAAAAGCAATTTTTTTTGCAATATTATTTTTTTCCCAAAGATTAAATTCAATTTTATCAAAAGAACGGAAATTAAAAGCTTTTATTATTTTTAACATAAAAAATCACCTTTATTATTATCTAATAAAAGGTGATTAAAAATTGTCGTATTATGCAATTAGTTCTGCCAAATAGTCTAGGAATTCAATTAAATTTGTTTTTTGGGATCTTCTAATATTGTTTCTTAGGTCTTCAAAAGCCTTTCTATCTCCATTTTTTCCAGGAAAAATCTTTCTGTAACTATCCGTTTTACAATTTATGTCTATTTCGTAGCCTAAATCTTTTAAAACATTGTCAAAATTGTCCTCAAAATATATTGGAACAATATAATTCTTTAGCCAATGATTTTTAAACATTCTTTTATTTTTATACTTTTCTATCATTTCTCTACGAAGTTCGGGTTCATCCGTATCCATAAGGATAAATACTTTAAAATTATGGATTTTTCCTTTAACCTTTTTTATATCAATTAATTGTTCTAAATTCTCAATACTGGAAAAATAATAGCTATTTAATTCATTCAATAGTGATGTAATCTGGATGCTGCTATTTTTTCTTTTATGAATATACATTTTTATTTTTAAGTTATGTTTCAGATTCTCAGAGAAAATTTCTTCGCATTTTCCATGGCAAATGACTATACATTTACAATAATTAACTTTTCTTTTCCTTGGCATTTTCATTTTCCTTTGATTCAATTTTATTCACAATTTCTGTCAAATCAAAATGTCCAAGATAAGGTATGCCGCCAAAAAGTCCTTTGAAATATCTATTTTTTAGGTTATGATTCGCTTGAACTCTTTCTTCAAAATCACTAATACTTAGGATTTCTTTATTTCCATCAATATCAACGTTTATAACATATACACTTTCAGGGTTAAGGTTTTCTAATAATTTGGAATTATGGGTTGTTATTATCAATTGTCCCTTCATTTGGTCCTTAATGTTCAAAAGCATATGTTCAATTAATAAATCATGAATACCAGTATCAACTTCATCAATTAACACTGTTTCTCCATTTATCACTTGATAAAAGTAAGGTAATAATTCCAGAATTTTTTGAGTCCCAGTTGATTCAAAATCATAAGGAATTTCTCTAATTTCTCCACTTATCATTTTTCGAAACATTAATTTATATTTTATTTTATCGTCCTTTATTACTTTTTTATAAAAAACTCCTTTTATATCAGAATATAAAGATGTAAAATAGTAATTTAATAATTCCTCTGTATTTTCTAAATTGAAGGATTCTTTGACATCCAAATAACCTTTTTCAAAATTATTTATGACATTATCTGAGATTTTTACAAAACTTTCCTGGAAAGTGTGAAATTTACATAAAACAGAAAAATCGTTAAACTCTTCTAAAAACGAAATAAATTTTTCATCAAATTTTTCCGTCATATATTGGTAATTGTTTTTTCCCATTTCATTATTAATTATTGCCATTACGCTATGTTTTCCAAAATATTTTCTTGCCAAATCTTCAATTATTTCGCAATACTTATTGTCTTTAAAAATCTTTTTATTAAAATAACTTATTTTCTTATTTGAATCTATCCTTAAAATATCTACTTTATTTTTTTCAAAAGCAAATTTTAATTCCTCCGAAATTAATTTTTCATCATCGAAACATAAACTATAACTACCATTCTTATTATCAATAACAAACTCATAGACAATTTCCATGTTTTCGTTTGAACCAATTAATTTATTCTCCTTTATCAAGAAAGGAATAGATGAACGATAACGGTTTAAAAATTCAGTGAATTCCTCTTGTTCTATTTGTTCTTTTTTTTCATGAAAAAATTTAAAAAGGAAGTCTTGAATATTTAAAGTATTTAGGGTTAATCTCAAGAAAGAAAAAGCCGAAATAAGATTTGATTTACCCGCACCATTCTCTCCATAAATAAAAACTGATTTTTTTACAGAATTTTGTGGTCCCGAAATATCAAATTCTAAATTTTTGAACGATTTAAAATTATGCAAGGTTAATTTTTTAAAAATCATGCTGATTCCCCTTTCGATATTATTATAATTATAAATAATACAATAGTCAAATAAAATGATAATTTTTCTGTTTTTTTGATACATTTTGTATCATTTTTTTAATAAATTGATGCGTTTTTAATTAATAAAAAGGCTTTATCCATTTTTTGTTGGTTAAAGCCTTAATCTTCTTTTAGTTTAAATATCTAACTGAAAACGCATCTTGTTCGGTGTTGGTGGTTTTGGATAATTTCTTTTGACCGAAAATGATTGCAAATTCTTGGTTTAGATAGGTTATCACAAACTGGTCACTTTCGTAGTGTCCATTGCAAAATGTCGTGTACCAATCCTTAATTTGGCTTTCTTTTTCCGCCAAACTAAGATTATCCAAGTGTGGAGGGTAGATGAAGGTATAATATTTTTCGTCTAAATAAGTATCTTTTTTTATCAGTTTATCGGTTTGCAGGTTCTTTCCCACTTCATAGTGGGTATCAAACGGTAAAGGTATTAAAGCCAACTTGTTTTTTCCGTTTTGCCTAATCACCATTAAGGATATTTCCATTATCAATGTGGTATTGGTGGTGTAGCTATAAGTATAGTACAATTTTCCTCCGCTCGTGAAGGTGCGGAATTGATAGGAATATCTCGTACCAAATTCGTCCCAAGCCACCCGTTTTATTTCGGTGGAATACTTGGCAGGAGGATCAATAGGAAGTTTTTCCGAACCGAAGCGTGCATAACCGTCATCGTTTGGTTGTTCCTTAACACTGGTATTGATGTACTGGTCACCAAAAGTGGCAAAATGATTGGCAAGAGCCTCGCTTACCTTATAGTGGTCATTTTCCGCCAACAAATACCGATCCGGCGTACTGAAACTAGCCACATTTAAAGTGCCGGGATAATCAAAGCGTTTTTCCGGTATGGTCGTTCCTTCCAACAAATGTTCCCTGATATCTTGAGGAATCGATAACGTCACGCCGTTTTCGTAAGGAACCGTTTGGTTTTGACAGGCACAACCCGTAATAAGCAGTATCAAAAGGATAGCAAAGATTAATTTTTTCATCAGAAATCGCTCTCGCTTTCGTTTAAACCGTAAGAAGCATAAAATGCTTCTTTGAATTCCAAAAAGCGTTTTTCTTTGATAGCTTGGCGAATATCGGCCATCAGTTGCAACAAGAAATGGATATTATGAATGCTTAATAACCTCATCCCCAAGATTTCCCCTGCTTTAATTAAGTGACGGATGTAACTTCTGGTATAATATGTACAAGTATAACAAGTACACTTGTGATCGACCGGTGATAAATCTTTTTCAAATTCTTTATTTTTTAGAAGCAAGCGTCCGGTGGAAGTGATTGCGGTACCGTGACGGGCAATCCGGGTCGGAAGCACGCAATCAAACATGTCGATGCCGCGTTCCACGCCATCCAAAATCGCTCCCGGTGAACCAACCCCCATGAGGTAACGCGGTTTGTTTTCCGGTATTAGCGGTGTAGTATAACTGAGAACCTTGTTTTGAATTTCTTTTGGTTCGCCCACACTTAAACCGCCAATGGAATAACCTGGAAAATCCATTGCCACCAATTCCTTGGTGCAGTATTCGCGGATGTCTTGGTATTCTCCCCCTTGAACGATTCCAAACAAGGCTTGCCTATCTGCATTCCGATGCGCATTTTGTCCCCGTTTAGCCCATCTAATGGTTCTTTCCACCGATTTTTCCATATATTCCCGCGAGGAAGGATATGGCGGACATTCATCAAAACTCATCATAATGTCGCTTCCAAGACTATTTTGGATTTCAATGGCGATTTCCGGCGATAAGAATAACGGCGCTCCGCTTTTGTGGTGTTTGAAATAAACCCCTTCCTCTTTGATATTGCGAAAATCAGCTAAGGAAAAAACTTGGAAACCGCCGGAATCGGTTAAAATCGAACGGTCCCAATTCATAAATTTATGTAAACCGCCGGCTCGTTCGATTAACTTATGTCCCGGTTGATTCCAAAGGTGATATGTATTCGCGAGGATAATATGAGCACCCGCTGCTTCGAGTTCTTCTTTGGTTAAAGTTTTTACCGTTGCTTGCGTTCCAACCGGCATAAAAACCGGTGTTTCGATGGTAGAATGGTCGGTTTGGATGATTCCCAAACGCGCCATTGATTTAGGATCTTTTTTTAGTAATTGAAATTTGAAGGCCATATTGCACCTACCTTTATTAAATATTGTATCAAAATTTAGCCAATTTATCAAGAAATGTTATATAATAACTCAATACTGGAAACATTATCTTTTGGAGGTTTACCATGACAAATGAAATGATTTGGATTATCTTTGCCATCGTTAATTTTGGCTTGATTGTTTTATGTTATTACTTGTTTGGCAAAATCGGACTCTTTGCTTGGGTAGCAATGGCAACGGTTCTTGCCAATATTCAAGTTATGAAAACAATTGAATTGTTTGGCATTACAGCTACCTTGGGCAATATCATGTATGGAACGGTCTTTTTGGCGGGCGATATCTTTAACGAAAAATATGGTAAAAAAACAGCCCAAAAAGCCGTTTTCGTTGGTTTCTTCATAAACCTTAGCAGCGTAATCATCATGCAAATCGCTTTATTGTTTCAAGGCACCCCGGATACTGCGGAAATTAACAATAGTTTAAGCGCCATCTTTAAATTGATGCCGGTAATTTTCATCGCCAGTCTAATCGCCTATTTGATTAGTCAATTATTGGACATTGCCATTTTTCAACAAATCAAAAAAAGATGGCCCGCGGAGAAAATGTTGTGGCTTCGCAAAACCGGTTCAACTTTAATCGGACAAGCCGTCGATACAATCCTCTTTGTCACTATCGCTTTCGGCTTAAACAAGACTTATACAGGAATCATTTTTTGGGAAGTAATGTTAACAACCTACTTAGTTAAAGCAATTGTGGCTTTACTTGACACCCCATTCATCTATATGGTCCAAAAAATAACTCCGCTAAATGAAAAAGACGCTAAAATTGCCTAAACACCTGCAAATAAAGCGTCTTTTTTTATTAATCGTTTTTTAAACGTTTTTCTAATTTTTGTTTTAATTCTTCAAAACCTTTTTTGCCTAGCAAAGCAAACATATTGCGTTTATAGCTTTCGACCCCCGGCTGATTGAACGGATTTACTCCGGTCATGTAACACGACAAGCCACAACTAAACATGAAGAAATATAATAAATAGCCGATATTTTCTTCATCAAGAGCATGCATTTGGATTTGAATGTTAGGAACTCCCCCATCAACATGGGCAAGAAGCGTTCCCCTCATGGCTTGACGGTTGACTTCTTCAACCTTGGTACCTGCCAAGTAATTCAATTGATCCAAATCGTCGTCTTCTTCGGTAATTTCGATATCGCTTAAAGGTTCCGCGATACTAAGGACTGTTTCAAACATCGTACGTTTGCCTTCTTGAATATATTGGCCAAGTGAATGCAAATCAGTCGAGAACACCAAACTGGCAGGGAAGAGTCCTTTTTGGTCTTTGCCCTCCGATTCACCGAATAGTTGTTTCCACCATTCGCAAATATAACTTAACTTTGGTTCATAGGTAACCAATACTTCGATGTCTTTGCCTAGTTTTTGATCCATCAAATAACGTATGCTGGCATATTGCATGGCAGGATTTTCGGTAAAAGGCAAGGTGAAAGCATCGATTTGCGCTTTTTTTGCTCCTTCAAGCAAAGCATAAATATCGATTCCTGCCGCAGCCAGAGGTAATAATCCCACGGCGGTCAGAACTGAATAACGGCCGCCGATATTGCTTGGTACATTGAAGGTTTGATATCCCAATTCCTTGGCTTGCGTGCGAAGGGCACCTACTTTTGGGTCAGTAGTAGCATATATCCGTTCATAGGCTGCTTTGCCGTATTTGTCGATTAGCAAATTTTTTAAGAAACGAAAAGCAATCGCCGGTTCCGTAGTTGTTCCGGATTTGGAAATGACATTGATAGAGAAATCTTTATTTTCAAGATAATTTAACAATTCTTCCAAATAACTTGGCGAAAGCGTATGTCCGGCAAAAATGATTTCTAACTTTTTTTCCTCTTGAGGAAAATACGGTTCCAAACTAACTAAAACCGCTTTTGCCCCCAAGTAAGACCCGCCAATGCCGATAACGACTAAACAATCGGAGTCGGCTTGTATGGTTTTGGCTGCTTCCATGATGCGCAAAACTTCGTTTTGATCGTACTCAACCGGCCAATTCAACCATCCCAAATATTCGCTTCCCGCTCCGGTTTTGCTGAGGAGGGTTTTGCGTGCTTTTTCGGCAGTTTCCTGAACGGCGGCATAATCGCTTCGGTCGATAAACCTTAGAGCTTCTTTGATATTGACTCTTAACATTTATTCACCTAAATCCTTTCAATAATGGATATAATTTCTTGTTTTAATTTGTCAATGAAACTTTTGGCATCGCTTATGGTCTTGCCAACAATGGCAATATAGATTTTCAATTTTGGTTCCGTACCGGATGGACGAAGCACAAACCAACCACCATCGTCAAAAATGTATTTCACAACCAATGATTGAGGAAGCGTGAGTGGAGTTTCATTGCCTTCTTGATAACGAACACCTTTATCGTAATCTTCCATTATCGCAATTTTCTTTCCCGCAAACTCCTCAAATCTTGCTTCTTGGAAATAGCGCATGATAGCATCAATTCTTTTTTTGCCTTCATAACCGATTAAAGTGATATTATGTACGTCTTCTAGGTAATAACCGAACTTCTCATAGATTTCGTTTAGAACATCAAGCAAAGTTTTGCCTTGTTCTTTATAGAAAGAGGCCATATAACATAAAGCAAGCGTCGATTGAAGAGCGTCTTTGTCGCGCACAAAATCTTCGATTACATATCCATAAGACTCTTCAAACCCAAAGAAGAATTCTTCATCGGTTTTTTCCAAGCGTTTGGCTTCCGTTCCGATAAACTTAAAGCCGGTCAAGGTTTGAGCTAGGCGCAAATCAAAGTGTTCCGCTATTCTGCTGGCAAGATTGGACGTAACAATTGTATTGAAAACCACGCCTTTTTTCTTGCGTGTTTTATATTGAGCAAGGAAATATAGCATGATTGCACCGGTTTGATTGCCGGTCAATAGTTGATAACCGTTTTTGGTCTTAACAGCTATCCCCATTCGGTCGGCATCCGGATCGGTAGCTATCAAGTAATCCGCATCCACTTCTTCGCCTAAGCGGATGGCTAAGGCAAAGGCACTTGCTTCTTCCGGATTTGGACTCACTACAGTGGAAAAGTTTGGATCCGGTATCATTTGTTCTTGGACCGGAATTACCTTAAACCCGTGCGTTTCCAAAAGCTTAACCATGTGAACGCTGGCAGTTCCGTGAAGCGGTGTAAAGACAATTTTGATGTTTTGCTTGTTATTGACTTCCACATTAAAGTGCATAGGAACTTGCGATACGCGAGCCAAAAAGACTTCATCCACCGTTTTGTCAATTAAGGAAATCATTCCGCTGGCCACGAGTTGTTCAAACGGTACCACCTCAATCGCAAAGGGGTCGGTAATTTCGTTAACCTTGGCAATCACCTCATCCGCAAACTCCGGTATCAATTGACATCCTTCATGGTCGTAAACTTTATAACCATTGTAAATCGGCGGATTGTGGCTGGCAGTAATCATGATGCCGCCGGCTGCTTTTAAATGGCGAATCGCAAAACTGAGTTCCGGTGTCGGCCTTAAGTCCGAGAACAAATAGACTCTAACACCCCTGGAAGCTAAGACTTCCGAAGCTGCTCTGGCAAAAGTTTGCGAAAAGTGGCGACAATCATAGGAAATCACAACGCCTTTTCGCTTTAAGTCAGGATAATGTTCCTCCAAATATTGATAGAATCCCAGGGTGGTCTTTCTGACAATATAAATATTCATTCGGTTGGTTCCAACCCCGATGATTCCTCTTAAGCCTCCGGTTCCAAAAGCCAAATCTTCATAAAAAGCGTCTTCCAAGGCTTCCGGACTAAGGCTTTCTAATTCTTTTTTTAATAAAGGATCTAACTTTGCATAGTTCTTCCACTGGCTTATTTTTTGCGCAGTATAGTCATTCATGAATTAATTCTCGCTTTCTTGTTTTTCGGATGCTTTGACAAAGTTGTAATAAGCACCAATCATGCCTCCATCGTTGGCATGTTCGGCATTTAACAATTCCGCATTCCTAAAGAATGCCGGATCCAAGATTTTCTTTAATTCTTGGCGAATTTCTTTGGCTAAACGTTGACGATTGCTGATTCCGCCCCCAATGATGATGGCTTCCGGATCAAAAATATAGAATAGATTAGCAATACCGAAAGCTAAGTTTTGATAAAATTCTTTTACAATTTTAACCGCCAAAGCATTCTTTTCATGGTTTTTGTTATCGTAAATTTCAAATACTTCGACACCGTTATTGACGGATAAACCGGCTTTACGGGCTGCCCGAACAAGCGAAGCAGTCGAACAAATCGCTTCATACTTTTTGTCCGAAATAAACATCCGGCCAAATTCGGCACCATTATAGAAAGAACCGCGCCAAATTTGTTTACGGATAACAATAGCTCCGCCAATTCCGGTACCGATTGTCATCGTCAAGTAACTATTCATCTTTTTGGCTGCTCCGGATTCCCCTTCCGCCACCGCAAAACAGTTGACATCGTTATCTGCAAAACATTCCAAACCAAAGTTGTCTTTAAAGATTTGTTTAAAGTTTAGCCCGATAAATTCTTTAATATGCTCAGGGGCAACGATTACCGTCCCCGTTTCAATATTGATTGAACCGGCACAACTGACCCCTACGCCTTCTACTTTGTGTTTTTTCATCATTTCGCGGGTTGTGTGCAACAATCTCAAAATCAACGCTTGTTGACCTAATGCTGCATCCGTCTTTACGGATGCTTTTTCAATTACTTTACCGTTTTCAACAACTCCATACTTTATGTAGGTACCACCGATGTCAAAACATAGTACTTTCATAATTACCTCCTATATTCACATTAATTAATTCCGCCAACAATTGGTTTTTACCTTTCCTTTCTTCAATGCGTCCGCGAATCGCGATTAACATTCCTGCGGTTAATTGCGCTTGCTTATACGCACTAGGAAAGAAGGTAACATCTATTTCGCCGCTATCGTCTTTAAGAGTTCCAAAAGCCATTTGCTCATTGTTTTTGGTGGTAATTTGGTTCAGCCTAGTTAAAATCCCCAAAACATCAACGATTTTGCCGGTTTTTACCGAAGCAATTTTGGAATAACGGCGCTTTAGGTAAAGGTGGTTAAATTGATCAAATAAATTATATTGAAGATTGACACCGAGCATGCGCTTTTCTTTTTCCAAAAGCGTTCCCAAAGGGTATTCGATATCGCTGTAAGTCGGTTTAATTAAATCATAATCTTTCATAAAGGAATATTCGCTGCGGGAAATAATGGTTGAGATATGTTCAACCATCGTCTTTTTAGTTAAACCAAAGGTATCAAAAGCGCCACTAAAAATCAAGTTTTCGATTATGTTTTCCGGCAAAATCTTCTTTAAACGGTTTACGCTGTCTTCAAACGATTTAAACGGACCGTTTTTCCGTTCTTCAAGTATTTGTTCAGCTTTGGTTTTGGTGATTCCCGAAACTCCGTTAAGTGGAAAACGAATGGTCCTTTTTTCGACCGAAAAGTGGGCAGAGCTTAAATTGATATCCGGCGGCAATACCTGCACTTTAAACTGTTTGGCTTCTTTAAGGAAAGCTTCCAAACTGCTCTCGGACCCAATCACGGAGTTCATCAAAACAGCGAGATAATATTGAGGAAAATTGGCTTTTAAATAAGCCGTCTCATATGCCACCAGGGAATAAGCAACAGAATGCGCCTTATTAAATCCATAATCAGCAAACCGAACAATATAATCATAAATCTCTTCCGCTACCGTTTTTTTATAACCCCGGTTGACAGCCGCATTCACAAACGGATGCCGTTCTTTTTCCAAAACGTCGCGGTTTTTTTTGGCTACCGCTCGACGCAGAACATCGGCTTGTCCCAAAGTATAGCCGGCAAATTTTCTGGCAATCAATAGGATTTGTTCTTGATACACCAGCGTTCCGTAGGTTTCTTTCAGAATCGGTTCCAAATCAGGATGTAGATAATTGATTGGCTCTTTTCCTTTTTTCCTTGCCACTACCTGCGGAACCATTTCCAGCGGGCCAGGCCGATACAAAGCCAAGGCAAGCGTTAAATCCGAGAAACGATTAACGGTTAAATCTATCAACATTTTTCTCATGCCTTGGGATTCCAATTGGAACACTCCCGTGGTCAACCCGTTGGAAAGCATCCTGAACGTTTTGGCATCCCGAAAATCATTAGGCAGGGAAAACCCCGGAAAGTCGTTTTGGATTAAATCGATAGTCTTCTTGATGTTGGAAAGGTTCTTTAAACTCAAAAAATCCATTTTCAAGAGCCCTAAAACTTCCAAATCGCTTGCTTCATATTGAGTTTGGTAAATCCCGTTCATCCCCTTATCAAGAGGAGTATGGTAAAGCAAATTATCCTTGGTAATCACAATCCCCGCCGCATGCGTCGAGGTGTTGCGCGGCAAACCTTCGAGTTTTGAAGCTAAGGTTATTACTTGCTTTATATCGGGGTATAATTCGACCAGATTCTTTAACCTAGCATTTTTTGCTAAAATGGTTTCTAAGGATTCGTCGCTGCTACCAATAATTTTTAGTAATTCATTCAACCTGGTTTCCGGCAATTTGACGATTTTGGCTACTTCCCTAATCGACGATCTTAACTGAAAAGTGCCAAAAGTACATATATGCGCAACGCGGTTTTGGCCATACTTTTCTCCGACATATTTTATTACCGTATCGCGAGCATCATCCGGAAAATCGATGTCAATATCGGGCATCGTAATCCTTTCCGGATTCAAAAATCGTTCAAACAACAATCCATAATCAAGCGGATCGATTTGGGTAATCCCCAAACAGTAACTGACAAGGCTGGCGGGGGCGGAACCACGTCCGGGTCCGACATATATCCCTTCGTTTTTAGCATATTTAATAAAATCCCAAACAATTAAAAAATAATCGGAATAGCCCATTATTTTGATTGTGGCCAGCTCATGCATCAGGCGTTCGTAATAAGTTTCATGTAAGTGTTCTTTTTTCGTTAAACTCAAGCGTTTCGCCAAACCCTTGACGCATAAGGAATGTAAATATGAGTCGCTATCAATATCGGAAGCAAACTCGGGCATGTGGAAGGAAGAAAAATCGATTTCCACACGGCAAAGCCCTGCTACTTTTTGGGTATTTTGAAGTAATTCTTCGCAACCCGAAAACCGCTGAAGGTAATCGTCTTGGGAAAAAAAGAATAAATCGGTTTCGCTGGGAGGTAAAGGCGCTAAAGTACCGCTTTTAATAGCCTTAAGCATTTGGTATAATTCCCTGTCGTCTGGGTTCAGGTAACGAGCCCCATGAAGCGCAATCAAAGGAAGATTAAGGTTTGAAATAGCCTGTTGCAAACTTTCCAACAAAGTTGTTTCGGTTTCGTTTAAACTTAAGCCCATATAAAGGTGTTGGAAATATTGTTTTAAATCTTCCGTTTTTTTATATTTTCGGTTAATCAATTCATAAAAAAGCTTGGATTCTGCTCCGGGAACAATCGCAATCAAATCGCGACAACCGGCAAACAATTGTTCCCCTTCCACAAAACCATCGTTTATTTTGGCTAAACTTGCCAGTTGCATAAGGTTAAAATACCCGGAATTGTTCATCGCATAAAGCAATAAATAATCAAATTCCTGTTCATAACGATATTTCAGTTTTAACCCGATGATTGGCTCAATGTTCGTTTTTTTGCATACCTGATAAAATTTTAAAACACCATGCATATTGCCTTCATCAGTGATGGCAAGGTGGGTAAAGTGATTGTTGTGGGCTTCTTCGACTAATTGGGCGATTCTACAACAGGACTGAAACATTGAGTATTCCGTCATGACATACAACGGTACGACCCTCATTGGCAATCACTTCCTTTTTTATTTTAGTATATCATAATCATTTTTCCTTTTCAAGTAGATAAAAGAAAAAACCAGATTTCTTCGCGAAATCTGGCCTTTTTTTAGTCATTTTCCCTAAATTTGTCGCGTCTCTTTTTTAAGAGATTTACCCCAAAAAGCACAACAATCAGAGCGGTAAGCCCCAGGGAAATTGTCAAAGTAAAATAATTGCTTTTCTTCTGATAACGGGAAGTGATGTTTTGAGAAAGAACTGTTATTTCCTGAGGGTTTATGGATTTACTTGTGGTATCTACTTCCAAGATAACCTCTTCAATTAACCTTCCGGATCGGTTAAAGGTAATATTGGCGAAAGAAACTTTCGTTTTGGCAAAATAACCTTGATAGATAAACAGCTGTTTTCTTTGCATGATTCCGTTGCCCCGTTCCACCAAGGAATTGATTTCTATTCGGTATATACCTTTTTCTGGTAAATTTAAATCCAATTTCTCATTTACCAAAAAAATTTGCTTGGTAACAATTGCCTGGTTATTTTTATATACTACTAATTCCAGTGCCGCCAAACTATTATCCGGATCTCTTACGTCAAAAGTAAGTTTTAAAGCATCGGTCGCTTCTTCCTTGACGATAATCTCCGGTGCTTTTCTTAAGACCGCTGTCCTAAGGGTTTTATTGATCGGAATGACTTGACCTTGATTGCTTATAGCTTGCGTGATTTCAAAAGCAGTAACTCCTTCCTCGTTGGGGAAAAGTTCCAACATTAAAGTCTTATCGTTTTTCGTAAATGGATGCGAAGAACCGTTAACAATTATTTGCGATATTTCCACAAAAAAAGCCAATTCCACTTGAACCGAAACACTTTTACCTTTTTCAACATAATAATCCGCTAAGATGTGACCACCTTTTCGAGGATAATTGTCAACAACATAAAACAGGAAAGTTTCTTCAAACCCATATCCGTCTAAAATTACCAATTCGTATTCACCGGGAGTTTCGATGGTATATCCGCTCAGAATGCGTTCGCCATTTAAATGGCCTTTGCCAAAAAAAGCCAAAGTAAAAGGAATCCCGTATACACCTTGATTGATGACGTTGACATACGGTAAAACAATCACCTTTTGCGTAAGTTCGATGGTTTTTTTGTTTAAACGGTTGACTACGTAGGTTGCTAAATACTCACCCGGCAGGGTCTTCACAAAAAAAGGATCAACTTCCTTAACCTTGACAGTTAAAGGTTCAAAATAAGATTCAACATCGATATTTTTCGTTAGGTCTTCTTCATCCAGATAGGAAAGAAAAAGCGGTTCATTTTGGTTGATGTGATATTCCTCAATTGTTTTTTTGATTATTTCTTCGCCGTTTTTCAAATAAGCGACCAAACAGCCCTCCTCAATACCGAAGTCGATTAATTGGCCCTTAGCTATCGTTTTGTCATCTTCAACCATTTGATTAGCCACATCCCAAAAAACACCTTCGGTTGTTTCCTTTAACAAAACAAAAAAACCACTCGGGGATAATATTCCCCGTATTTTTTCCAAATCATTCCACAGTATATGTTCCGTACAAGTTAAATCTAAAGCTAATCGATAATAATGATAGGCGCTTTTGGTTTGTAAGAGGAAGTAGATTCCGGTTGCGTTTATATAGGCATCGAAAGAGTGTTCGCTTCCTGCTTCATGGTTAAAGTAAACCGATTGCTCGATTTGGAAATCCCTATTTAACCGACAAACAAAAGGTTTTCTTTCCCCTTGGCTTCCGACATTGGCAAAAGGGCCATTCAAACTATGAGCATCCTTCTGACCTATGACATAAGGTATATCGTTTAACCATAACAAATGGGTAAATTGTTCAAATGCTTCCCCTCCAAAAGAGTAAGTCTTGAGTTCCGCAAAAGCATAGTTCATTTTAACAATTAAAGCATCGTTATCCTTTTCGCCCACCAGCCAAAGGTTTGCATCATGTATCTGCATTTGATTGATTGTACCGTATGAATGCGCTTCTTTTTCCGCTTGAAAACTATGCAAACTTATTTTGTAAAGATAATCGGCTGTAGCCAGCCACAAATAGTCTTTCTCCCAAGCATGTGCTTGATAAATTCCCTCTATCGTTAAAACAAGGCTCTTATTATAGTAAAGTTTAATCAAGTTTTTTCCTTGGTTTGTTGATAACGTTAGAAAATAATCGCCCCAAATTTCCCTAATTTGTTCTTCGGTAAAAACTTTGTCCAAGAAAACTTCTTCCGTAACTTCGCTATACGCCCAAGGATTTAAAAGCGGTAGTTTTAAAAACAAAAAACAAATGAATGGGATTAACAATAAACGATATTTTTTCATCGTTATCACCTTTTCATGCGGGCCACAAAAACCGCCCCGGCTATCAAAGCGCTTAGAGGAAGCAGCCACACCCAATCGCTTTCGGAAGTAGTTAAGAAGTTGCCGGCGTTATCAACGTTTTTGATAAAATCAAAACGGGCTTCTTCGGTATCCGTTTCTGCAACGGTTACTTTCGTGTCTGGCTTTTCTTGGGGTTCGCTAATTCCTGCTTGGAGCGAGATTTGCGCAACAGTAAACTTTTTCGAAATGACTTGGCCGTCTTTTCCGGTTAATTCCAAAATGTAGTCACCGGTTTGATTTAGGCGAATACCGCTCACGGTTTCTTCTCCGTTAAGTTTTCCCAAACCGTTAAATTCGATTTTTACCCCCACGTCATAAACTTGATTGTTCTCCACGCTCACCGAAGGCAATACAACCCAATTTCGTCCCACAACCAGTTGAACCATGTCATGGGTAAAAACATAATAACCCGGATAGGTTCCAAACAAAGCCAAAGATTCAGGCAATTTAGATTGTGTTTCATCATGGCAAATCGTTTCGAGATTCAACATCGCTTGGTAATCGTGTTTGGGTCCTCTTTCCGTTACTTCTTCGCAACCCCAGGAATCGATTTTCAAATAATCGATTTGGACCACCGCTGTTTGTAGAATTTCCGGATTGTTTGCGATGATATAACGATAACCGCCGTTTACAAACTGCGGGTTTCGAATATTTTCGGTTTTTAATTGATAACAGGTTAAATCTGTTTCTTGTCCAAGTTGTTTATAATGGATAAACGGTTGGTTGTTATTTATCGTTAAATAACCTAAGAAACCGTTGTCCGTAACATATATATCCACAACATTCTTTTCGAGATTTTTAAAACCATCCGCTACCTCAAAAGTTAAATCGGCTTCGACTTGATATAAGGTTTCTTTAAAACTTTGGTTGGCATAGTGGAAATAACGGACAAGCAAATAGATTTTATCGCCGGTTTTTAGAAAGTTTAAGGGAATTGACTGATAGGGATGTTGATATTTTATTTCTGAAATAATATTACCCAAAAAATCGATTTTGACAGTTTTAAATTGGGCATAGGTTCCGTCCGGAAACGGATTGTAATTTTGCGTAAGATATAAAAAATTATCTTTCAGAACCACATGGGAAAATAAATCGTCGCCTTCGAGAGGATAGGTTTTGACCATTTTTAAGGAAAGCGAAGATTTGTCGACTTGCGCCAAAAAGGCATCTTTGCCTTTGCGTCCTAGGTCGAACGGAGTTTCATTGGAAGTCGTCCAACCTGCCAAAAAGTACGAATTATTGCTTGCCACAAGATCCATTCCCTTTACTTCACCTTTAGTTGACAATTCAATCCGATCGATTTTTCGTGTTTCCAAATTAACCCGAAACATCCAAAGAACCCATTCGCCTTTGATGGTACGATAACGGCCTGTTCCTACCAAGAAACCCGAATCATAGATCATCTGGGTTACTTCGGTAAAGGTGTTGTAATATAAAAGCAACGAATATTTGAGGGTATTTTCCTCCATAATGTTAATAAAAACATTGTGAGGAGGAAATTGAGGATTACGTTCATGGTATTTGTAAGCATATGCATAGGTTTTTTCGTCAATCATGCAACTGGCATACAGTTCATCATAATAGGTGGGATTTTCTTCGGGTACAAAAGCATTTTCCAAAAAGTATTCATTTTTATCCTTAGGGAAAACCGTTACTGGTTTTTTCACCAAAGTGCCGTCAACTGCTTGATAGGTAACCAAGTAATCACCCGGTTGGCCAAGGTTAACGTTACTATTTACAATTTGGTACCCCGAATAGGTTAATTGTTCGTAAGCGTCTACGCCTTCCACCGCCCAAAGGGGTTTTTTTACTTCTTCTATACTTACAGAATCTTCCCCAAACACAAGCATTGGAATACTTATGGACCAAATTAAGGTAAGTGTAACAATCAAAATAATGATTACGGTCTGTTTCATTTCTTCACCTCTTTTCATACCGATAATACGTATTTCGAGGGTGCATTCTTTCTTGAAACAATTAGGGTCCTAAAATAAGAAAAACCCCTTTTCGGGGTTTTGATAACTTATATCTTTCTTAAATTTGAGTTTGACCGTATCCCAAACGCATGACGTCTAAAGCTATCATCAATTCTTCATTGGTTGGAATGACCAAAACTTTGACTTTGGAATGAGGGAGCGACAAATCCAAGAATTCGCCTTTGATTTTGTTTAATTCTTTATCGATATAAACCCCGAAGGCTTCCGACAAGCGGTCGCATATTTCTTCTCGGGTTTGAGGGGATTTTTCACCGATTCCGGCAGTAAAGATTATCGCATCAAGTCCGCCCATGTAACCATAATAGCTGGAAATAAAATCGCAGATGCTCTTGTTTTGCATGTTAATAACTAAATCGGCAAGTTGGTTGCCTGCTTCCTGGGCATCCCGCAAATCCCGGGCATCGCTTGATTCTTTGTAAATGCCGATGTAACCGGATTTCTTATTGAGAATACTGGTTATTTCATGAATATCCAAGTTTTCTTTTTTGGCGATAAATTCAATGATTGCCGGGTCAATCGAACCGGAACGCGTGCCCATCGGAATTCCCGCCAAAGGAGTAAAGCCCATCGAAGTATCGACACATTTGCCCTGCTTTATAGCCGCAAGCGATCCTCCGTTGCCGATATGAGCAGTAATAAGTTTTAATTCTTCCAATGGTCTTTTTAAGTATTTAGCCGCTTGCATAGCAACATATTTGTGGGAAGTACCGTGGAAACCGTACTTTCTAACGCCGTATTTTTCATACCATTCATATGGCACCGCATACATATAAGATTCCGCCGGCATGGTTTGATGGAATGAAGTGTCAAACACGACTACTTGCACAACATTCGGCAAAATTTTTCTGAATGCTTTAATGCCGATTAAGTTGGCAGGGTTATGAAGCGGGGCAAGATCGGAGATTCTTTCGATTTCCTTTATTACTGCTTCATCGATAATGGCGGAGTCTTTGAAGTTTTCCCCACCGTGAACGACCCGGTGACCGACACCGTCGATTTCGTCGATGCTTGAAACAATGCCTTTGGCAATCAAAGTCTCAATTAAGATTTTTACCGCCGTCGCATGATCCCGCAAATCCACTCTTTTGGTTTCTTTGACTAAATTGATTCCGTCCGGTTTAAATTTAATCGTAATTTGAGCATAATCTAACCCAATTCGTTCGAATAATCCTTCAATTAAAACTTCTTCCTCTTTCCCCTCACCCTTCATAGGCATATTTAGTAATTGGAATTTTAGCGAGCTACTCCCCGCATTCACAGCCATTATTTTTTTCATATTTCATTCACTCCTTAATGTATGCTCTGATGTCCGATAATGTCTTTTGTAAAAATTGGGAGTCATTGATGTTCGGCAAAGCAAAGACGCCCATTTCGGTTATTTTTTTCGTTTTGGTAAGAATTAAGAATGCTTTTTTGACGCGTTCGTTTTGGAAGAAAGCATCGGGCAAAAGCACAAACGCCGCAAGTTGGCTAACCTTGTTGATTTGTTCTTTGAAATAGCTTATTCCCGGACCCTTAAAAAACGAAGCATCGACCAAATACAAACTTGCTTCCGCATTCGTTAAACTTTCCAGTTCAATAATCGTTTGAAAGGGATTTAACACGACTTCGCTACGGATATCGCCGATAACCAAATCGCTATAGTCATTTAGCTTTTTCCAATCGGTTATTTTTTTGACTTCCAAAGGCTGATTCAATAACAAGGCTTTTTCGGTTAAATACCGACCAATCAATTCATCATTTTCGATTGCTTGAAAGATTAGATTAGGATGCTTCCATATCAAAGATTGGTTAAAGAAAAAGTGACCGACGCCAAAATTAACACCCACCACGGTTTGTGGGTTTTCGTAATCAAGGAATGGCGCCAAAATGAATCCGGACAATAGAGAAATACCGTCCGGAACCAAACAATCCAAAACATAGTTTTGGTGTTTTAGACCCTTTACTTCAACAAAAAAGAGAGCTTGTTGAATTATATCAAGCGAACCTCTTTTCAGTAAAGCGATAAAATCATGGGAATCCTCTTGCGTATTGATCCATTCATCTTCGGTACGCAAAAATTCCAACACTTTTGTGAGGGCTTCGAAATAGTAAAGACGGCGTTTTTGACTATGTTCGTCATAATAAGCCATTGCCAGCGAATCAATTAAATCGGCGATTTGGTTAATGGTTTGATTAATCTCTTTCATAACATTCTACGCATTATCGATTATTCTTTTGGCAATGGCATTTCCGACGACATAACCGCTGGACCAAGCCCATTGGAGGTTAAATCCGCCACATTCCCCGTCAACATTCAATACTTCCCCACAAACATAAAGGCGCGAAACTTTCCGAGCTTCGAGGGTTTCTTGCACCACTTCCTTGACGTCCAAACCGCCAACCGTAACTTGCGCACGATCAAAATCGTAATAGCCCTTAACGTCAAAATCAAATTCTTTGATGGCGCTGGCAATTTTGTTTAAATCTTTTTTCGTCAAATCTTTGGTATAGCCGTCTAATTGGATTTTGCAGCGTTGTTTGAGGATATTGCGAACCAACATCTTATGGAACATTCCGGTTAGGAAGTTTTCCACTTCTTCATTGCCGATATGGGCTAAACGCCGTTCAAGATGGTCGACTATTTCTTCTTCGGTCATGTGCGGAATCAAATCCAAAGATATTTTGACTTCTTTTGGTGAATATTTTCGCGCGATTTGGCTTTGGAGTTGCATGACGACAATGCCGGATAAACCTTTTTCTTTAAATTGTACTTCCCCGTCTTCGGTCCAAATTGCTTCTTTTTTATCCTTTTTAAAAGTCTTTTTAAGGTATAAATTGACCTTTGCTTTCATTCGTAAACCGCTTAAGCCTTTGACTTGGCCTTCGTCAACAATTACCCCGGTCAAGCCGGGAAAACAATCGGTTATTTTCATCTTCTGTTTTTTAAGCAAATTGAAGCCTGAACCGTTGGAACCGTGAACCGGTACGGCTTTCCCGCCGGCGGCTACAACCACATAATCGGCTTCTTGAACTAAACGGTTTTTGCTTTCAATCGCGAAACGGTCGTTATTTTTGTAAATCCTATTTACGTCGAAATTTACCCTTTCCACAATTCCTAAGCGTTTTGCTTCATTCCGCAAAACATCTAAGACAGAATTGGCATTTTCGGAAAGGGGATAGTAGCGACCCGCCTCATCCATTCGATATAATAGACCGATCGAATTAAAGAATTCGAGCGTTTTGGAAACATTAAACTGTTTCAAAATCGGTTTGACAAAACTGGGGTTATTATATTTGTTTTCCGATACATGCTTGTTAGTGAAATTGCATCGGCCGTTTCCGGTAACAAGAATCTTTTTACCCACTTTTTCCAGACGCTCTAAAATGGTGACATTTGCCTGGTCTTGGACTTTGCTTTTAACGATAATAGCCGCCATTAAACCCGATGCTCCACCACCAATGATAACTACATCTTTCATGGATCACCTCTATCGTACTTTTTCAATTTATTATACCACATTTTACTTTTTTTTGCCTTAGATTGCATAAGCAAAAAATGTTACCTTTTTCGTCCTATTTTACCGGGATTATTGGTATAATGCATTAAAAAGCAGAAAAGAAAGTGGGGGAGATTGTGGCAAAAACCAGCAACCGTTTTAAAATCGATACGCTCGACATCGAATCGCAAGGCTACACCGTGGAGGAAGCGATGAGAGAGTTAAAGTTTTTCATTGACGAAATGAAAACAAGAAACAAAATTATTGCCAAAGTAATCCATGGTTACGGTTCAACCGGAACGGGCGGTGTGATTAAAAGAAACGTAGAAAGCTATTTAAGAACTTTGCAGAGGCAAAAACAAATCAAAGCATTTATTCCGGGAAATGTTTACTTTGTAACCGGATATATCGATATTAGAAATAAATTTGCAAAGTTTTTAAAGGCCGACGGCGCCAACAAGTACAACAACGAGGGCATAACATATATATGTTTTCGGGAACCTTAAAAAAAATTGCCATAAGCACATTGAACCAAACGGGTTCTGTTTGCTTTATGGCAATCTTTTATTTTTCCACTTGATAAATTTCCGGTTCTTTGGTTTGTTCTGCCCTTTTAGTAAAGGCTTTTTCAATCATCCTGCTAATCGTATCGATTATTCGGTCAAATTGATGGGACGATTCGTTTAAATGCAAAACTTTGACTTCCTTTTCTTGGCAAACCAAAAAGGCTACCGGCGTAATCAGAATGGTTCCCCCGGCTCCTCCGCCAAATGGGTAGGCATCGTCGCCATCCAAACGGTTTTTCTTTTGGTCAAATCCGCCGCTAATGAACCCACAACGAACTTTCGATACCGGAATGATAATCGACTCATGCGAGGTAATCGCATCGCCAACCACCAAATTGACATCAACCATGGTTCCCATTTTATTGATGACGCTTTGAAGTAATTCGCTAATCGGATGTTCTTTCATGAAACACGCTCCTTCCTTCTAAATAGCACTTTCGATGTGCTTTTGGGGTACTTAACCAATAAATAAAGAATATAAAAAATTCTTGTTTCAATTTCGATTTCCAAAACAATTCGTTCATTGCTTTCTTTTTCCCTATAAACAACCTGATAATAACGGTTTTTTTGAAAAACGAAATAACGGTCAATCAAAACATGAATTAAACTTAAAAATTGCCACTGTAAAAAAAGCCAATAAACATTCAATACAGGGTCATCAATATTGCGCCTTTGAATCACCGTAACTTTATTGACCCAAGATCTTCTGGCCAAGGCCTTTAAAAAATCCCTCTCTTCCCAATAAAACAAAAACTGTTTGATTGATTCTTTCAAACTTTGTTTGGAGGAATCGTTGTTTGGCGAATCATTTTCATCCAAATCGATGCGAATGTTAAAGATTCGGCTTAAAATCAAATCAACATTGAAGTCATCGCGTTTGACAATTCGTAAGCGCACCTTGATAAGTAGAAAAAATATTTGCAAAGCAATCATGCTTAAAACCAGGTAAATCATTTCGTTTTATTCTTTCCCCATATTATACTTTTTAATCATTTTAAAACGCAATTTTTGGCAAAAATAAAAGGCGAGCAATTGACCTTTAGCCAACAGCTCGCAATAAAGCATTTTTTTATATTCCTTTTTCTTTAAAAATCGTTTTGTTTATTCAATTTTAACCGCCTAATATAAAAATTCTATAAGGTCGCGATGTGTTTTGTCCGGGTCAAAATAACGATTATTGTATGGCCTTAACCCCAAATCCCCTTTTCACATTTTTTCGCTTTCATCGTAAAGAATTAGATAACGGAAAATCGGCGATGGGTCGATTGCAACGTCCTTCTGAATGCTTTGTATGTTACCTAAAAAAAGCTTGTCGACGACTTCCGGGATTTTTTCCTTTGGCACCGCGTATTCGATTGGTTCGCGGTATAAAAACCGTTTCCTCATTGAAAGTAAGAAAATTAATGCCCAAAACAATTCGAACCGGATTCTTGGGCAAATCACTCAGTCCTGCAAAATCGGTTATTTTCATACTTGACTGGCAACCAAGCATTAGTCCCAAACTAAATAAAAGATAATACCGATAAAAATCCATTTTTTTATCATATTACTCAACCTCCAATTACTTTAAAAAAAAGGGGTAACTGTTCCTTTGACTTTATATATTGTAAAAAAATTTCCTTAAACCAAAATAAAACGATTAATTGGGGTTTGAACCTTAATTAAACCATACCAAGATTTTTTTATAAAGTAACATTTTTTGTGAAAAAACAATGTTCCCCTTAAAAATATAGTATAATTAACCGTGAAGGAGTTGCTTTTTATGTCAAAGCCAAACCGACTAAACCGACAAGCAATTAAATTAATCCAATCATACCAAAAGACCAAATCCCCGATTGGCAGCGGACATTGCAAATATTATCCGACTTGTTCCCAATATGGGCTTGACGCATATACCAAGTTTTCCTTTATCAAGGCTTCTTTATTAACCTTGTGGCGGATACTCCGTTGCAACCCGTTTTCCAAAGGCGGTTTTGATCCCGTACCTTTTACCAAGAAAGAAAAAGAACTTCAAAACAAATTTCAAAAACTATTATCCTCACCCATTGGTGAATTAGTTTCCAATTTAATTTACCATTATCAATTATATCCCGAATCCAGAAAAACCGACCTTTTAAAAATGCTCTATCAAGCCTATTACGGACCAAAACATTTTTTTACCGAATCCGCTTTGGACAGCATTATCCAAAACATTAAACAAGAAACCAGCGCTATAAACCGTCCTCGCCAACCCTATACAATATTGGGAAACGGACTGATGAGAATTGATTTGGGGCAGCGTTCCAAACAGGAAATAAAAGACATTGCAAAGGGGTTTTGGGAAACTGCCAAAATGAGGTTCATCCATGATTATTCTTTTGAAGAATGTTTGGAAATGTTTCAAGAACTGATAAACTTAAAAATCATTGACATTCCCAGTCTATTTGAAGAAAACTTAACCCCTCCGTATTCCCATAGTAAAGAATTCAAAACTCTTTACGACCCCCATTATCGCTTGCTTCATGTCTCAACCGTTCCCCCTTATTTAATCGTTAACGATCTCAAAACAAAAATAGCGGAACTCCTTCAAACGCAAGATCAAGTCATCCTTGCGATTGAGGGTCCCGCAGCCAGCGGCAAGTCCACTCTTGCCCAATATTTAGCCGCCCATTTAAAGGCGACAGTCATTTCCACTGATGATTTCTTTTTGCCCCCGAAGTTACGCACCAAAAAGCGTTTGAAGAACCCCGCAGGAAATATCCACTACGAACGTTTGCTTAAAGAAGTGCTAGTTCCCTTAAAACAAGGAAAATTAACCACGTACAAACGTTTCGATTGCACGGAAAACTCCTTTAAAGAAGTCAATGTTACCCCCAACAAGATTTATATTATTGAAGGAGTGTACAGTTTTCATCCCGTCTTTCAGCCTTTCATCGATTTATTGGCTTATTGCGAAGTGGATGAAGAAACGCAAAAGGAGCGCTTAAAAGCAAGGTCGACCCCAGAAATTTATGAAGCCTTTTTGACTAAATGGCTTCCCTTGGAAAAAAGATATTTCCCAAGCCAAACCTTTAAGTTTCCGGGCGCCTTTATCATCCCCCAAGGTTTTAAAGTCCCTGATTTTACTGATTAGGGGCTTTTTCTATTTTCTTAATCGCTTTGATGAGTATATCTATTCCTTGCCCGAGCTGACGAAAACTGCAAGCCAGGTTAAACCGGATAAAGCCTTGATAGTCCGCTCCAAAAGTGCTGCCGTCGTTAACGGTTATGCCTTCTTGAGATAAGCAGTTTACCAGTTCCTGACTGGTGCGGTTTAGATAAGTTAAATTAATCCAAGCAAGGTATGTGCCTTCTAAACTTGCCACTTGGGCTTGAGGAAGGTCTTTACTTAGTTTTTTCCTTAAATAATTATAGTTGGTCCAAAGGTGTTTGTTTTGGGCAATCACCCATTTTTCTCCTTTAGTGTAAGCCGTTTGCGTTCCCAAAATTCCATAAACATTTAGCCCCGGCAAAAAAGCGGAAGTTAAATGTTCTTGGTATTTGTTGCGTAGTTGGGGGTTTTTGATGATAACATAAGCGCTCTTTAGCCCCGCCAGGTTGAAGGTTTTGCTGGGGGCTGTACTCACCATGACCAAATGTTCCTCCTTCGTCAAACTGTTCATGGAAACAAAGCGGTATTTTGGCATGATGATATCGCCATGGATTTCATCGCTGATTAAAAGGACTTGATATTTTTGACATAAAGTTAGAACTTGTTCAAGTTCTTCTTTTTGCCACACCCGACCAACCGGATTATGAGGGCTACAAAGCACCATCATTTTGACGCCATTTTTGAACTTCTCTTCCAAATCCTCAAAATCCATTTCGTACCGATTGTTTTCAATTCGCAACTTGTTTTCCACAAGAATTCTTTTCGACAAAGTAACGACCCGCTGAAATTGAAAATACACCGGGGTCTGGATTAAGACTTTGTCGCCGGGGTTTGTCCAAAGTTCAAGCGCTTGTTTTATGGAGGCAACTACCCCGGGAATAGGAATTATCCATTCTTTGGCAATTTTGGTTTCGTACCTTTTTTGATGCCAACCGATGATAGCTTGATAATAATCGTCCTGTAACATCTGGTAGCCAAAATGCCCTTGCTCACTGCGCTGTATAAAGGCTTTCACAATTTCCGGAGCAGTTTCATAATCTGAATCCGCCACCCAAAAAGGAAGAGCGTTCGGATTTTTTTGTCCATCCCATTTGTAAGTTCCGGTATTTTTCCGCTTATGGCCTTCCAAAAAATAATTCACTGTATCAACCTCTTTTTCCTATTTTTTGATAGTTACATTATAGTTTAATCAAGAGGGTTTGTCAAACATAACAAAAATTAATATTCGGTCGCAAAAAGCATGGTGGCATACTCGATATCATCGATAATATAAATTTTTCGGTTCTCCAACCGTCTTCCCACCGCAGTAGGAACCTTGATTAAGTGTTCGGCGTAAAACTCAGGTTCTTCTTGGGTATGAATTAAAGTGAGCGTTTCGTTTTGAGGATTAAACGCTTGAAAGGAAAAGACTTGTAAGTAATCGAGTTCCGTGAATTTTCCCAATTCAAAAATTAAACGCCACATTAATTGTTGAAGAGAAAAAGGGACTTCTTCGCTTACTTGCCTGGTCATATAACAATTATTAGGAAACATGATTTCACCGCCATTCCGTTAAGATATTGCGCATTCCCCCTTTGTTTTTCTTTACAAAAAACTTTCGAAAAAGCAAAAAAGAAGCCTTTAAATTTAGGCTTCTTTTTGAGAAACAATTCAATCACTTAACCCCAAATCTGGTCGGCTAAAAAACTATAGTCGATAAACGGATTTCGGTTACCTTGGATTTCCCAAGTGCGGTCGTTGCGTCGGGCTTCGAAAGTATCGACTGGATCAAGTTCGTTCCATTCCAACAATAGTTCCAAACTATAAGCCACGCTGGTGAAAGTGTAAGAATCGCTTTCCGGATATCTGGTCATTAAGTAAAAGATAATGCGTGCGACATCTCCTTTGACTTCGTCCGCCGGCTCGAAGTATGATCCTTCGTAATAACCGTCGATTACCCCTCCGCCGTTTTTTTTGCTTAATTTTAATTGGGTGCCATTATTGACGTTACCGAACTTTCGGTTGCTGATGGCGGAATTGACTGATGGGTCGGTTGGTCGGATGTGATGAAGATCAGAACCCGCTCCCGACTCGGTAAACCAACCTAAATTTTGGGCCCAGACATGTTCGCGGTTATAAGTTAGCCCTTGGTCCCAAGTTTTGTCAACTTCAATTCTTGAGTAAAACAAGAGGATTTTACCGTCATCGGTTAAAGATGCATCGGTATATTGCATATGCTGACGCAAACTGGCATAGGACGTTTTGGTGGTGTGGGTTACGGTCAACAACTCCCTCAGAGCCATTTTCAAAGCATTCCCAACCAAATCAAAGTCAAGTTCTTGGTAGTATGTTTCTACGTGAGCAGGAACATGATTATAAGTGATATCGACGATTAAGCTTGGGGCAAAATCGCCAAAAGCATTGGTTTGAATTCCGATTGTAAAACGGCCCTTTAAAGGAATTAGGGTATCCAAAGCAACGGAAGGGGTATCGACAACTGTAATAAGTGCGCCGTCAACATAAAGCGAATAGCTTTCGGCACCTTCCACTCCCGTCCAGGATAAAATGTTTCCTTCAATGGAAGGATTGGTAATAGCAGGAGCAGCGGTAACGCCTTTCTTGACAGTCACTGTAATATCGTCAAAGTGACTGTAACTGCGGTTTTGGTAATGTATCGCAAAGGATAATGTTACCGTTGTGTCGGTTTCCGGAGACAGCACCTGCACGGTTTGCAATTGATTGTTAATGACAATGATGTCTGGATGGCTGCTGAACCATTCGATTTTTAAGCCGCTTATTTCGCCCCCATTAAAAGGCAAAGCCAAAGTATTTTCGATTTGTTGTGGTAATTCTAAACTCAAAGCCACGCTTTCGATTTGTTCATCGATTGCGTCTTTTGCCCGTTTGGGAACAACCGTATTAAAGGTATGATTTAGCGTTTTTCCAAAATATTCCAAGGTGGCTTGAAGCGATACTTCAACATCTTCTTCAAAGTAAAGCGGTCTGGTTAAAGAAACCGTACCGCCGGTCGAAATGGTAATGGCGGGGCTGTCTACAGTCCAAGTGATGGTACTGCCGTATGAACCGTTTAACGGTAGAGGAAAAAGATTCGTCATAACCGCAGGAATCGTAATTTCCGCTAAATCGTTTTGCAATACCTCGTTGATTTCTTCCTCGCTTGGCGCATTTATCGTAATGGTAACTTTGGTTGTGAGATTTCGGTAGTTGATTGCAATTTCATGCGTGCCTACGGTGTTCAATTTAGCATTATCGGTGGCACTGATCATCGAAATCGTTACCGGTATGGTTTCGGTATCGTAATTGCCTTTGGTAACAATTAATTTTAAATCCGTTATGTCAAAGGTACCAATGGTAATGTGTTCCGGGATGCTTGTTTCATCGATGGCAATATCTAAAACCTTATCGGTACAGGAAATCAAAATCAAGGAAAAAAAAGTGAAAATTAAAATGGTCATCAAATGCTTGATAGTCTTACGCATGAATTAATCCTCCTAGTATATCGATACTATTATACTTGATTTTGCATTTTTTTGCAAAAAATAGGCACATTTAAAAAAATATCATTTTCAATTCTCAGGCATTTTTGCAAAAATATGCTATACTAAAGATGAAGATTATTGACTTGGGAGGTTGGGTATGCAAACATTATGGATTGCGAATGGCGGTTATTCCGTAAAAGAAACCCCTAATTCTTATCGCGCGTTTTTGGCTGCGGCCAACCGTCCTTTCGATGGTTTATTGTTTTCCGCCCGTTTTACAAAGGACCATTATCCTATTTGCGCAGACAAACCCTACTTGGAACAAAAGGGAACAAACTATTATATCGACCAATATACTTTGGCGGATTTGAAACAATTGGGTTTTTTCAACTTTCCCAATGAATCTACCATCGAATTAACCGACTATTTGGTTTTAGCTATTCGGTATCAAAAGCAAATCTTTGTCAAAATCAACCGAAATACGACTTTCAAAGAAATTGATTACTTAATCGAACAATTAAAAGCACAAGAAATTCTTTACCAAACTACCTTGGTTTCAGCCAAAAAGGAATACTTGGTGTACCTAAGAAACCAAGATTTGGAATTGGAATTGTTGTGGGAGACAAACGAATATTCCGACGAATTGTTTTTGGACTGTTGCAAGTATCACTTTGATTTATTGATGAAAGTGACTGGTTTCATGAAAAAAATGATTTATATTACCGGCTTATTCCATGAATATAAACTAAAGGTCGGCTGCATTGGCACGGATAACGCCAATAGCTTGGCCAAATACGCTTCAATCCCTGTTGACTACATCTTTACCGGAGGAACAGAATGAAAAAGAATTTAATGTATGCGCTGTTGGCTACTTTCTCTTGTGCTGCTATTGTTCTATTGTTGGGGGTGTTCCTAACAAGCGATAAGACAAGCGACTTAATCAATAACCACGAAACATTCCTTATCGCGCATCGAGGATACTCTTCCCGACACGTCGAAAACTCTTTAAAAGCCTTTGAAGCAGCGGGTCAAAGCAATTTCGAAGGTATTGAATGCGACATTCAAGTAACCAAGGACGGCTCAATCGTCATTTCCCATGACGATAACTTAAAACGTTTGACCGGGGTCGATAAAGTAATTTCTGCAAGTACTTTTGAAGAAATAAAGGCTATTCCTTTTTTGGACGATTCTACCCAAACCACGGTGTCTTTAACCGATTATTTAAGCATCTGCCAAAAATATCAAAAGACAGCTATTATCGAAATCAAAGAAAACGTCAGAGTGGAAGATATAAAAGCAATATATGAAACAGTAAAAAATTCCGGATTAACTTCTTTTCAATTCATTTCCTTTAACATCGGACACTTAATCAGTTTAAGAGCCATTGATAACTTTGTGGAACTTCAATATTTAACCCGAAAATATAGTCCAAATTACTTAAAAACCTGCTTGGATTATCGCTTAAACCCCAGCATAAATTACAAATCACTTACCAAACCCTTAATTGAACTTTTCCACAGCAACGGTTTAAAGATTGGGGTTTGGACGGTTGACGATGTGGAAATTGCCAATCGCTTAATCGAAGAAGACATCGATTATCTGACCACCAATAAGCTGGTTTCTGAATAAAAAAACTCAAAGCAGCAAAACTTAAGAACTAAGCTTTCTCTTTGAGTTTTCCAAGATTAAATGTTTTGGTATCTTTTTTGATTTTGGGGGCGAATAGCCCTTTTTTTGGTTCATCAACAATTTTGTACAAGACTGTTTCTTTTTTAAATAGCACACAGCCTAAGACCTTACTTCCTTGGCGGATTTCTTCGTAGACCAAATCCCCGACCAAGTTGTTTAATAGAGTTAGGATTGCTGCATAAAGTTTTTCGGTGGGGAAATGTTCAAATCCCCGGGAATCGTATTTGGATAAATCATCGAACATTTTGCTAAAGTAGAAGTTATACTTAACAAAAGTATCGATTAAGGAAACGTTTGCCTTATGGGCATCAAAAACGATTTTTATTTGATTGTTAATATTAATGACAATTTCTGCAGCTCCCTCATCAACTTGCACCCAACCGAACAGCCCTTTTAGGGGTTGTACCAGGTTGGACTGAAAAACAGAAGTTGTCACATCATTTTTAATTTGCACAAAGCAACCGCTTTTTCGGGCTGCTTTTTGTCTTTTTATCCTTCGGCGATGGCGAAAACTAAGCAGTTTTAACCATAAAGGAGGTAAAAAGAACAGCAAAAGAAAAATTACCGAACTGCCGTGTTGAAAGTGAAAATTATTGATAAACCTAAAAACGATAAGAACAATTATCCACCAGATTAAGATCAGGTAATTGTGATAGAGGATAATTTTACTTTTTAAGTTCGACATACTCTTTCGCGATTTGGGCAGCCAACAAGCAGTTGTTGTAAACTAATTGGATATTGGCTTTTAAGCTTTGACCTTGGGTTATTTCTTTTACGCTTTGAAGCAAATAAGGCGTTGTTTCCTTTCCCTTGATACCCAATTTTTCCATTTCCTCAACCGCTTTATCGATAGCCTCATTCATCAGTTTTTCGTTCATTGAGTATTGATTAGGAATAGGATTGGCTACCACCGTTCCTCCTTGCAAGCCCAACTCTTCTTTCACTTTAACCAATGAAGCTATTTCTTTAGGCGAATCGGCTCTTAAGGTTAATTCATAAGGGCTTTTTCTGGTATAAAAGGCGGGAAAATAATTCGTTTGATAACCAATAACCGGAACGCCTTTGGTTTCTAAATACTCAAGCGTTTTTTCCAAATCCAAAATAGCTTTGGCTCCCGCGCAAATAACGCAAACATCGGTTTTGGCCAATTCTTCAAGATCGGCGGAAATATCAAAGGAGGATTCCGCTCCCCGGTGCACTCCCCCGATACCGCCAGTCGCAAAAAACTTTATCCCTGCTGAGTGGGCAATTATCATGGTAGCGCTGACGGTTGTTGCCCCATCTTTTTTTTGCGCTACGATGTAGGGTAAGTCCCGGCGCGAAGTTTTGATGACTTTTGCCCCTTTTCTTCCCAGTTCATCAATCTCTTCCACGGACAAACCCACAACCAACTCGCCGTTTAAAATGGCGATGGTAGCGGGAATGCAGCCAACTTCGCGGATAATGCGTTCGCACTCGAGTGCGGTTTGAACATTTTCAGGATAAGGCATCCCGTGGCTGATGATGGTCGATTCCAAAGCAACCACAGGCTTATTGTTTTTTAAAGCATCCACAATTTCCGGATTAAGCTTTAAATATTTATTCACTAATTGGTCCTCCTAGGATTAAGATTTGTTCTTTTTCAAAAGTGTAACTGCCTTTGGTTACACGAAGTTTAATGGTAACCGGAGTAGGTTCGTTTACGGCGATATTGAATAACAAGTCATTTCCGCCGAAAACAAACAAATCTTCGCGGTCAAAAGTCCATTCGACGCTTGCGTCTTTCAACAATTCCATAGCGATGTATTCGCGGTTAATCATATCCAAGAATTCGTTGTAACGATTGGTTCGAATCATATAACTCGGACATTGTTTCTTATCCGGCGCAAAATCATAATGGCGTCTGACATTGGCAATCGTCATATTGTACTCATGAAGTAAATAAGCAATCAATTTAGCGTTGTTGTGCATGGCGCCTTCGTAATTGCCGTCTTGGTTGATACACATTTCGATACCGATACCGTTGCGATTTCCCCCTCCGGACGCTGAGCCGTCGCTTGCATGCCAAGCCGGAAGGTGGTTAGGGATATGGTGATAGATTTCATAAGCATCAACCGAATAATGCCAAGAACTGTTTGCGGAATTATTAATCATTTTTTGATGCATAACCTGATTCAAAAGTTCCGCATCCTGTCCCTCACCCGGCATACCCGATTCGTGAACAACAATCCAAAGAATGTTTAAATTGTTCGGCATTTGGTACCCCGGATAGAACTCTTGATCGAGGAAACTTTGAGAAACATTGTTTCTTACACCAGAAGAAACTTTTCCGATATACGATTCATCGGTTGTGCCAATTAGGCTTTCGATGATATCAGGAATTTGACCGTCAATTCGGTTAAAAACACCCCCGACATTGGTCCGTTCTTGGTATTTTAAGGCTAACCATTCGCCTTCTTGTTGAAGGTGGTTTTTGGATCCCAAAATTTTAGTTGGTAAAAGGGTTGGCAACCAAGCGTCGAGAATTTCGGCATCAGTGGAGCCGCCGGTAAAGTTTTCCATTGGGAAAGTCATCCGGAAATCGTCGCTGCCAAAAAAGATGTCTGAAACCAAGTAAAAATTCTGTGGTGCAGCTTTTTTAAGCACATGGCCTTCGACGATTAAACAATCATTATTGGGGGATAACCAGCGGATACGCCCGCCAAATTCCGGATGAGTTACCGGTAAAGAGGCAATCTCGCCATTCTTGAAAGCTTCGACTTGGGTTGGCACCCATTCTTTGATTAAATTGACTAAGGCGCTGTCGGAATATCTCGTAACTGTAACTTCTTTGGAATACATTTTTTCTAGACCTCGATATATCAAATAACAATTGATTGTTACGGTTTGATCATAGGTACGTTTCGTGACTTTCCCGTCACTCGTTATAATATCGGGATTGGTAGATTCATAACGGATTTCGACCCCGCGATATGGTGTTTGAAGGAAAGAAATATCGCGTGTAATAGTCGAATTGATATTGGGGCGGAAATAATCCCAAGCTTGGATAAAGATACTTTCGTCAACCGCTTTTAAAGTCGTCGTGAACGTTTTGTTAACTTCTTTTCCGCCTTTTGTAGCTGTTAATTTTAAAGCAACCGGATAGTCTGTTTCAAAAGCTAAAAAGCCTCCGTCTTCACCCAATAAATGGCTGGGTTCAACTTCCCAAGTATAAACAGTATCGTTGTTTTCACTAATAGGCAAAAGATATCCGGGTTTTACCGATTCCGGAATCAATATTTGATTTACTTCGTTTTGTAAAGGATTATCAACGGTACAACCGACAATAAGAAAAATCCCAATCATACATATAAATAGGAACCGTTTCATGTCTAAACCTCCTAGTATTCTTACAAGAATTATACCATTTTATTCCCCTTTTCGCAAATTTAATCAAATACAACTTGAATTTTTTAAAAAGGATAAAGGAACCTCTTAAGTAAGGTTCCCGGAATTTTTGTTCATCCTTGGTTTGTAAATTTTATAATCTTTCATAATAACAGCTATCATAGGCAACACGGATAAAACTATTAAAAAAAACCACAACATATCACTTGCAATTAAAGCAAAACCCAACCAAAGAAAACAGCTTGTGTAATATACAAATGACGGTAAAAAAACGGTAATGTATTGAAGATAACTAATTAATCTGTTGCTTTTGCTTTTAAAAAGGAAAATATTTGCTAATTGGAAAACAAGGGGTACAATTAATAATAAAGGAAGAAATAATAATCTCCCTGAGGAAATATAAACCACAATCAAATTAAGCACCAGGATGATTACCCAAAAGACAAAATCAATCGTGTATTCTTTTAAAAATTCTTTTTTCATATTAGCCCCCCTACAATTATTTTATTTTTTTTTTATTTTCGGCTTTTTAATATTCCCAAAGTTATTCCTAAACTAAATAAACCTCAAGTCCGTAAAAGAATTTCTTAGCCGATCTTTATCAAAAAAAGAAGTGTTTGTTGTACGCACATTTCTTTAAAGACCTTTTATTCAGGTATTAGTTTCAACTATTAACGTCTTGGATTAGTGTAACGCAAAAGCGCCCAAGCACAAATTATCGCAATAACCGCCGAAATCAAGACGGCGTACAAAAAGCCGAGTTTGCTATGTTCAAAAGGAAGAATTAAATTCATACCAAAGAAACTGGCAACAAGCGTCGGAATCGTTAACACAATTGTCACAACCGTCAAAGTCTTCATGACATGATTAACATTGTTGTTGATGATGGAGGCAAAAGCATCCATGGTGCCATTAAGGATATCGCGATGCACGGAACACATCTCCATCGCTTGGCGATTTTCAATCATGGCATCTTCCAATAACGCAATATCTTCTTCATACTTTTTGTAGATGTCCAAGCGTTTGAACCGTTCCAATACCAATTGATTGGCATTGATACCAGTAGACAAATAGACCAAGGACTTGCCCAGATGCATCATTTCAAATAGTTCTTTGTTGCGCATCGATTGATGGAGTTTGTGTTCAATTGCTTCGGAGTCTTTATTAATCATTTTCATGATATTGACAAACGCGATGGCGTTTTGGTATAACAATTGAATCGTCAGCCGCACATGCTTGCCGGTCGAGAAGTTTTTCATTCCCCGACTGGTGATTGCGCCTTCCACCATGTTTTCCTTTAAGCAAATCGTGACGAAATAGTCTTCATTGAAAAAGATACCAAACGGGGTTGTGAAGTATTTGCTTGATTCGTTATCGCTGTCGATAACCGGAGTATCGACTATTAACATGGTTACGCCATTCTCAAAGTCGATATGGGCGGTTTCTTCTTCATCCATGGAAATTCTCAACATATCCTTGTTGATGCCCGTTTTCTTGGCCACTAAATCAAGTTCGTCTTCCGTCGGATTTTTTAAGTGAATCCATGATTTCCGTTCCAAAAATGGTTCAATTGGAATATCACCGATATTTTTGTGAATAGTTAATTCCCTGGTTTCGGTTTTCAAATATACCGTAATCATGTTATCACCCCTTTTACGACTATTATAAAACTATTATAATAAATTTCTATCCAATTGGCGGTTATGAAACTAATTTATTTTTTTCCGAGTTTCGCTTTTTGGCGCTTAATGCGCATTTGTTTCGATTGACGGTTGATAATTACCACCGCGGCGATTCCAACTGCTACTCCCCCGGCCACAATATATACCCAAACCGGTACTATATTGGATTTAACTCTTTGCCACATGGCAAGGAGTTTTTCGTTTTGGTCGCCAAAATCTTCCATGATGCCGCAGCGGGCAATGATATCGATGGTTGGATATTGGGCCAATAGCACATTATAAGTTGCAAGATCGGTTTCGATTTTCAGCGATTTTTCTGCCGAAACCGTACCTTCAAAGAAATAACTTAAATCAACTTCCAAACCCCCGTCCTCGACTGCGTACCATTCGTTGACCAAATCAAGCATGGCGTCCCCCGCAATCGCACTGGTATAACCGATAAATTCCATGTTGCGAGCGGCTACTTCCGGGTCGCATAGATAGTTTAAGAATTCATGGGCGAGTTCTTTGTTGGCGCCTTTAGGCATAACCCAAGCGTCAAACCAGATGTTGCTGCCTTCGAACGGAATGATGTATTGAAGTTCCATATCGGATTCTTCCAAAGCGGTTTGGATACTGTAGATGGCATCGCCACTCCAAGCGAAGTTAACATCAATTTTGCCAGTTCTGATATCGTTTTTACCGCTGTCGACCTCAAACCCCGCAATATTTCTCTTTAAATCCTTTAAAGCTGCTTCGACTTGGGCCAAAGTTTCATCGTCGCGGCGATTGATGATTTTGGTAACTTCCGCACTGTATTGGGCTTCATCGATTTGTTGCGTTTGGTACTTAACCGCAAGCTCTTTCAATTCCTCTTGATAAACATAGCATACGCCTATAATATATGTATCGCGAACGGAGTCTTTGATGGTTACGCGGTTTTTATATTTGGAATCCCACAAAATGTTCCAGGAAGTAATGTCGTCGTAATCCACTTTGTCAGGGTTAAACAAAAAGCCGAGCGTACCCCACATATAGTTGACGGCGTAATTTTCCCAACCGTATTTTTCGAAAATTTCGATTAAGTACGGCGAGGCAAATTGTTGATAATTCGGAAGCATGCTCAAATCGATTTCCTCAAGCATTTCTTCGCGCACCATTTTTTGAATTACGTAGTCGCTTGGGCAAACAAGATCATAGGTGATATTGCCGGTTTTTAAAGAATTGAGCATTACTTCGTTGGTTTCATAAGTTGTATAAATAACTTCCACGGTTTTACCGGTTTTTTGATGGTAATATTCTTCAAAGTCGTCGATGACGCTGGAAACCGGATTGCCAAATTCGTCGATCCGGGGATTGCCGTTTTCGTCTTTCCCTTCATCGATATAGTCTTGCCAATTGTAAACCCGAAGCACATAGTCGGCTGCTTGTACTTCCAGCCTTACAGAACCGAAGGATACAAAACCAAAAACCACAAGGAATAAAGCAATTACTTTTTTCATCGTTATAATTTCCTTTCTAATTTAGCTTTTTTCTTACCTGCCATTATGTTCATGGTAATCAAGATTCCCAAAACGGCGAGGAAAATCAAGGTTGTCAAAGCCCGGTAAGCGTTCGATAATCCTCTGATTCTTACCGCGCCTTCCACAATCGTACTGATGGTGGAAAAAGAATCGCTTCTGGTGTAAGCCGTAATAATATAGTCGTCAAGCGATAGAGTTAGAGCCAAGATAAATCCCGCTATAATCCCGGGGGCAATCTGCGGAATCAAAACACTCCACAAGGCCCTTGATGGCGTTGCCCCAAGATCCAGTGCGGCTTCGTAAACATTATTGTCCATTTGTTGAAGTTTCGGCAAAATGCTTAAAACAACAAACGGTACCGTTAAGACAACATGACCGATTAATAGGGTTAAAAAACTTAGTTTAATGTTGAAAAAGGCAAACAAAATTCTTAAAGATAAAGCTGTTACGATTTCGGCATTGACCACCGGTATTTGCGACATCGCGTTGATGGCGGTTTTGGAGCGGCGGGAACTGTAGAATATTCCAATGGCGCCCACGGTGCCTAAGATTGTTGAAGCCACACCGGCGGTTAAAGCCAAAATAACGGTATTTTTTAAAGCCGTCATGATGTCTTTGTTGCCGAAAAGGTTTTGGTACGGTTTGAAAGAAAAACCGTTCCAAGTACCGATGGTGGTTGTATCGGTAAAACTGAAAAATACAAGTAACAATATCGGAGCGTACAATAACAACAGAATCAACCAAAGATAGGATTTGGCCAAAATTTTCTTTACCATAAACTACCCCGCCCTTCTTCTTTATTGACATTTTTGGTTAAGAGGAAGGTAAGGCCAATCAATAGTAACATGATGATGGCCATAAATGATCCGTCTCCCCAACGGGAATAGTTAAAGGATGTGTTGATGTTATTGCCGATTAGGTTTACTTTGGCTCCGCCCAAAGCATTGCTGATGACGAAGGAGGACATTGTCGGAACAAAAACCATCAAAATGGCACTCACAATTCCCGGCATTGTCATCGGTATAATTAATTTTATAAAGGTTTGTACCGGGTTGGCTCCCAAATCGCGGGCAGCTTCCACTTGGCTTTGGTCCATTTTTTGCATTGTAGCATATAGCGGCAAAATAACAAACGGCAAGTAGTTGTAAACCATACCGATTAAGGTCGCGGCGTAAGGACGGTTGTTCCCGCTAATACCGATCCAATAAAGCAAATCCTTGGTTGCACCAGTTCTTAGGACAAAGTTAATCCACATTGGCATGACATATAGAAGCAACATCATTTTGCTTTTGTTGTATTTGGGATTGGCCAGTAGATATGCAACCGGATAACCGATTAATAAGCAAAGAAGCGTATTGGCCGCGCCGATTAAAATACTTACCAATAAATCGTTCAGTGAGGAAGAATCGGAGAAAAAGCCGACCACGCGGTGAAATGTGATTTGCCCCGCATCATTGGTGAACGCATAATAGAAAATCAGCAAGAGGGGGGCTACCACAAAAACGATTAAGAAGACAGTGTAAAAAATCGCTAAGTTTTTTCGGCGAAACTTAAGCTTTGACATATTGCTTTGCCTCACCCTTCAAGCGGAGTTTGATAGCGGAAGGAGCAATTTTCACGCTAACCAAGTCTTCTTCATTCCACATGTATTCCGTGTCAACCACAAAATCTTCGTCGTCCGCAGTTCTGACAATAACTTGATAGTGGTCACCGATATAAATAAAGGAAACAATTTCCCCGGAAACGATGCCTTCATCTACATTGTCGGTGATTTCGATATCGCTTAAACCCACTTCCACCACAACGTCCGCATCCGTCAAATCGTATCTCGTGCCGTTTTTATCAACCAAATAACCGTCTTCGTCCAAAAGGGTGCTCGGGATTAATTGAGTGACGTCGCACTCAAATTCGCCCCCCGCAAACCACACCAAATTGTTCTTGGTGATGTAGCCGTCGTAGATATTGCTGACAAATTCTTTTTTCATGATATGAATGTTTTCCGGTTCGATGGTGATGCTGGCCATCCGGTTAATCGGAAGATTGCGCGTATCCTGAATGATGACTTCGTTTTTACCGATCATCATCGTGTATTCGTAGTGAATGCCTTTAAAAATTTTACTTACCAAGAAGCCGTCGGCACTACCCTTGCCGGGTCCGTTTAAAAGGATATCTTCGGGACGCACCACAACGTCGACTTTTTCGTTCTTTTGAAACTCGTCGACGCAGTCGAACACATGGTAGAGGAAGCGTACCTTTTTGTCGCCCAAATAGGTGCCGTTATAAATATTGCTTTCGCCGATAAAGTCGGCGACAAAGGCGCTTTTCGGTTCATTGTAAATCATGGTCGGGGTTCCGATTTGTTGAATCCGTCCGTCTTTCATGACCACAATCGTATCGGACATCGTTAGCGCTTCTTCTTGGTCGTGCGTTACATAGATGAACGTAATGCCAAGTTTTTTATGCATGGCTTTTAGTTCCAGCTGCATTTCTTTGCGCATCTTTAAGTCCAAAGCACCAAGCGGTTCGTCCAAAAGCAAGATTTCCGGTTCGTTGACAAGGGCTCTTGCGATGGCGATACGTTGTTGTTGACCGCCCGACAAGGTGTTGATTTGGCGCCATTCGAATTCTTCCAAATCGACCAGTTTCAGAATACTCGTAACTTTCTCGTCAATCTCTTCTTTGGTTAGTTTTCTTAGGATTGTCTTTTCGTTGCCGTTTTTGTCAATCACGGTTTCTTCGATGCGTTTAAAACGAAGCCCAAAGGCGACGTTATCGTATACGTCTAAATGGGGAAAGAGCGCATACTTTTGAAACACCGTGTTGACGGGACGTTTGTGGGGCGGCAAATGGGTAATATCCAGACCGTTTAGGAGAATTTTTCCTCTGGTGGGCAACTCAAACCCCGCAATCATCCTAAGCGTTGTCGTTTTTCCACATCCCGATGGTCCCAAAAAGGTGATAAATTCGCCTTTCTTGACATAAAGGTTAAAATCTTCCACCACATATGTTCCATCATATTCTTTCGCGACATCGATTAATTCGATAATGATGTTCTCGCGTTCTTTTTCTTTGTTTTTTCCATTTCCGTTTGTTAGGTTGTTGCCATTTTCCTTCTGCATCCCAAATCACCTCAAGAGTAAATTTTTTTTACGTCTATTTAAAAGTTCGGCGGGCTCGTCACCCAAATAATTTTGGCATCGGTTTTGCTGGGATTGATTAATTTATGGGGTTTGTCAGTCGTATAATAGAAGGTTTCCCCTCTTCTGCAGGCAAAACGTTTGTTACCGTGGCTGATTTGAATCGTTCCTTCCAAAACAAACCCAAATTCCTGACCTTCGTGCGGAAGGTCGACGATGGTTTCCTGACCGGCCTTAAGTGTAAAACAAATTGGCTCCATGATGTTTTTTTGGCTGTTTGGAACAAGCCAGGTGATTTTCGACGATTCGTCTTCTTTGACAAAATAGTCGTCTTCGCCAAACACGATTTTTTCCTCTTGTTCGTACCCCGCAAAAAACGTTCTGATATCGGTTCCCAAAGCATCCAACAAATCCGTCAAAGTGGAAATGGACGGGCTGGTAAGATCGTTTTCGAGTTGCGAGATATAACCTTTGGTCAGTTCGCACCGGTCGGCCAGTTCTTCTTGGGTTAATCCACAAAGCGTTCGTAAATCTTTAATTCGTGCTCCAATTTTCATTTTTATTTTACCCTCATTATCCCTTACTATTTATTAAATTGCCTTTTATTGTAAAAGGAATTGTTAAATATGATTAAACATAAAGTTTAGTATTATTAAACACGAGTATTATACTTTTTTTTCGAAAATAGTCAAGTCAAATAGTAAAAAAATTTTCCTCCATAGCTCTTATGGTTTATTCTCGTTTTCCCGTACCTTCGTCACTTTTTTAACAAATAAAAAAGCGCCTGTTTCACTAAACAAAAGCGCTTCATATTTAGGTATCAAACCGGTATATATTAATTTGGAAATTGGTTAAATACTTCTTTGACGTTAATGGTTGGTTCCGTCGCCTTAACCCAATCTACAAACTCAAAGTTATTGTAATAGAATGTTAGAATATCCGCGGAAGTTTTGCCGCGGTTGGCCATATTGTTGGCGCCATATTGGCTCATGCCGGTACCGTGGCCGTATCCGCCCCCGTATAGATGGATGGTATCCCCGACTATTTCACAGGCAAAGTAGGCCGAAGGAAGGAAAGAAAAGCTGCGATTTGAATATTTGGTATCGGTGCCTTTGGCGGTGCCGATGGTGAGACTTCTAAAAAGCATCCGAATATTGTATTCTCCGTAAACGCGGAAGGTGTATTTGGTGGTGACGATTTCCAAACAAGTGATTAAACCGCCTTCGCCGCGGGAAACCGGAAGCAAATTGGTTACCGTTCCGATATCGGATGGGATTGGTTTGCTTTCAAACATATCCCCCACTTTCGTCAACACTTGATCTGGTTTGGCGAAATAGCGGGAAGGCAAGTTGTTTTTCAGTTGCGAAGTGATACCTGCTTTGGAATCGCTGTAATGCCATCTTTGATACGGCGAATCCATATCGTAAGAATCTACTTTGATGCGTTTATAAAAGGCCAACATCGAGCTTTCATCCGTGATATCAAAAGTCAGCGGATTGCCGTTTTCATCCAAAGCAAACAAGGTGCTGTGGTATGGACCGGTATTATCCGGTTTGGGGTTGGTTCCCTCAAACCAAGCATCGCCAGGCAGTCCGGTTGCGGCGCTTCCTGTGGAAAAGAAGACGGCGCTGATGACATTACCGTTATATTGCATCACAAGGCCTTGGGTTTCCAAAATGGCTTGGTTGCTTCGCGCATTTTCCCCCGCATTATTGTAAACTTGGCTCATGACACTGTCGTCAACATGATAGCCGTTTGCGGAATATCTTTGGTTAAGCATGTCGGCTAAAGCATAGGTTCTGGCACAAATTGCCTGCGCCTTTAAGGCTTCCAAGTTCCAACTCGTTGGCATTTCGCTTGGAACAACGGTTTTTAAGTAGTCTTCCAAGTTTACGTTATTGACAAGTTGCAAACTGCCATTGACGCAAGTGATTTCGAACCGGCCGTAATAACTTGGAGTCCCTTGACTGCGGCTGATGGAAGTAACGGTAATTTTATCGGTAATCGGTTCCACAATTACCATTTCCGCTTCAAGTTTTTTTAAACCGCTTTGATAAACGGTAACTTTTCCTTGTTCGTTATGAATCGCAATGCTGGAAAAAGCGTCAATTTTTTCGGTTTCTTTGGCGTTTCCGCTGCGGATAAGCATGCCGCCGCTCGAAGTTAAAGTAATCGAAGCATGATAGCGGTCATTATCACCAGCAATCGATGTCGAACGGTTTATAAACACCTTTATCGCATCATGCTTAATGTCGCCGTTGATAACGATATAATCGATTTGGCTCGTATTTCGGTTTATGTAAAAGTAAAGGTTTTTCATCCCTAAGTATAAATCGTCGATCGATTTCTCCTCAAGACTTCCGTTAACCCATTGAAAAACTTTCGTATTGCTGGTATAAGGTAAGTAACCGACATAGTCCACAAAAAGCATTTTTTGATTTGAAGCATGAGTCAATATTTCGCCCTTAACCGCTTGGTAGTCATCGTTGATAATTATTACGTCGTTCATTTCATCGATTATCTGCGGAATTTGATCCACTTCGTTTTTGAACTCAGTTACCAAGGTTTCAATTGCCTGAGCGGTATTTGCTTTAATTATCAAGGCTATGTACGATTTCAAGATATCCGTGACTAATTCTTGATTATCATGGGAATAGATTTTGCTTTCAATATATTGATTAAGGACGCCAATGGCATGGTTTTGGTATTCAGCTAGTGCCTTCTTGGTTAAGAATTTTTGAATTTTTGTTTTGGCGTCGCTAACGATTTGGTTAATATTGTCTTTGGTATCAGTTTCGTTGATATCATCGGTTGCATCATCAATAATGGCTTGAATCAGGGGTTGAGTGTTTTCCGGATAATCAGCCAAGTTGACATACGAGGATAAATCTTGAATAGCTTGGGTTTTAGCTTGTTCAAGCGTTTCTTTTTCGCAACCGCCTAACACAAAAAGCATTAGGATAAAAAACATGATCGAAATTAAGCGTTTGGTCATTTTTAGGCACCTCCTATCGATGCTAATTAATTATACGTTAAATAAGGGGATTTTGCAAGTTATATAAGTGGATAAAATTTTGGGTTCATTTCTTTTTTGGTTTAATTGAAAACAATGATTTTTCATGATATAATGGAGTCATAAAGGAAGGAACAAAACTGTGAAAGTCATCAATCTAAAAGCCTTGGGACAGAACCAAATATCGTTTTATTTAGCTTTGGAAGAATATTTGCTTGACAACTTAACCGAAGACATTTTCTTTTTATGGGACATTCCTTCATCCATTGTCATCGGTCGCAATCAACTGTTGTACAGCGAAGTGAATTTGCAGTTTGCCAAAGCTAAGAACGTTCCCATTTACCGGCGTCCTTCGGGGGGCGGGGCGATATTTGCGGATGAGAATTGTTTTATGTATTCATTCTTGTCTCAAGAATACAATCGCGATTTACTTTATCAAAAATTCTTAACCAAACTGTTTGAAGCCTTAAAAAACTTAGGCCTGGACATTACCTTCTCCGGACGAAACGATTTGCTTTTTTTAGGAAAGAAATTTTCCGGTACCGCGGTTTTGCAAACCTCAAAGGGTTCGGTATTGCACGGAACCTTCTTGTACGATACCGATATCGCGCTTCTTGTGGAGGCGTTAACCGTTGACCCTGATAAAATTATTTCCAAAGGCATTAAAAGCGTAAGCGAACGGGTAATCAATTTAAAGCCTTATCTCAAACTTTCCAAGTACGAACTGATGGAATATTTGAATAACTTTTTCGCAACTTTTACGTACGAATTAACCTCGGAAGAAGTTCAGAAAGTAAAAACCCTCGAACAAAAATACTTGGATCCTGCTTGGATTGAAGGAAAAAACCCACCGTTTACCGTAAAAGTTTCCCAACGCTTTGCTTACGGGAAAGTGGAAACTTTTGTATATGTTAAGAAAAACGTCATCGAATCTTTGACGATCACCGGAGACTTTTTTGAAAAAAGACCGATTCTAGAATTCTCTGAACAATTCAAAAATGTTCCTTTTTCCGAATCAGCTATTTCGGAAGTGCTTAATAAGCATTCCTTTAGCGATTATATTGAAGGGGCAACCAATGATGACATTCGCTCATTACTGTTAGAAGGAGGAATTAACAGTGAAAAAAACAGTTCTATATGATGAGCACCTGAAACTCGGTGCCAAAATGGTCGAGTATGCCGGATATCTGATGCCGGTGGAATACTCAGGCCTTTCAAACGAACACCTGGCGGTTCGTACGACGTGTGGCGTCTTCGACGTATCCCATATGGGGGAAATTCTAATCGAAGGAAAAGAAGCCACAAAGTTTGCCAATTATCTGATTACCAGCAGCGTTCCCAAGCAAAACAAACGCATGATGTACGGCATGATGCTTTATGAAGACGGCAACATTGTCGACGATTTGATGATGTACCACTATCATCCGGATAAAATTCTCTTAGTCGTAAACGCCAGCAACCTCGAAAAAGACTTTGCTTGGATTAAGGAAAAAACCCATGGTTTCGATGTTACGGTTACCGATCTTTCGGAACAAACATCACAACTGGCCTTACAAGGCAGGGAAGCATGGAAAGTCTTGCAGGAACTAACCGCCTACGATTTAAGCAAAATGAAGATGTTTGATTTTGACAATATGGAAATCATAAACCGCTCCTTTTTGGTTTCGAGAAGCGGTTATACCGGCGAAGACGGATTTGAAATCTATGGCAACGGAAGCGATATCGCCAATCTCTTTGTAACTCTAATTGAAAAAGGAGTGGTTCCTTGCGGATTGGGCTGTCGCGACACTTTAAGATTTGAAGCCAATCTTCCGCTCTACGGTCACGAAATCGACTCCACGATTAACCCGCTGGAAGCGACTTTGGGGTTTGCGGTTGATAAGGAAAAAGCGTTTTTCGGCAAAGAAGCTTTGATTAATAAACCCTTAAAACGCAAAGTCGTGGGTTTAGAACTCTTGGAGCGCGGTATTGCCCGCCATCCTTACGACGTATTGAACGAACAAGGCGAAAAAGTCGGCTATATCACTACAGGGTATCTACTTCCCGGCAAAACCCAACCGGTTGCCCTTGCCATGCTGGATGAAGGTTACTGGGCACTAGGCACAACCGTTTACGTCCAAATCCGCAAAAATACCGTGAAAGCGGTCGTCCGTAATAAAAAGTTCTTAAATAAAACATATATAAAATAAGGAGGAAAAGTAAAAATGAGTAAAGTTTTACCTGATTTATTGTACACCCTAACCCATGAATGGGTTAGGGTTGAAGGAGATGTTGCGACAATCGGTATTTCCGATTATGCCCAACACAGTTTGGGTAGCATCGTCTATCTTGAAGCAAACGAAGTTGGCGAAAGCGTAAAACAATTCCAACAATTCGGAGTTGTCGAAAGCGTTAAAGCCGCATCCGACCTCATGTCGCCGGTAAGCGGTGAAATTATTGAAGTCAATCAAGAAGCCATTGATGACCCGGAAGTTATCAATTCCGACAGTTATGGCAATTGGATTATTAAGGTAAAATTAAGCAATCCACAAGAACTGGCTAATTTATTGGACCCAGAAACATATCAAGCGGAGTGCAAATAAATGTTTAAATATTTTCCTCATACCGATTCCGACATTGAAGCAATGTTAAAGCGAATTGGTTTGAAGGCTCTTGACGATTTGTTTTGCCAAGTCGACCCCTCGATAAGAAACAATCGTAATTACAATATCCCCAGCAGCCACAGCGAACTGGAACTAAAAAAAGCGGTTAAAGACCTAGCGGGTCAAAACAAGCCGCTTCTTAGTTTCTTAGGAGCAGGCACCTATGAGCCTTTCCAATTCAGCGTCAGTCAGGCGATTACTTCGCGCCAAGAATTTTTAACCTCTTATACGCCATATCAACCGGAGATTTCCCAAGGAACGCTTCAGTATATTTTTGAATGGCAAAGCATGATTTGCGAACTAACCGGCATGGATGCGACCAACGCATCGATGTACGACGGTGCAACCGCTACCGCCGAAGCGATGTTTATGGCTTATGCCCAAAACAAGCGTCCAAAAGTATTGGTCAGTTCCACTCTCAACCCCAGAGTAATTGAGGTCGTAAAAACTTACGCCAAATACCGTGGCATCAGTGTTGAATTGATTGATGCGGTTGATTACGAAACTTCCACGGAAGACTTAAAAGCCAAACTTAACGAGGAAGTTACCGCGGTCATCGTTCAACAGCCAAACTTTTACGGAATTATCGAAGATTACTCAGGTTTCAATGATTTAATTAATAACAATAATTCTTTATTTATTATGAATGTCGACCCAGCGACTCTTCCGGTCTTGAAAACACCGAGAGAATGGGGCGCGGACATAGCCTGCGGCGATGCGCAACCGCTCGGCATTTCCCCTAATTGGGGTGGTCCGTATGTCGGTTTCCTCGCTACAACCTCCAAATATCTGCGCCGCTTGCCCGGTCGGATTTGCGGCCAAACGAAGGATGTGGACGGTAAACGCGGTTTTGTCTTAACCTTGCAAGCAAGGGAACAACATATTCGCAGGGAAAAAGCCAATTCCAACATTTGTTCCAATCAATCCTTAATGGCTCTTCATGTTGTAACGTATTTAAGTTTATTGGGTAAACAAGGAATCAAAGAGGTAGCCTTAAGAGCTTATAACAATGCCCATTATTTGCGTGACCGTTTGCTTAAAACGGGTAAATTCGAATCCGTAACCAAAGCACCGTTCTTTAAGGAATTTGTGCTCAAATATCAAGGCGATGTCAACCAATTGCAAAGTTTCTTATTAGAAAAAGGCATATTGGGCGGTTACAAGGTAAGCGACCAAGAAATCTTGTTTTACGCCAGTGAAACAAGAACCGTTGAAGAACTCGACTTATTGGCAAGATTGGTAGGTGAATGCGATGTACGATAAATTGATTTTTGAATTATCGGTTCCCGGACGTATCGGCTATACGCTGCCGAAAGCGAAAGTTCCAAGTTACGAACTTCCGGAAGAACTAAAACGCAACAATGAGCCGATTTTACCGGAAGTCAGTGAAATCGATGTCGTTCGCCATTACACCAATTTGTCGCTTAAAAACTACGGGGTTGACCAAGGTTTTTATCCGCTTGGTTCCTGTACGATGAAATACAATCCGAAAATTCACGAACAATTGGTAAATAACGATAGTTTTACCCAACTTCATCCATTGCAACCTGCTTCCACCGTCCAAGGCGCTTTGAAGGTTTACGACGAGTTATCGTATTGGTTAAGCGAATTGACGGGTATGGCGAAATTCTCGTTTAATGGGTTTGCGGGGGCGCACGGGGAATTGATTGGTCTTATGATCATGAAAGAATACCATTTGCGCCGGGGCGATACCAAAAGAACAAAAGTCATTGTTCCTTCTTCTGCCCATGGCACCAACCCGGCAAGTTCAAGCGTCGTCGGTTTTGAAGTGGTGGAAATTCCTACCAATTCGGAAGGTTGCGTCGATATTGATGCTTTAAAACAAGTTTTAACCGATGAGATTGCAGGCATAATGCTGACCAATCCCAATACTTTAGGCTTATATGAAAAAGATATTCTGTTGATTTCGAAATTGCTGCACGATAACGGCAGCTTGCTTTACTACGACGGAGCCAACCTCAACGCTTTATTGGGGGTAGTCCGTCCAGGAGATATGGGCTTTGACATTGTCCATTTAAATCTCCATAAAACTTTCTCCACTCCGCATGGGGGTGGAGGACCTGGATCCGGCCCAGTCGGCGTAAGAGAAGATTTGGTGGATTTACTGCCAAATCCTCAAGTTATTAAAGCAAGCGACGGAACTTATCAATTATTTGATAACCCAAAATCCATTGGCCGAGTAAGCGGTTTTTACGGCAACTTCTTGGTTGTCTTGAAAGCATATATGTATGTATTAACCTTAGGCCAAGAAAACGTTGGCAATATCGCCAAGTTATCGGTTCTAAATGCCAATTACATTAAAGAAGCCTTGCGCGAACACTACTACTTGCCGATTGATTCAATCTGCATGCATGAAGTTGTTTTTGACGGTTTAATCAGTAAAGCCGTTACAACCTTGGACGTTGCCAAACGCTTGCTTGATTACGGTTACCATCCGCCAACAATTTATTTTCCGCTTTTGTTCCATCAATCGCTCATGATTGAACCGACGGAAGGGGAATCGAAAGAAACGCTTGATGCGTTTATCGAAACCATGAAAAAGATTGCTGAAGAAGCCTTAGAAAATCCGGAACTTTTAAAAACCGCACCGCACAACACGGTTGTAAGACGCCTTGACGAAGTTCAAGCAGCCCGAAAACCGCTAATCAAATACCGAGATACTTTGAATGACTGATTTGATTGTAATCGGTGCGGGACCGGGGGGTTATGAACTTGCGCTAGAAGCAAGTCGCAACGGCTTATCGACAATCCTAATTGAAGGGAAAAAACTAGGCGGAACGTGTTTACAAGAAGGATGTATACCGACCAAAACTTACTATAAAAATGCAATTGTATTTAATACCTTAAAAGAAGCCAGTATTTATGGCATCAATATCCCCAGCTATGACTTCGATTTTTCCAAGGTAGTGGAACGAAAAGAAAAGGTCGTTCAGGATTTGGAAAAAGGCATTTTGTTTTTGTTGAACAAAGCGGGTGTTGAAATCATTAAGGGTTTCGCGAAATTTTTGAGCCCTACCGAAGTCGAAGTAAACGGAACGGTTTATCAAGCCAAAAATATGGTAATTGCCACAGGCAGCGAGCCGATTAGTTTAGCGAATTTCCCGGATGCATTAACTTCCACTCACCTATTAAACTTAACCGAAATTCCGGAAAAATTAGTTGTAATCGGGGGAGGCGTCATCGGTATCGAAATGGCATCGATCTTTGCTTCTTTTGGCAGTAATGTAACCGTTGTGGAAGCAACCAATTCGATTATCGGTTTTGCTGATTCCGACATTTCCAAACGTCTGCTTGCCTTTTTGAAAGCAAAAGGGATTAAATTTTATCTTAACGCCAAAGCCTTAAAACACGAAAATTCTCAGGTAACAATCGCCACCGAAAAAGGCGAGATTGTGCTTGATGCCACGCATGTTTTAATGGCGGTCGGCCGAAGACCAAACCTAAATAATCTTGAATTGGAAAACGCTCATGTCGAATATACCAAAAAAGGCATTGTGACCAATGAATTCGGTCAAACAAGCAATCCGAATATCTACGCCATAGGTGATGTAACCGGAATTAATATGCTTGCCCATTATGCCACTTACGACGGACTAAGAGTCCTAAATCACATTTTGGGAAAACCAAACAACATTCGTTTCGATTTGGTTCCTGCTTGCGTCTTTACTTTCCCGGAAGTGGCTTGGTGCGGCAAAACCGAACAGGAATTGGCAAGCGAAGGCATAAACTATCAAACCCATAAAGGCATGTTTCGAGCCAACGGAAAAGCCCTTGCCATGAACGAAACGGATGGTTTTGTCAAAATAATAACCGTTGACAACCTTATTGCCGGTGTTCATATCATCGGTTCCAGCGCTTCAACCTTGGTTCACGAACTTTGTTCTTTGATGAACTTTGACATAACCAAGGATCGATTTCTTTCGATAATTCATGCGCATCCAACACTAAGCGAAATTTTTACCTCAACATTAAAACAATAAGATCAAAAAGCAAAAAACCGGTTTTTACAAATGGAAATATAGCCGGTTTTTCTTTTTATATTATATTAATTTAAATTTTTAATTCCCGGTAAAAAAGAAACTATTATTAAGAAACCTTTTTTTAATTATCGATCATGGAATAATGCTATAACCTCTGTGTCTTGCTAATCTAAATCCTAGATTGCCGAAAACGGAAGAAGGTGAAGCATTCTTTATTGTATCAATACTGACATGGGAATATGTTGACGCATAACTTCCTCCCCGGTGAATTCGGGTTCCCTTAGGATTAATATCAAAACACCATTCGCTGACATTGTCACACATATCATAAATTTGCAAAGCATTTGGATATTTGGTTTTTACAGGATATGTCGAATTATCCAAAAATTTGGCAAACCAACAAAAATCAAAAATATCTTTTTCATCGGTTACCCTATAAACGGACGTGCTGACATGGTCGGAAGCTGCTCAGCGCTTGAGATCGCAGATCTAATCATCGGGGGAAACGGTTCTTGTGATAAACCGGGCCGCCATATTCCATTCGCCCGAAGTAGGCAAACATTACATAGTTTCTAAAAAAATTATAGCACCGACATAAAATTTGTGCCAAACAATTTTTTAAAAAAATAAAAAAAATCTTTTTTTAACTTTTTTTCTTTAAGCCGACACAAGAAATCCTAATTTCAAAAGCTAATATAGGTTTTTTTTCTTTTTCTTGATTTCACCAAAAAGGGGACAATGTGATTTCCAACAAAACCATGTTTGAAGTTTTGATTCCATTATAGTTACATACCTTAAAGCCCCTAAAATCTATCCAAGAAAAAAAACGAAATAACCGGCAAACAGAAAGTCTACTCGATTTTTTCGTCTTTTTTGTTTTTTAGGCAATATTGTACAACTTGTAGTTTTTGGTATAGGGTTGAGGAAGCAATCTGATTTTGGCAAAACCAGTCATTCGCGGTGCGGGATAGTTTGGATTATAACCAATCAAATTGACATACCGGATGATATCATCCTGTTCTTCGATCATGCTTGATAGGATATACACAAGACTCATGACATCGTCCAAAGCGCGATGGCTGTTCTTTACCACTTCTTCCAAATTATAAGCTGTTATGGCATTCGCCAAACGGTGCGGATACGGACGGCGATCCCTGAATACCGTTAAAGTGTCCAAACAATCGACTCTGTCGATTACTTTTCGGTAGAGGGGATCGTAAAACAATTGATACAAAAAACCTAAATCAAAGAGGATATTATGGGCAATGATTAAAGTCTTTTCGTGTTTAGCCATTATCTGATAAAGACTATTCCTGGCATCGCTTAACGGAATCCCCGATTCACTCAGCATCTTGGAAGTAATTCCGGTGATTTGCGTAATTTTGCTTGGGACGAAAGAGTGTTTGTTCAATTGAACAAGCGTGCTTAAAGTTACGGGCTCGTCATTGTCCTTTTCCAAACAAACTGCCCCAATTTCAATAATATCGTCCCTCCACGGACTTAGTCCTGTAGTCTCAAAATCAAAAAAGACCAAAGCATCATAGTTGGCAAACAAGCTTTTTAGGTTTTCTTGATAATTTTCCATAAAATCCTCCTTTTGTTGGTTAGATAGCTGATAAAATCAAAAATAAGGCCGATTTTGGGCCGAAATCGGAAGTTTTTAGTCAAATTCGATAAATTACCCGTTCCGGGTGGTAGATGTTGTTTTGGAATAGGTCATCAACGTGATTTTGTCCGTCCCGATTTCCTGCCTGAAGTAATTGATGACATTATAAGGGTATTCGGTAAAATGCTCAATCGAGGAACATACAATAATCGTGGTTGCCTTTAACGCTTTGGCAATCGGAACCGAAAAGCGAGCGTTTTGGGCGGTGGTTAAAGACTGATCTTCTTTAATCAAAATTTCGGGATTAATTTTCTTGGCCACCAAATACTCTTCCATCCTTTGAGCTTCGGATACATTGGCGACTGGGTTTGCCACCCCGCCGGAAAGAATAATCTTATCCGGGTTTAAATCATTAATTAGTTCCAGGGTTAAATTTAACCTTTCTTCCATTTTTTGGGAAATGGTACCGTCATCATTGATACGGTTACCTAAAATAATAGCAACTTTCATACTTACTCCTTTATCCATTCGGTCGGCATTTTTACTAAAAAAGTGAATAATTCGCTTGGCAATTTATACCATCTTTTTTGATTTGTGTCAATTTTAAGACTGCTGAGCCGCTTAAAAAACGACTGGAAAAGATTATTTCAAGTATCAAAAAGGTTTTTCTCAAAGTGCAATTTCCTGTAAATTATACCACGTTTCGACTTTTTTTGCTTTCATTTTATTTAAAATTTCTTTTGGAAATTTAAAAAAGAGACCCCATATTCATGAAGTCTCGTTATTAAACATTAATGTCTTAATATTATGACGGTTTTATCAAAGCAATTTTTCCCATCCCTTTTATTTCTATTTTCTCGCAATTAGTGGTAATAATAAAGCTTTCGCCCCTTTTCACTTGGTTATCCAAGACATTTATTTGTCCATCGATAACCGTCACGATATGCATTTTTGCTTTCTTGTTTTGCATCGTTTTTTCATGTTTCACATTAATCAATTCTACCGTAAAATATGGATTATGATCCAAGACGATATCTTCCTCAAAACCCAAATAATCGGTATCGTCTTCTTTTATTTTTTTATCGAATCTGATGACATCAAGTGCTTTTTCAATGTGAAGTTCTCTTTTTTGAAAGTTATTGTCCAAACGATTATAATCAAAAATGCGATAGGTCGTATCCGATGATTGTTGAATTTCTAAAATGACGATTCCCTTGCCCAGGGAATGAACAACTCCGGGACTGATAAAGCGATACATGCCTTTTTTAACCGGATAGTAGTTTAATAGTTCGGTAATTGTATTGTTTTTGATCGCTTCAAAAAACTCTTGCTTAGTTTTCGCTTTGTGTCCCAAAACTATTTTACTGTATGGTTCGGCTTCCAAAACCAGCCACCCTTCCGCTTTTCCTTGATCGGTTGAGTTTTTTACGTCTTCATCCGAGGGGTGAACTTGAATGCTTAAATCATCGCTGGTAGCGATAAATTTAACCAACAAAGGAAAGGTAGGGTTTTGAATTCCAAATAAAGAGCGCTTTGTTTGATAAACTTCATTTAATGTTTTTCCTTGCCATGGTCCGTTTTTGATGATAGCGGAGCCCTCAGGATGTCCCGAGGCACTCCACAATTCACCAATGAGGCTCGAACTGGTTGTTAGTCCCAATCTATCTTTAAAGTAGGTGCTTCCCCAAATTTTCTCTTTGAGCACGCCACTTAAAAATAACACTTTTTCGTCCATTCTTTAGGCCTCTGTTTTAAAGGAGAAAAACATTAGTAAAATTTCTTTACAAGACTGATGTTATCAAACTTTAAGATTCCTTGGGCATCCGGATTGACATTGAGTTGAAGCGACACTTCTACCGTATCGTCTTTGAGAGCGGAAACAGGTATATATATATAGGTTCCTTCAACCAAATCATTGATGCTTCCGATAACCATCGAGGAAATCTCCGAAAATTGCGAGCCGCGATATTCGAAAGCTTGGAATTTGTTAACGTTCACCAGGTTATCGGCTTGTACCCAAATGGCAATGTATTTTGCGCCAAGCGGAATATCTTCTTTTTTGATTTTAAAGCGAATGCCGCTTACGCTTCCGTTTTGGAAAGAAAATTCTTGTTGAACGTATTTATTGTCATCTTCGACAACCAATTGTCCGTTTATTTTTACGAAAGAACCAGTACCGATTCTAAAGCCAACAACAGGGTCGTCTGTGGCAGCTTGGAAAGCTTCGTCGTTTTCAAAGCCTTCAAAATCTTCAATCATTTTGTATCCAAAAGAAGTTACCAATTCTTTTGAGAAGAGAATATCGTCAAAGTAAAGTTGGCCGCTGGCGCTTCCGCCGATATTGATGACAAGCGATAATTGAACGGTATCAGATTTGAGGGCGGTTACCGGAATATGAACGTAGGTGCCTTCGACTAAATTACTGACACTGCCGATTAGGCTGCTGGAAATTTCGGTGTGATTTCCGTCACTATTGTAAACAAAGGCTTGGAACTTATTGATATATTCGGTAGTGGTTGCACGAACATAGAATACAAGATATTGAATGTTGGCAGGGACTGCGGCTGGGGACATTTTGATTCTGATTCCACAAGTGCTTCCGCCGACATATTGAATATTTTGTTCGATCAACTTGTTTCCGTCAACGCTAAGAAGTGTTCCATTTCCTTTAACAAAGTTTCCAGAACCGATTCTTAATCCTACAACTATGTCATCGGTTGCAGCTTGGAAAGCATCGTTATCTGCAAACCCTTCAAAATCTTCGAGGATTACGGTTTCCGGCAATTCTTCATCGCTGCTACCAAGCACACCCTCAGTAGAAATTAGTTTAAATTGTTTGAAGGTAATTTGTTGAGGAGCCGTTGCATTGACCAAACTTTCTTCCCAACCAAAGTCAATTTCGAAGGTACAGCCATTTACGTTGGTATTTTCGATTGTAAAGATATATTCATAAACATGGCCCCCGCCGACAAGGCCGACTCGGTGTTTGTTATAATCGCTTTCACTATCAAAACCGGTAATCTTTTGGCCTTCGCCATCCACAAAGTAGATTAGGATATCGCGTGGAAGTTCCACATCCGCTTCGATAATCAACTTGAAGGTTTCGCCCGCTACCAAGTTAATGTTTCCATCGCATTTGATATGAACAGCCGATGCCCACCAATTGGATGATGGCGAATAGTTAATAACCGCTTGACCGTTTGGATAAGAAATTGTGCTCTCCGATCCGCCCGCTGATAACCAGGAAATCTTTTGGATGATATCAATATAGGCACCGTCATAGAAATCCGGAGCGGTTTCTTCCACGGTAAAGAGAACGGTTTTGGTTGTTTCGTTTCCGGCTTTATCGCTTACAGCATAAGTTACATTGAATTCGCCTACATTTACAACTTTTCCGGTTGCATCCAAGAATTGTTCCAAACCACTGATGTTTTCCAGCTTTAAGTCAATGACGCCGTCGTAGTTGTCATAGGCTTTTACTCCTAATAATGGATTGTAAGTATCGCCGACAAATAGTTTTTGATTTATTGCCCCCACCAGTTTTGGCGCAGATTCGTCGGAAACGGTAATAACAAGCGTTAGTACATTGGAATCGTTGCCCGAAGAATCTTTGGTACTAATCTTGACTGTATATTCTCCCGGTTGTGGATTTTGATAATTCAATCCGCCAAAGTCAATCATGCTTGGCGTAAACGGAATAACCCCATCCACATCGTCGGTTACAGTAATATACCCCGCAAGCAAAGTAATGAATTCGGTTAAATCGTAACCTTCTTTAACCGGCATCATCGCCTCAATCATGGCAAGCGCTTCTGGAGAAATAGTGATGACCGGTCCAGTAGTATCGACTTGTTCAATGACGTTGATGGTAATGGTTTCGGTGGTTGTGGCACCGTGGCTATCGGTTACCGTAAAGGTGACTGGGTATTGACCAGGAACATTCATGTCTAGGTCGCCGATATTAATCATTTCGTCAGTTATTTCGAATGCCCCGTCTTCTAAGTCGGTAGCCGTGAAGTAAGTTTTAAAGTCAGGTATTGGCGAACCCTTAATTAGCGTTGTTGGCTTGCCGCTAACCAAAGTGATGACAGGTGCTTCGTTGTAGTTGGTTAATTTATAGAATTGAGCATTGTCAATCATGATTGTGTTGTCACTTTCGTTGGCATTGTAATCTATAGCACCCAAATGGATTTCAAATTTCACGTTTTTGCTTCCTACCGAAGATTGGCTGGCGTGGACATAGAAGATGTAGTAAATCGTCGTCCATTCGGTTCTGACCCAATATTTTGGTTCGCGGAAACCGAAGTCTTCAATCCAAGGCGATGCCCAAAGTTCCAATCCGGCGCGAATGGCAAGCCGACGTTCTTTGGTACCCTTGACATCCATTTTGAAGAGATACCAATGACCACCTTCCAGCTTGTCGGTGCTCAAACCGCTGATATATGGACTGTTGGCTGAACCCCAGTTACCGGCTTGTACAATTTCTGCCACCAATGCTCCATCGACAAACGACATATTGATGATACCGTCGCCACCGGTCGATTGAATGAATTGGGTATTGGTTTCGCCATCAAAATAAGGGTCCTTGATAATTTCGGTTTCGTAACTCCTTGCAACAATTAAGGTTCTTTCCAGTTTTCCGTTATTGCCGAAAGAATCGGTAGCGGTAACATTAACGGTATAAGTATCAGGAATGTCCAAATCAATTTCGCCAAAATCAACCGTTAATTTTGATGTAAGATTACCGTCAAGGTTGTCCATAGCGGTGACGCCGCGCAACAATTCCTCAAGCACCACTTCCAGCGGAGCTCCTACCGGAACACAAACCTCTTTGTTTTCTTCAATCTCAACCACAGGTGCTTCTTCATCCGCAAACCCCGCAAAATACATCTTTACGGTTTCAAACGTTACGGTTGCATCTCCTGGTTCAAAAGTAAAGGTTAATTCCGCTTCTTCCAAAGGTTCGGTGATTCTGAAGTATTTGACGTATTCTTGCATTTCGGTAGTGATTTCAATTTCATCAGGTGAAGTTGTAGCCCCGGTTAAGCTTAATGCAACCTTTTTGTTGACGGTAGCCCCGGCTTTAAAGACAACTTTGACAAACGAGAAGTAATGTGGTTGGTTGACTTGACCGCCGTATAATTCCGGTATTCGGGACACGGTTGCGGTTTCGCCCACTTGAACCACTTTGCCATCAAAGACGCCTTCGATTTCATCAACCGGGATAAAGCTGAATTCGCCTAAGCTCACGGTAATGGTTCTGGTCTTTTCTGCAACATTACCCGCTTCATCGCTCACTTGGTAAGCAATCTGGTATTCCCCTTCTTCCCAAAGATTGACTTCGCCGGTGTAGGTGATGTTAGCGGTGACATCGCCGTCGATATTATCTTCAGCGCTGACGTTTATCATTGGGGTAAAGTTAGGGTCACCGATAAATACCTCTGCATCATTTACTCCAAAGAGCACCGGAGGAACGGTATCGGTATAAACAACCGTGACTTTCCGTTTGACGGTTATGGTATTACCATAAGAGTCGGTAACCGAATAAGTCACAATGTATTCCCCAACGACATTGACATTTACTTTTGATGCGTCAACGGTTACAGCCGAAACGTCGATGTCGCCGTCTTCTTTGTCTTTTACTGACACCCCATCAAGAGGAAGGAAAGGCGTGCCTTTTTCAATAACAATATCCTCGACGCCGTAAAAGCGCGGTTTGCTATCTAATGTCAAATCACATGAGGTCAAAATTACAAGGATAAACATTAAAAATCCAAAAAACAACAGTTTCTTTCTCATAATTTTTCCTTTCTGTTTAATTTTTTTTTCCTAGTTTTTTAAAGTTGTATTAATTGGTTTATAAACCAGTAATACCTGAACGATCGGCGCTTTCGATAAACCACTTCTGACAAATGAAATACATAATCAAAAGCGGAAAAATCGAAAGCAATGTTCCTGCAAACAACACCCCTTGATTGAAGACATCGCTCGCCCCCGCAAGCCCCAAGTTCTCAGTTCGATACAAGGTTTCATAAAGTGTTTTAAAGTCAATGAGGGCCATCGGAAGGGTGGTGTATTTTGTTTGCAAATACATTTTGGTTAAAGTTGTTTCATTCCAATACCAGACAAAGGAATAAAGAAAGCTGATTAAGAACGCTGGTATCGACATCGGAACCGCTATTTTGATATAAACCTGAATCGAGGTTGCACCATCTATTTCGGCGGATTCCGTAAGTTCATGGGGAATTGCTTTGAAAAACTGATAAAAGAGAAGGATAAAGATAACTTGTCGCAACCCAAATCCCGTTAGGGCTGGGTAAATTAAAGACCATAAGGAATCGAGGATTCCCAGTTTTTGATAGGTCAAATAGGTTGGGATACTGATTAAAACCGACGGTACCAAAAAAACTACCAGCAGTAGCGCCATCCACACGCTTTTGCCGGGGATTTGGTGACGGGCAAACCCGTAGCCGATGAAAGCGGAACTGACAACCGCTATCAAACTAGGAATCGTTGCCACCAAAAAGGTATCCCAAAGACTTGGCCAAAACTTAAGCGTGGCAATGGCTTTTTGAAAATTGGTTACGGTTAATTTGGTAGGAATCCACAAAACCGTCGAATCAATCAAATCTTCCAAGCCCATCAAACTTTTAACTAACATTTGCAGTAGAGGATATAAGAAGATGAAACTTATGCCAATCAATAAGCAGTAGGTAAAAACCATATTGACAATACCGCTTCGGTGATAATTGCCAAAAAGCATTACTTTAAGTTGTTTTTTGTTAATCTTTTTCATATCTTTCTCCTACCGATACTTCCTAGAGGAAAGTCGAATAATTAAGGTATAAAACCCGATGACACCGACTTCGATAAAGAAGAGTATCCATGCCAGAGCCGAAGCATACGGACGGCCGTATAACGCAGGGGTTGCAACGCACTGATTGATTAAGGCAATCAATTGATTGTTGGAAAGATTGGCATAAAGGACCGTAGTGTAAATAATATTGATTATCATGATGGGGAAGACAGAAGGAAGGGTTACCTTCCAAAAAGTATCCCACCTCGAAGCGCCGTCAATTGAAGCAGCTTCGAGAATCGATTTATCGTTTTTTTGTAAAGCAATTAAGAAAATTAAGGTCTGAACACCGCTGAGCCAAAGAATGAGAATGATCTTGCCGAAAGCACCCAGGATTATCGCTGAAATGAATCTTGGGAAAAAGTAAGTAATCGTTTCGCTAATTTTACCGTAAGCGATACTCGGCATGGTTAATAGACCATAATCATTAAAGTAACCCAATAAGCTTCCGCTTAAAAGGATGACCGGAATAAAGAAGATTATTTTGAAAATACCGATGCCCTTTATTTTACGGTTTAACAATAGAGCCAAAATTAAGGCAAAGATTACCACAAGCGGTACCACTAAGGCAATATCCGCCAAGGTGGAAAGGATGGTTTCCACATGAACGGGGTTGTTTTTAAAGATGGCAATATATTGTTTTAAACCAAACCCTTCGGTAACCATTCGTACTTCCGAAGTCTCTGGGTAAAAAACCGATCTGTGAGAATCTGCCATACTGAGCCTAAAGGATTGCGCAACTTGATAAACCCCAAAAACGGCGAGTCCGACAATCCAAGGCAAAATGTAAAGATAGCCTTGCACCATTTTTTTCTTTTTATTGGGCAATTTTTGGTATCGTTGAATTAATAGGGATAGCATTTTTTTGAACCATTTAATTGGTGGTAAAATGATTTTTTTAGTGAATTCTTTAATTTTTTGCCAAACTTTCTTCATTAAGAATCACCTTCTATCACCAAATAATTAAACGGCGCAACCGTTTTGCCACCCACACTGAAAGGTTCATTGGTATAATTGACCACGATTTTGACAAGATTGTCATAGGTGACAACGGCTATACCCGGTTGAAGGTACTCGTGATTCATAAGGGTTGAACCCCTCACGTGTTTTAAGGCTTCATTGATATGTGTATACAAATTCCCGATAATGTCGCGCCAAACAGCATATTCGCTGGTGTAAATATGTTCTGAATTGGTGTAGCGCAAGTAATAGCTTGGATTTTGCGAAAGAATAAAGGAAGGGTACAGATTGTACTCGACTAAACGCAAAGCAAAAATCTGCGAATCGCTGATGAAATTACTATATGGCGCAAATAAATTCACACCACCTCCTAAAACCAAAGATATAAGCGGAATCGAATCCGTTACAAAGGCATAACGACTCGATTCATAAGGTGTTGAATAAAAACTATTTATATAAGGGTACAAATAACTGTTGGGATTATTCATTCCCAGTTTGAATGTCGAAAGTTGTTTTATCTCTTCTTCGACGATTTTTAGCATTTGTTCTCGGTATACTTCTTTTCCTTTATATAAATAAGAGTAACCTGCTTCTCCCACATAAGTTAAATTTAAATTATTGATTCCTAAGTTTCGGTAGTCATCTTTATATTTGAGGATATTATCCGCCAACACCCCAGGGTTTAAGTGATAACCAGTTGTTTTTAAGGATGAATTAAATTGATAAACAAACGGTTGGAGATTGGTTCTTTTGATAATCGGACTGCTTAGAGGGCTTTTACTGGTGGCAAGAGGGTTTTGATAGGAATAAATTTCAATCCCTTTTTCCTCCAAGAAAACCATCAACTTGCTAAATTCTTTTTTGCCTCCCAGTTTTCGGGAAACTTTCGGTTTAAGCGGCAAATTGTCGTAGTAACCATTTTTGTTCCAACCGATATAGGTGATTTCCATATTTTTAACCTGTTGGCTGATTAAATCTGTAACAATATCTTTTAAATTACGGTAACTCGTCATCGCAATATACTTTTTGCCGAAGAGACCTGGTTTATAGTCTTGTGCAATAAAGTCGGTTTTTAACGGAATATCGCCTGGGGTTTGCTTTTTTAAAGCAAAGCTATCTCGATAAGCTTTTGCCATTCCGACGTAATTGGCTTGGTCTTTTGGCAAGAAGGTATATTGCACTTCATAATCAGTTGGGTAAACCTCCGAATTGATTAAACTAATGGCGTTTTGGTCAGCTGTAGCCATGAAAACTAAAAAGCGGTCACGCGCCAAATATTTAAAGAAAGTGCGATTGAGATTTAAGTTATTGTACATGTAAGGATAAGCGTGAAGTTCGCTGGAGCCGCTTCCCTTGGTAATTTGGGCGAGGATTGCGGCTTGGTTATAACCATGGTTGATTCCGTATATCGGCATCGTCACCAAATGTTGATTGGATAAATGCGCGGATAATTGCGACCGTTCTTGAATGCCGTAGTCGCTTCCGTATATCCGTTTAATGTAAGCCGTTTGGTATTCTTCATCGGTATAGCGGATTAAGGCACCGCTTCCGTCTGGTATCATGGCATATGCGTTGATTTGATGATTGTCGGCACCCAGATACGGAAAAAAGGCAATGCTTTTTAGTTTATACTTTTTTTCGTAATTTGCGATTTGAATCGGTACTTCTTTTAAAGAATCTTTTAAAAAAGTAGTAACCAAATTGCGACCATCGAGGGCGATTTTTACCTGAAAACTGATGCCGATTTTATTAAAGTTCAGTCCGATTAAACATCCGTCGGAATTCGTTTCGATTTCCACAGTTCGCTCCGAGACTTCCGAACTGTAACGCCCAATTTCAATCAATTCGGAACTGGTGGTTTCGAAACATTCAATGTGAATTCCTGAAGCAATTTGGTTCTTGACCCCAGCGCTATAGGAAGCACTTTCATACTCCGGATAACTGGAATACCAATGATACTGCGCTTTTTTATCATAGACGGCAATCCCCAAACTAATTGGATGCAGAAACAAAATCAAATCATCGTTTTCCGCCACCTTCTGATACGTTTTGTTTTGATAGGTTTTGCTTAAAGGTAAATCCGGATCAAGAGAAGGATTTACCGGGGTTTTATCCTCTGGTTGAGTAAAGAAGTTTGTGGTTGGGTCAATAGTTGTTTCCTCGATTATTAGAGGATTATGTACTGTTTTGGAATTGCTTATCAAACTCGGAACCATGACCAGCAAAATAGTAATTATTAAAACAAGGATAACAGAACGCCTAGTCACGGAAAATCACCTCTTTTACGATGTCGGAAACAAAACTTACGACTTGGGCGATAATCATATAGACTAAAATACAGGCAATGATTAACACCACCATCAACAAGAAAGTAACAAGGAAATTAAAGATATTGCGTTTGACGGAGTAGTTGTGAAGTTCCTTATTGGCAATAAACAATAGTACCGCACTCCAGGCAAACATAATGGTTAAGCCAAAGTAATAGATGAAACTTTCGTTGTATGTGAGAAAATTGGAGATGATGATTAAGAAAGGATAGATGATAATAATCGGTGTTAGTGAAGCCATGGTGGTTAGGAAAATACTTCTGAAGGTTCCTTCACCTTCAAGGAGCGAGGAAGTCAGATAGTTTGCTACCACAAAAGCCACCAAAGGAATGACAATTTTGAAAGCTTCCTTTAACAGAATGGTTCGTTCAATGATGACGTCATTGAATAAGAAACCCCTTCCTACCAAACCCCATAAATATAAAGCAAAAATCAAGACTAAATAAACTACTCCGTTAAGGATATTTATTCTTTTATTGGTTTTGATTAAATAACCGGTATCAAGCGGTTTTTTGATAAACCGGAACATTAGGCTAAATTGATGAACCCATGGCACTTGCTTTATTTTGGAAACGGTGTTTCCGACAAAAGCAAAGGCTTGGGTTTTTTTGTTCAATAGTTTTACAACATACCAGGCAACAACCAAAATCACTAAACCGGTTATAATCCCCCCGGCATGCATAGTCAAAAATTCGTTTCGAATTTCCCAATAAGCGTCGGAATACTCTTCCTTGGCATTGGCAATTTCAAATTTTTCCAAAGCTTTTTGGTATTCGTGTGCTTGGTAGTGGGCCAAACCGATGCCCTTGTGGGCAAAGTCAAACATCGAATTGTAACGAAAAACTTCTTCAAACAAAGCTTTGCTTTCAATGTATTGACCGTTGTTGTAGTATCCCAAGGCATGATGAACCAAATTAACAAACTGGGTCGGCTTAAAGATTTGGATGCTGTTGTCGTTATCGTCCACCACAAAAAGCTGACCTTTGGAGTTTAGCGCAATGGCACTAGCACTATTAAACAAACCCAATCGATCGGTTCCCACCGCTTTTCCGGAAAAGATAAAGAGGAGATTGCCTTCTTTATCATACTCATAAATAAAGCCATTCTTCGTAACCCCAAATACATTTCCGACACTGCCTGGGATGGCGCTTACGAAATCGCTCGTCGCATACATTTCCACCGGAAAGTAGTTAATGCCGCCGATATTAACCTTTTTCAAGGTATCGCCCAAATTGTTTTTTACAATCGTTTGGGTGACAGTAAAGATATATCCCGAATCGTCGATTACCACGTTAAACGGAGGCGGAGGAAGCGTTTTGCTGATAATCGCTTCTTCGTTATCTCCATATAAGAATTTGATTATTTTGGTTTTTAGGGAAGTCGATACTTGGTTCGGTGCAAAGAAACTCATGAAACGGTTGGTATCATTTATCATGAGAATTCCGTAAAAGGAACCTTCCACCACGACATACATCGTTTTATTCATGTCGACCGCTATCTTCTCCGGCCTAAAGTAGAAGTTTTCGACCTTTAACAAAGGACTGTCGGGACAAGCACGTTCTTCTTTGAAAGTAACGGAATTATCAGTTTTATTGTATTGATATATATATATCCGACCGCTTTGGTTGTCTTCCAAAGCTCCATAATCTGCTACATATACCAAATCATCCCGGACATACACTCCCCTTGGGGAGATGAGTTTACCGTCAGAAGCGCCAAAACTATTCACGTATTCATACCGGTCATTTAAAATTACAATCCGTTTATTCTTGGTATCCGCAATATACAAGTAATCATCTTGGTCAATGAACAAATCTTTCGGGTTGCTCAAAGAATCAACCGCCCCTAGGGTATTGGGGAATTTCTTCAATTTCAAAATCGCTTCATAAGCATCGGGTGCGGGAACCAGTTCCCCGTAACGATTTAAAGTTTGGGTCACATAAGGGCTGGCAGCTTGGGTTTGGACTTCGCTAAAACATACAATTGATAAGGTCAGTAAAGCCAATATCAATAACCGCTTAAACACTGCTTTTTTATTCATCCTTTTAACCCCGAATGTGCCATGGTGCTCATGACATTGCTTTGCAAAATGATAAACACGATAATGTTTGGTAAAAAGATGATTAAGGAAGCTGCCGCGGCCATCCCTTGGGACGCAATCGAACTAAGTCCCATGGTTAGAGTGCCAAAGTAATAAGGAAGCGTTTTGAGGTTTTCATTGACCAAATAGAGTTGCGAAGATTCCACATTATTCCACGATGCTTGGAAAGCGAGAATTGCCACGGTTGCCAGAGCGGGTTTTACCAAAGGCATAACGATATGCCAATAAAACTGCAATTTGTTGGCACCATCCATCGCCGCTGCATCAATCAAGTCCCTAGGGATTTGATCCATAAATTGTTTTAACAAAAAGATTCCTACCGGCATCGCCAGAAGCGGTATGATATGTGCCATAAAGGTATTGGTGATGCCTAAAAACGTTAATACCATGTATCTTGGTACCGCCACCGCTATCGGAACAAACATGATGGCAATTTGCGTAGCGGTAAAAAGCACTTTTTTGCCTTTAAATTTCAGGAAACTGAACGCATAAGCACCAAGACTGGAGATTGCCAAAGACAAAATAATTACTATAATACAAGCGATGATACTGTTGAATAAGTATCGGGAAAACGGTACCTCGGTTTGCGTAGCTGCTTCAAAGAGGTTTTTGAAATTATCAAAAGTAATGCGCGAGGCAAAGATCTTGGGCGGATACGCATATAGTTCTTCTAAAGGTTTAAATGCATGAGAGATAATAAACAGAATAGGTACCAACATCACAAGTACAATCGGCAACAGTATCAGAATGAATTTAATTTGCGACCGGTGAAAGCGTGACGGATTAATCATCGTCCCTAAGAACGAAGCTCTTTTTCTTTTCTTAAAAAGTTTTTTCTTCATTTAATCACGCTCCTCGCTTCCAAACACGCGATATGACAAGCGGTTAAACACCAGACAGAAGAGTAAAAGAATTATCGATAAAGCCGAGGCATAGCCCATTTCAAGTTTGGTGAAGGCATAATCGTTCATGTGATCGACAATCAGCCATCCCGCATACTGTGGCGGCGGATATGCGCCTGTGATTGCGGAGGCGATACCGGAAGCATTGAAAGTTCCGACGATTGCCATCACTGCTCCAAAGAGCATTTGTGGTTTCATCGAAGGTATCGTAATATAAATGATTTCTTGAAACCGGTTTTTCATTCCGTCGATATAAGCCGCTTCATACATTTCGCGGTTGATGTTGAGAATACCCGAAAGCATTGCCAAGAAACCGATGCCCATGCTGGACCAGAGCCCGACAAACACCATAATGACAAAAACGATATTGACGTTTTGCAAAAATTGCAAAGGTTCATTGATTAAACCCATATTTAACAATAGATAATTCAAATATCCGCGGTTATCCCCGCTAAAGAGGACTCGCCACCCTACCGCCATTAAAGCCCCGCTGGTTAAGGCCGGTGAGTAGATGATTATCGCCAAAACCGTTCTTAAGCGTTTGGTGAGCTGAGCCAAACACCAAGCAAGGAAAAACGATAAAATATAACCACCCGGTCCGACAAGCAAGGCATATTTGATGGTAATCGGCAAAGCATATTGCATAAATTCGCTGTCTTGAGTGAACAAGTTAACGTAATTTCGAAAGCCGATAAATTGCGGAAAATTGATGGTATCAAAATACGTTAACGATAAAAGCATCGATATCGCGATTAGAATGACCACGAATGTCAAAAACATTAAAGCATATGGGAGGATAAAGAGATAAGAGGTGTTGAGCTTGCTTTTATTCTTCTTCATGTCCATACCCCTTTATCCATTGGTTTAGGTTGTCAAGTTTAGGTATAATATAAGGTTTAACAGGTTTTCCGTCTTTCAGGTAACCGAACTCTTCAAATTTTCTTTTGAGTTCACGGTTGATTTTAGGAATCGATTGATTGATGGCAACCCGCGTATTCATTTTGTCGATAACGACTTTGTTCCAGATATTGCTGATTTCCCTTTCAACAACGTAACTGCCCGGAATAATGGCGGGAATTCTGCTCCACTTGGCCTGGGATAGAACTTGCACCTTTATTTCTTCGTCCCAAGGCGAATCTGTCAAACTTTGCATATTGGCAGGAACAAACAAATACTTTTCGCCAAGAATCATCTTTACTTGATTTAAATACAGCGATTGAACTTCGGTGGAATGAAACCACTTCAAAAATTTCCAAGCTTGTTCTTTTTTATCGCTGTCTTTAAACATGATGCTGCACTTACCGTAGGTTGTGGTCCATCTGGCTACTTTCTGCAACTTTTCCGAATACATTCCCGGTATTGGCAAAACGCCCCATTGGCCGGTTAGCTCAGGGCAAGCATATTTAAGTTGCAAATAAAAGTCAATGGAAGCAAGTCCTGCCGGCAAGGTGCCTGAACGAAAGTGTTCAAAGAAGTTTGCGACTTGTTGAGGTAAATTATAAATGGTAAACAGACTGGTCATGAATTCGATGGCTTGGATTACTTCCAAGGAATCCAAGTTGCTGAGGTAACCGGTATCGTCGTACATTTCCGCTCCCATCAAATAAAAGAATGGCGATGTTTGACCATACCCTTTATAAGCACTTTCGTGTCCTAACGGATGGTAAAAGTTCATGGAATAACTTTGCAAGGTTGGCAAAATCTTAATAACATCCTCCCATGTATCCGGAAGGTTCAAACCTAGAAAGCTGAAGATATCTTTACGATAAAATAACAGTTGCATTCCTTGGGTTTCCGGGATACCATATACACCGGTATTATAGATCAAAGGAGTGAAGTTGCTGGCGACGATTTGCGAGGTAAGCTGGTCAAATTCCGGATACTGACTCAAATCCTCAAGCATCCCCCGGAGCGCAAACGTATAAGGTTCCCATGAATCAATCCCTAAAACCAAATCAGGATTAGTTTTGGTGGCATTGTTTAAGACTAATTTTTGACTGCTTGGCAGAATGTGAAGTTTGACTTTAATATTGGAATTGGGAGTAAACTCCGAATCGATGATATCTTGCAAGATATTGGTATATAAAGCGGATTGGGCAACCCAGATTTCCAAGGTTTCGTCATCCGGTTTGGAAACTATTTTCGTACGTTGGTCAAAGAACGAATAAATAAAGCTTTTCAAGCCAAACCAAAGCCGGGCAAAAAAGTTTCCGTTTGGTTTAGGCAGTTTATAACCTTCTCCGTGAAAGACCATAAAGTCGATGTCGAGCGGTTGGAGCGAAAGGGTGCCGATGGCGGTACCGATTAGTTGATAAGCCGATCCGCTTCCGTCGCATAGTTCGCCCAAGCGGTTTTGCACTTTGTTTGGATGTTTCGCCAAACGTTCAAGTTGTTTTGCGGCAATTTTTAGGGTCGATACCTCCGATGCCTGTTTGCTTTGAGGATCCAAATCGTTTATTCTTTGATAACACTCATTCACGATTGCGGATAAATTAAGCAAATCTACTTTTAAAGTTGGAAGGTACTTTTCGATATTCCAATCGATTTGGGTGTTTTGGGAATGCCCGGTAATGCTTTTAATGGTTAAACCCAATTGATTGATTTCATCCATGCAATAATAAAGCTTGTCAATAATGTCGGTTACATGGTAAGTAACGGTTTCTAAAGCAAGGGAATGGTTTCCTTTTTCCAAATAGATTAGGAATGGTTCGGCGTCGCCCAAAGTATGGTTTACCCACTTTTTGGTGGAAGGGAAAAGGTATCCTTGCAATTCTTTAAACGGTATGGAACCGTCTATATATATATTTCTTGCGACCGAAAGGTCCGCCAAGGTATTTTGCTTGATTTTAAGCGATAATTGATAAAAGCCGCTCTCTTCAACGGGAAATTGATAAGAAACAACCGTTCCGCCCCGGGATGTGGAATTACCGTCTAAAATATTCAATATTTTTGTTTTATAGGCGCTTGGACTAGTGGCTACGCCCTTAAAATAGGAGGATTTAACTTCAATATTGTTTTTAGCTGTGTACTTCTCTGCTTCTATTTGCACGCTTTGTTCTTTACCAATTATCGCTTGAGGGTAACTAACTAAATAATCTTGATATGACGGTATAGATTCTTGACTAGTTAAATAAACACCGCCAATGCGCAAATCATCATTGAGACTTACGATTTTGATTTCATTAATTCCTTCTTTGAGAAGGATGTAGTAAGGATCTTTGTGGCCGCTCACTTCATCTTTAAGAAAAGCTTTCTGCCAATTATTAACGGCTTCCGACAGCGGCAACAATTCATCGCCATATTGGTTATAGCGTTTTGTCTCATCTCTTTCGACTTGCTTCCAATATACTTCCAAATTGATATTGGTCAATTCATTGAAAAGCACTTCGTTATTAACTAAAAGTGATATTTTCGGACCTTTCGAAAAGTCCGTTTGATAACAATAATTAAGGGCAAGGTTATACAAACCTTCCTGATTGATATCAACATTAAAAATTAAGGTATCGTTTTTCTTTAGTTCAAATACTTCGTTTTGATAATTTTCATCATATACAATATTTAAACTAGGATTCAACGCTTTTAATTCACTTGGAGAAACGGTGTACTCATTTTCTGTAATGACCGAAAAACTTTTTTGCCATTCGGATAAGACTCTCGTGTAAGTAGACGCACGAAAAGAGTCTACTGTCGGAAGTAGATTGTTGTTTTCAGCCGATGCAAAAACACTGTCAGGATTGAGCATGGCTAATGACATTAGAAGGATATTAATTAATAGAAACGCAAAGATTTTCTTAAACATAAGTACTCCTTCTTTCCTAGATATTAAAAGCGTTGAAAAAGATATTACCATTTTTCGAAAAATTCTTTAATTGTTTAGGAATCCAAGTGCCGCCCGTGCTTGTTCAAGGGCTTTCTTCGAATCGTTTTCCATGGCTTCCCTAACGGCCGCAAAAGTGGTTTGACCACTAAAGATTTGTTCCAAGTAATCTCCAACTGCAAAATCCGCCGCATCCCAGCCAATATATTCTTTGTTCATTTGGAAAGCACCGTTTCTCAAACCTTCCAAATATTCCGGTGTTACCAGACCCGGAGCCGTATTGCTATAAGGAATGCTTTCCCAAATCCGGTTTTTACCGGTGGAGTCAATTCCGTAATCAACAATCGGATATGGATAGTTGTTGCCTTGACGATATACAACATCACTGTATTCGCTGAATATTTCAAAACGTTTTAGAATGCCTTCTTCGCCATAGCTCATCCATTTAAGAAGTTGATAAGCAGCTTTTTTCTCTGCACATAGGCTGGAAATGCCGATAATGTCGGTGTTCCCCCCGGTTACTCCTCCCGGGCCGGGGTAGATATCCCATTCAAATTCCAAGATGTCTTTGACATCTTTGAACGACCAGGATTCTTCACGCCAAATGGAAACTTTTCCGTTAACGGTCGGACGATAATCTTCCGCACCGTAATATTCCAACTTTTCTTCGGCTGTTAAACCGATTTTGCACCAACCTTCGTTTAAAGCGGTGGTGAGTTTATTGAAAGCCGTGAGTTGCGCATCATCTAAATAGTTAAAGCTTTCGCCATCAAAACCTCTGGACGACCAGGTTGCTGCTACCGAAGAGTCTGATTTCAATTTGATAACTTTTGGCAGTTCCGAAATATATCCCCTGGTTCCGCTTTCGACGCCATAACCGCCGTTAACCCCGTACAAACCAATAATCTTTTTGGTTTCGTTGTGGGTCATTTTTGCGGTTTGTTCCATCGCTTCCCAACTCCAGTTATAACTTGGAATCGGAACATTAGCTTCTTCAAGCAATGTTTTGTTGACAATCCAAAATTGTGGATAGATATATGTTGGCACCGCATACCGTTTATTTCCAAATGTTCCCGAAGCTTGCAAAGATGGGAAAATGTATTGGGTGTCAGGGTCATTTTTATACATTTCGGAAATATCGGCGAGCCACCCATAAGGCAAATCTGATTCCAAACGTCGTACTAAGAAAACATCGGGGAATTGCGGGTTCTCGGCTGTATGGGCTTCCGCCCGGGCAATCATATTGTCTTGCCATTCCCAATCGTGACCGATGCTAATCATTTCCACGGTGATGTTTGGGTATTTTTCCATAAAAGCATCAATCATTAATGATTCCACGGTGATTTGTTCGAGTTCGGTGTGTTGCCAGGAAGCATAGGTTAGATTTATCGGTTTTTCCAACCAGTCCTCAATTCCGTTTCCGTCTTCATCCCAGAACGTTCCTTTTTTTTCTCCGCCGTTTCCGTTGCCATTACCACAACCTACGACAAAGGCCAAAAGGAACAACATACTAAAAAGCATTAAAAATCTTTTTTTCATCTTTTTCCTTCCCTTCATTTCTTATTCTTTAAATAATCTAAAATGGCACTGACTGAAGCGGTTGCCACATTGACAAAGCGATCCGCTCCGCCGTAATACATATATAAAGTGTCTCCCACAATCACATTTCCGGTTGGGAAGATACAACCGTTGTAAAAGCCCTCTGTTTCATAGGGCATCAATGGTTCCATCACAAAATTTTTGGTTCGGGCAATAATTTTACTTGGATCATTTAAGTCAAGCAACATTATTCCTACCCGGTACCAACCGTCGGTTTCGGATACCCCATGGTAAATGGTAAGCCAACCCTCCTTGGTTTCCAAAGGGGGAGTTGAACCTCCCATTTTTTTCTTTTCCCAAGGTTCCATCGGAGTTGCCAATAGTTTGGGTTTAGGCCACTCCAACAAATTATCGGAAGAATTAATCCAAATGGATGGGACATTGCAACCATATTCTTTTCCCACCCATTCCATCGGGCGTTCCAAACGATAGTATTTACCGTTTATTTTTCTTGGGAAAAGGATAACGTCGCGATTGTCGGTGTTATAATCGGTAATGCGTCCTAATTTTTTATAATGAATAAAATCTTTTGTTACTGCCAAAGCGGTATTGGTTAAGTTCCATTTTAAACCGTTTGGCAAATCCTCTTCCAGCGGAAAGTCCGGTTTAACAAACGGTTTACCTTCCCAGTACCTACCGGGCATAAAGGCGCGATAGGCATATGTGACATAGAACAAATTACCCATTTTGACCACTCTTGGGTCTTCGCAGCACCCTTCGTCGTTATTATCTTTAGTTGGTATCAGCACCGGATTTTGGGAATAGCGTTCAAAATGGAAACCATCTTTGCTGGTCGCAAGACCTATTTGAATTTTATGTCCTTCATCGTTTCCCGCTCCCCGGTACAATAGATAAAAGATGCCGTTTTCGTACCAAGCAGCGGGGTTACAAACCGATAGACTTTCCCAATCGCTTTCTTTTACCGGCTGCAAAATCGGGTTTTTTTCAAATCTTTTAAATAACATAAACTACCTTCCTTATTCGATGATAAAGGCCATATCGTATTGGAACGACGGTGTAATAAATTCTACTTTTCCGCTATTTACGGTAAGCTCGTTTTGTTCAATTATGTTACCGTTTAAAGGATCAAAATAAGTTATCGTATATATACCGTTGGTAAACGGTATTTCCATGATTAAACCATCTTTGGTTAAAATATTTTGGAAATTGCGATGAGTCCAACTGCCATCGTATAAATAGCCGTAGACTCGATTATTAAAGCGATAACCTAGGTAACGGATATTGGCTTTATTGATATTGACCCCGCTAAGTTCGGTCAATTGCGTGTAGTCGCTTCCCGAAAGATTCATTTTTGAAGCAAAGGTTGCGGCGCCTTGATATAGGTAATAGAGATTATTTGGATGCACTTGACTATCCCACCACCAGTTCATGGCTCCTCCGGCTCCGCCGCCCATTATGCCTGCCCATAGACCTTGGCGAATGGAGATGCCGTTAGGGTCGGCTCTATGGGAAGCTGCACCGTTTTGCCAATTGATGCCGAGTTCCGCCTGCAAAACCGGCTTATTGTATTGAGCAAACACATTGTTCAAAACTTGGGGTAAATTATTTAAAATCCCCTTTTCCGCATAATCATAGCTGTGCATCGTCGCAAAGTCGATTGAAGATAGATTGAATGCGGAACCGGTTGAACCCTTATAACTTGTTGTAACCATGTGTTGGTACGGATCATGGGCTTTTAGGAATTTAGCCATTTCATCGTGCCAGTTTTTTACCACCAAACTTCCGATAGCGGCACCGTCCACATAGTCCACTTCGTTGAATAGTTCCCAACAAAGAAGACTTTGCGTATAACTGTAGCGGGCAATTAAATACAATAATTGGTTTTTATAAACTCTCTTGGCCTCATCCGTGGTAAAGAATAGCAGCGGATGTTCCAAAATTCCCCCGTTAGCCACATTCCAAGGATTTCTTTCCCATTCGGGGTTGACGATGCTGGAAAATTGTCCATGGTTCAATAACACCAGCATAATTTTGATGGCAAAGTTTTCCGCTAGTTCCACCACACGGTCAAGCCGTGCCATATGCGAATAACGGCTGGAAAAATTATCGTATCCGCCCCAATGCAAAGCAAAACCCCAAGTGGCCAGCCAAATCCTGGCGATATTCATGCCGACATTTGCCATGTTGGCAAACCACACATCATAGTCAACGCTTCTTCTGGTTGACGAAGTGTACCAAGCAAGGTTTTGACCCACCGGAACAAACGAGTCGCCGTTTTCATAGACAAAGGTCCGTTTATTGGACTCATCGACTTTGATAACTCCTTGATAAGTATCTTCACTCGGACTAACATTAAAGTTTCCGCTTAAGGTTTCGGTCTGAGTATTGTTTTGGAAAATTTTAAGTTTATATGTCCAACTACCAGCTTCGGTAGGAAGAAGGCGGAAACGGTAATGCGGACTGCCAACCGGAAAAACTACTTCTCTGCCTTGCGGTTCCTCCGGATTGGTTGATGCCACCCCGGATATTCCATAGGGCGGAGTTTGGTCCGCTTCATTTAAGTATATGCTTGTATGTTGATACCAAAAGCCGGGAATGTTAATTACGCTTCCCGAAGGGGAAGTGAATTCGCCCATTACTTTGAAATAGTCGTAATCATAGGGATTGCCGTCTTGGGCAATCGTTTCTTCTTTTTCGTATAAAGCAATCTCTAACTTTTGAAATTGAGTGGGATTTTGGGTTACGACAAGGGGGTCTTTAAAGATATCGGACTTTACCGGGTTTGTGCCATTACACCCGACAAGTACCGCGCTGCCAAATAAAACCAACATAAGCAGTATAAACCTACCCTTTTTCATCACCGGCCAAGCCCACCATCTCTCCCCACTGATTCGTGATTGTTTTTAATATACGTGATGACTTCATCGACCGTGGTGAAGGCGATGGCAACATACGTATCGGCAGCTCCGTAATAGATGCAAATTCGACCCGTTTCTGCATCCACCAAAGCAGCACAAGGGAATACAACATTAGGCACAAATCCGGTTTCCTCGTAAGAGAGTTCCGGAGTTAAAAGATAGTTTTTACAACGGTATTTGACAATCGACGGTTCATTAAGGTCCAAAATCGCTCCGCCGATACTGTAAACATAACCGTTGCAGGTATTGACGACACCGTGGTAAAAGGTGAGCCAACCTTCGCTTGTTTCAATTGGAGCTGGTCCGCCCCCAATCTTCAGGCTTTGCCACCATCCGCTGCCCCCTCGTTCCATCACATGACGGTGACGTCCCCAATAAACGAGATCGGGACTTTCGCTGATGAAGATATCGCCAAACGGAGTATGTCCATTATCCGAAGCTCGGCTTAAGATTTTAAATTTATTGTTAATTTTGCGTGGGAATAAAACACCGTTACGGTTATAAGGAATAAAAGGATTTTCCAAACGAGTAAAAGTTTTGAAATCGGTCGTTTTGGCAAGGCCAATGGAAGGACCGTAAAAGTCGGTACACCAAATGATATAGAAGACGCCGTCTACTTTTACCAAACGGGGATCATAGGCATAGTACGGACGATAATCTTTTCCTTCCTCGTCCACAAACTTAATTTCTTCTTCATCAATAACCCAATTAATGCCGTCTTTGCTTCTTCCTAAGCGTAGGTGCGGCAAAGTCGCAACGGTTTCCGCCCGGAATACGCCAATATATTCGCGGTTATGGTAAACGACTGCGCTGTTGAAAACGCGAGCGATTCCTTCGATGGGATTGCGTTTAATGATTGGATTACCGCTATAACGCCATATCGGCCCCTTAAAACCTTGGGGTTTATCTTCCCACGGCAGATTTGGGATGTTTTGGGCAATTACATGATACTTAGACATAAACTCCTCCTTATGGATTTAATTTAGTTTTTTAATGGAATCGCGTTCAATGATAAAACTCTTTATCAAGATGCGATCATAAACTTTTGATGGGTTGCTGATTTTTTTCATTATGACTTTGCATGCCACATTGATTTCTTCATCCACATTGTTATCCACCGTCGTTAAAGCAGGGGTAGAAAGGGTTGAATAAATCGTGTTATCGAATGTGACAATCGAAACATCTTCAGGAACTCTGATTCCTTGTTCATTTAATGCTTGGACTAAGCGAAAGGCCACTTCGTCGTTGTTGCAAACATAGGCGGTCGGAAGTTTTTCCGGCAAAACCAAATCAATCAAATGTCCGTCATCGTTACGGTCGCTGATTAAATAATCGTAATTTACCGTTAACCGATGTTCAAGCAGTGACCGATAAAACCCCAGGAAGCGGTCTTGAATGGAACTGGTGGTCATGATATTGCCCACAAAACCAATTTCTTTATGACCGTTGGCAACCAACAGGTTCGTCACCGCATACCCCGAATAAAAGTTATCGATGACGATGCTGGGAATATTGCCTTCGTTGACATAAAAGTCAAAGAAAATAACCGGAATATCGAAATCATGAAACAAACGCAAATATTCATTTTTTAATTGGCCAATAATGATTAAACCGTCAATTTTACGGTCGGTGTACATCATCGGCAGAACCAGTTCATTTTCCATCTTATCTGTGAGTGTTTCCATGATGCTTGAATAATTTAATTCCGCAAGCCGTGCCACCATTTTTCCGCAGACCCCAAAATAATAGGAATTGGTTTTTCCCATATACCTTTCGGCGATTAGAAGTCCGATATTGTACATCTTATTGGTTCTTAGGCCCCTAGCTGCATTGTTAATCCGATATCCCATTTCTTCAGCGGCTTTTTTGATTTGACTGCGTAATTCTTCGCTGACTCCTTCTTTATCATTTAGGGCTTTGGAAATTGTAACCTTGCTGACATTGAACATTTTGGCAAGGCTACTCATACTTACTTTCTGCTGCATAATTCCTCCTTCTTTCTAGATAATTAATCCCAATTGGTCATTTGTCTGATTTTTTCCGTAACCGCATCCGCAATAGCTGCATGCGAAACAGCGCTTGGGTGAGAGTTACTGCCTTTTCCGTCCCCGTTTACTTTTAGGATGTCGATTTTGACATCGGTTTTTAAGTTGTCGAAGATTTCTTCGGTGGCTTGATAAATGCTGGTTTCATTCATTAAGCCGTAAAGAATCAAGATATAAGCGTTAGGATAAAGCGTTCTTAAATATTGAACAAACTCAACATAACTATTCATGAACTCATCCATTAGGGCGCTTTTTTCTACTTCGGTTGACGCGATATTGATATATGACCAGTCATTGGTGCCAAGGTTCACCACCACGACATCCGGAACAAAAGTCGAATGATCCCAATCGACGTTCGAAAAGAAATCAACTTTTCTATACGCCTGGGCTACACTCAAAGTATTTGGACTGGTCCAACGGCTAAACTTTAGGCCCCAACCGCTAGCCGAGAATATATTGATTTCCGCGTTTAAGGCTTGGGCGCTTATGAAAGCGAAAGCTTTTAAAGCATCAGAGTTTGCGGTTGATTTGGGTTCGTTTGAGAGATTGCCATAACCCGTCGAAGACGATGCGGCAATCACTTCAATCTTTCTTTCTTTGTATTCTACCCTTGGAATAAACTTGCCATTGGTTTCCAAACGTTTTAATCCAATATGCGAATCAATTGATTCTGTCCGTTTATAAACGGAAAGTTTATGTTCGGTATCTGCAAGGTTTTCCGCTAATATTAAGTTATTGATCGGTTCTGTTAAACAAATTGTCAAAGGTTCTTCATAATTATCATCGACTACCACCACGATGTATGGGCGGTGACCAACCGAATCGGTTTTGGTGGCACTGATTTCTGCAGTAACGCTGGTGCCTTTAAAGAATACTTCAAAACCACTTGCTGAGTGGAAGATGAGGTTTTCTTCTTTTTGTTCATTATAGAGAGTTCTGCCCATCCATTTTACATAAGTTCCATTAATCATTGTATCGCCTGCTATTTCTGTTACTTTAAATAAATCTTCTTGGTGGTAAGGTATTTCTTCGGTAAAGTCGGATTCAACCCCGCGGTTGATTGCCTGTAATTTGACCATATAATCCCCTTCGGGAAGGTTTAAGGTATTTAAATCAATGCCATGTTCTACAATTCTTCGTAAAACTGCACCGGTTTCAGTATTTCTCAACTCAATCCGATATGTGATAGCGTTTTCATTTAAATCCCAAAAAATAACACCCTCCACGATGCAAAAGTTGGTTGGTGTATCAGGTTTTGTCGGGGGCGTACAACCGTTAAAGACAAACAATGCAAGAGGAACAACTAACAAAATCAATAGTTTTTTTAACATGTTTTCCTTCTCCTTAATAATTATATTTCGTTAGTTAACATTTTAGTTAACATTTAGTTAATCGATTACTTTACATTATTGTATCACCATGTTTTTTTCTTGTCAATAGATTATATAAAGTTTTTATATGAAAAAATTCAATGCTGAGTTTTACCCCGAAGTGCAACAAAATCTAAAAATAAAAACTGCACAATCAATTTGTACAGTTTCTTAGTTAATCTCTTGATAGTTCCATGAG